>Ga0247722_10000380_pt1 | contig 27910 bp, 27 predicted proteins | sample MSEWelMarce3H_FC_FD_189094 | JGI IMG/M metagenome (GOLD analysis project Ga0247722, IMG submission 189094) | Subsurface sediment microbial communities from gas well in West Virginia, United States - MSEEL Well Study Marcellus 3H_FC | ecosystem: Environmental > Terrestrial > Deep subsurface >... | reverse complement strand
TCCCTGTTATTTTTTAAGTAAAATAGAAGAGTCAAATGTTGTAATTGGACAACAACAATTAGAATCATATGATCAAATAATAAATATTTTTAAAAATAAAAATAAGGAAGACAAGGTTGATACTTTAAAACGTAATCATATACAAAAATGTATTCAATGGTGTGAAAAAAATCAAATACCGCATAACAAATTTACTGATAAAATAAATATTTTTCTGAATATCAAACAAAAAGGAGACGATAATACAAAACTTATAGATACAGATATCGAAAAACTCGTAGAAACTGTTTAAGGTAATGTCGCACCAATATAGTTTCCTCGTGAATGTTGAAATACGCTAACACTTGCTGTATATTGATCATCGCTTGCATTAGAGCATATCTTTTTATTTTGAGGTTGCCCTTGAAAGAAAAATGGGTTTCCAGAATAAGTTGATTTTTGACATGCTGGTGTTTTAAATTTGTATATAAATGGTGTGTTAATTGGCTCTCCTCCTGTTAGCTGTGCGGCTACATTGCCTCCTTTTAATCTTCGAGTTTGTGCTGCTGCTGTGCTTATTGTATCTACGTTCAATTTCAATATACGAGTACTACTTGAAACCCCTCCCTGTTGAGCAAATTGAGGATTGTTCGGTTTATAAAAAACCTGTGCGCATCCTTTTGGATTACTGGGACCTGAAACAACCGATCCATTATACGGATCTGCTGCCAATTGATATAAATAATCAATAACAACCTTGTATTGTTCTTCGGTCAAGATACTTTGTAAGGTTTGTATAAAGGTCTGTACTGAAAGTGGTGAATATCCGGTTAATACAATATATTCAGCCTGTGAAATATAGCCAGCATTTAATAAGGATTGAGAAAGTGAATTAATAAATGCGATTTCCACAGCAGTTTCTATTGTAAAATTAGGATTACATTGAGCCACATAATAATTTACAATAGATAAAGGATCACCAGGTTTAGAATATTCAAGAATTTTAGCAGTGACAAAAGGATATTTAGTAAATAAATCAAGAATATTTTGATCGACTGGACCACGAATAAAGTTAAATTCTCTTTGCTTGAACGTTTGACATCGATTATATAAATACATATAAGTAGTTTGATAGTAATTCTTTTTTACATTCGTATTCGCTCCTAATACACGTTGTCTTGCCTTTCTTTGTTGATTACAACACAAAAGGGGGTTCGTAACATTTGCTTGGGGTTTTTCTGTTAAATTATTAATAGGAAACCAACTGGAAACCATACCAACCCCTTGGCAAGTAGTACATTCCTTATCTATTTTATTGGGATCAAGTATATTATTATCATTTCCAACCAAATAATCCGCTGCTCCAGAACCATTATCTTTTACTATAAAACTTCCAGGCATGTCATTAAGTTGTGAAATGAGACCTGTGCCACCATTTCCACCACCGAGAGAAGAACCAACTGAGGATTTAACAGCTCTATTTATGTTATAGTCGATTAAACTTTGTTCTATATATTTACCAACATTATTTGGATCTTCTACCAACACTGGAACAGGAATAACTCTGCCTTTTCTATAGTGTTTAAGAGGACGTGGAAGGCCAAATCCAGTAGGGAAAACATTTCCAGGATCGTTGTTAGTTAGGGGTCGAATGTGAGTAGCAGTGACTCCAACAGGATTACTATAAACACCTTTTCCCTTCCAGGTTTTGTAACCACCTTGTGGTAATCTGTTATTCCACGAATTCATACCTTGAGGATAAAATGCTGAAGACATTATAAAATATAAAAAGAAAATAAATGTTAGTATATATATAATAATGATTTTGACTAATTTATTGATATATTTTTTTATAGGATTAATAGGTTATCAATTATTTTTAACATGGAGAGGAAATAATTTAGTAGAAGGGTTAGAAAATAATACAGATACAGCAGATTCAACAAAATCTAAAGAATATGAACCTTACAATATGAATGATCCAAATAATGCTTTAATATTGGCACAACAAAATGCGGGAAATATAGAAGTCCTTAAGGGTCGTATTGATGGATTAGATGGAGTAAAAGCTAGAGTAGATACAATTCAACAAAATATTGATTCTATGCAAGTACAAATAGATGCCTTAGTCCAGCAGCAGGCAGATTACGCAAATGATTTAGCTGGGGACCAACCAGTAGAGGTGACCGGAACCGGAGAGGAAGAAGAGGATGTAATTTAAGTTAATTTAAAAGGGAACAAAATATAAAATTTTATATTTATATAAAGTAAATATATAATGTCTAACGTATTTCAAGATGTATTATCAAACGCAGGTGGAGCAAAAGAAAAATATATGGGGCCTGATTATCCATACTACAAATATATAAAATCTCCGTCTGATATTGGTATGTCGGACAAGGGCACTTTAAAACAAATGGGGAAGGATGTGGATGGTTTAATTGAATATGTTAATTTGTTAGTCTCAGGTAAATCAAAGGCATCTGCTACAGGCAAACCTTTAGGAAATAAATTTTTTCTAAAGACAGGTGGAAAATGTATGGATAAATCAATGGATCCGGAACAAGAAGTGGATCGTTACATTTATATAAACAATGTTCCTATGGGCAATATTCCACTCATATCATCTGGGGCAGGGGTGAATTTTTCAGAATTTAAAGGATTGATTCCGGGAACGATTAGTAATTTAAACGCTTTCAATCCGATGACAATGTTACAATCTTTTTTGGAAGGAGCGAAGCCAGATTGTCAAGAGATCACAATGGAAACAATTGATATTTACAACAACAAATCAACCGAAAGCCATTTTGTTACTCTTGTTGATATAAAAAATATGGATCCGTGTTCATTTCAAGACAAAACAAACCCACTTACAAATCAAAAATGCAAGGAAACATTTTCAAACATGAAATCAGAACCATTAAATGGAGAATGTGTGATGCCTAAAGTGCCAGATGATTTTATAGCACAGGCATATTTTGCGTCATTAGGATTATTTGGAATTTACATATTGTATAGATATATGGTAAAGATGGGATTAGTGCCTGTTATAAAAATGTAAGAATAAGATTATATGATACTATAATAGTTTGTAAATTGTAGTATCATACAATTATCGAATATGTCGATGACTTTTATGGCAATTTTTTCTACACTTTTTGCGCAGTTGTTTGCGAGTTTTCTTACCACGTTTTCCACCAGTATAATATTCCATATAAGTTGGTTCCGCAACCTTAATCCCATTAACAGGAGTAGCGTAATATGTTAGTCCTAAACCTCGGTATCCTCCTTTTCGCATTCGCATGGATCTTCGTTTCCCTCCAATCGGAGGAGATGATACATTAGAGTTGTTTGTGGGTTCTACAGTAGAATTTACAGCGGTTCCTACAGTAGTATTATCTATAGGAGCTACAGTAGTATTATCTGTTTGAGCGAATGGATTCGAAAATTCAGGCATTTCAGGCATTTTTATATTTTCTAATCCCAAATAGCTTGTTGTATTTGTAGCTGGAGTTTCAGTAGTAGCTGGTGTAGAATTGTTTCCTGTAAAATAACTAAAGAAACCAGTATCTTGTTCTACTATAGGATTTCCATTTTCATCCACTTTTTTAGACCAAGGCCAACTAAAACCTCCTCTTAGTTTTCTGCTCTTATTATTTCGTTTCGTTTTTTTAACCATTTATATTATTACATAAGAAATAATATAAATTTTCTAAATAAAAACAACATTTATGCGGTTCTATTAACAATCATTTTAAAAACTTCAAAACCAGCTAAACCACCAGCAACTTCGGCAACAATGTATGGAATCAAATCTGAGCGAGGAATACGACCCGCATACATCAAAGCAATCGCAACCGCAGGATTAAACGCACCACCGCTAATAGCGGAACCTAATAAAATTGCTACTGCCAATGCTGCCCCAATTGCTAAATAATTTCCACTAGCAAAAATTACAAATACAAGAAACATTGTTCCTAAAAATTCAACAAAATATTTGTTCATGATATATATAATATACTTCCAAAAAAGTATTTAATTTTCTAAAATATATAATGAATTTATTAATACGTTTGTCGTGGCAATGATCCCCATGCACATATTCCAGGTTGTGTTAATGTGTAGTTATATATTGATCCTTTTTTTTTTGGTGCTACAGAACCTCCAGATCTTGCTCTACGCAAACTGGATCGAGTTCCGCTTGGGTAATAATTTTTACACGAAATTGGGGCTTCTAATGGTAGTCCTACCTTGTATGCGGATTTACCAACCGCGATACTCTTCTTAATATCTGTATACATAGAGGATGGTTTGGGTTCTATATAATTAACGTGACTCGAAACTGCGAATTGTCTTTGAGAAGATTGAGATACCTTAGTAATAGGTGAAGACAATTTTCCTAAAGCATTTTGTTGCGCTTTTTGTAATGCGCTGAGACTCGTTGCTCTTAAATATTGACTACGAGCATTTGTATTCATCTCTGCATAAACTGGTTCTTGTGAAGGATAAAACTGAGGAGGTGTTGGACGCTGTCCTGTTAATGTTCCATAACTATGATATGCCATTGAAAAGGGATAGTTACTTGTTGTTAAAGGTCCTGTTATAGGTGCATTTACAAAACCCTGAAATGTTTGAGATCCAATTGATGTAGAAATTCCATATGGTGTTGACATATAATATATAATACAAAGATATAAAATCAACATGATTATTTATTAATAATTATATTTTTATCTTTTATATATATATATGTTTACACGAAGGAAACGAATGAGTAAAATGAAATGTCAACGGGCTACAAGAAAAAATAGCAAATTGCCTCCCTTTAAGGCAAATACTTGTCAGAATAAGAAAAAAAAAGGTAAGGATGGAATGTATATATCAAAAGATAGCAGTAATGGTGTATGGGTTTGGAAAAAAATAAAATAATTATAAATTTGTTATACTTACGTGTTTTCTTTTTTTCTATTTTCTGTGATTATTTATTAAATAAAATCCTCCAATTTATCATTTTTGTATAAGAACAAATAACATCCTGAGTCTATACATTTCACTCGAATATCAATAGATATTTTTGTTGGTATGTTAAAAGATATTCGCGTGTTTGCATCTTCTAAAACTTGCTTCAATATATAAGCTTCGTTAATTTTATATTTGTCATAAATTTTATCTAACAAATCAATGAATTTGTTTCTGTTCGTATTCCCTGTGATTGGATTTGAACTGGATGAGAAATGTTTTTTGAACCGTATCTGCCATTCATTTGTAATCGCTTCAATAATGTCTCGCTTTTCCTTAGCTACATCTCTAATATAAAGATCAGGCACTGTTTGACTCTTGTTTAATGTAATAAATGTGTCAATCAAGTCTCCTAAAACAGCATTGAAACGAATATTAACTAACAAATATTGATTGTATAACCAATTCGCAACATTGTCTTTTTCTTTATCCTTTTCATATTCTTCATTTGTAATAAAATCGAGTTGTTTACATTTCGAATTTTCTTTTTTTATAATTCGCAAAGCGGTTAATCGATGTATTCCGTCCAACACATCAAAACAGTCTGCTACATTTTTATATGCGAAATAGATCATTGTATCTATTGGTTTCTTTGAAGTGTAAATATATTTCGCAATGTCAGGGCATCGTGACATATCAGGTGGTCTATTGTATTCCCAATTATTGATAGGAGCACTCAAAATATCCTTAATCTGTATTTTAAGCACCATATGAACTTCTGAGAAGGAATGAAGAATTTCTGCTGTTGGGAAATGAAATTTTAGAACTGTAGAAATCATTTCATTTGGAATGAATTCATTATTTTTATATATCTCTCTGAAAATCTGATAACCATTATTTTTTTTTGGCTCTGTATTCTCTCTTTCATTGTTTCTTGTATCCTCAGTTTCTACAACTTCAATTAAAACATGGGTTCTTTTCTTTTCCTTTATTTTTTTTGCTACTTCAAACATTTGAGTAATTTTGTTATTTTCCATTTTAGGCAGTTATATTGTTTAGAATACTTATTCAAATATATTAAAAGATAAATTTCAATTTTTTAATATAATTTTATTTTATTGTCACAATAAAATTTGTTACTTAATATCTTCTTATAGCTCGGATTGCGGATTGAGCTCCAGAATAATCATTACCTCCAAAAGATCTGTCGTTGTAGTTTCGATTGATTGCTTGTTTCTTTCTAAAATTGATGTAATCTGAACTGTCATATACAAATTTACCGTTACAGGCGGATGCCGGAACCGCGTCATTTAATTGATTTGAGCTATATAACACAGATGGAGTGCAAGAGTTTGAAATAGATCCAAAATGCTGTCTTAATCCTTTTAATCCAGGACGACTTTGAAATGATTGACATGTTCCTCCACACGAGTAATCTTGACGACTCAATATATCACCAGCGTTATTGACTGCTCGAAAAGGACCTATGATTCGTTTCGGATATGAACTTCCAGATATGCTAGATGTATTCCACGCATCTCTTAAATAAAAACGTGTCTTTGAAAATTCATGTGAATTATCATGATCTACAACTGGTTGAGGCATAATTCCCTTAAACCCTCCTCCAAGATCAGGATTTCCACTTGCGTTGTTAATATTATATCCAATACCACGAATAAAACCTAAAAGATCGCCAAGACCACCTGACGACCATCCAGATTTTCCTGTAGCTGTTTGTGAAAAACTTCCAATACCATTAGACATTTATATTATACAATAATAAAAAATAAAAAATAAAACATTTCTAAATCTATTCAAAATAATTTTCTTTAGTTTAAGGAATAACAAATAAATATTAAAATTCAAATAAAATTTTATATTTATTATATTTATTATATTTATAAATGAGTAATATAAATTTTACTTATACATTTTCAGATCCAGGACCAAATACAATTCTTACAAGTGTTTCATATGCTAATAATGGTGATCCAAATACTACTAACGCAATATTACCAAGCACTGTTGTAACAATTTCGACACTTGCTTTTTCTACTGCCTCAGTTAAACCTGCTATGACTACTATAAATTGTTCTAATGCTCTTGGTTTAAGAACTATTGGCACTCGAGTGTTTGAGAATTGTACAGTTCTAAAGAGTATTACCACTATTACTTCAGTGACAAGCATTGGAGTTAAAGCATTTTTATCTTGTCGAGCTTTGACTTCATTCTCATGGCCGTCTGGTGCTTTAGCTATCAATGATGAAGTGCTTGGTGATTGTAGAGCACTTACCAGTATTGGAAATATCAGTGCAGTGACAAGCATTGGTGAATATCCGTTTTGGAGTACCTTGTTGCCTTCATTTTCTTGGCCATCTGCTCTATCCGGTTATATCGGTGATTATGCATTAGGTGATATTTATGTGTGCACCAGCATTACAGGCATTAGTTCAGTAACAACAATTGGAATTGAAGCGTTTTCTGGTTGTTCAGCACTTACCAGTATTGATATTAGTTCAGCGACAAATATTGGAACTCGAGCGTTTGGATTTACTGGATTACGTTCACTTACGTGGCCATCTGGTGCTCGTTTTATAAGTAATCTAACATTTGATAGTTCTACAGCACTTACCATTGTTAGTAATATTAGTTCAGTAACAAGCATTGGAACTCAAGTGTTTAAAGGTTGTACCGGATTACGTTCATTTACGTGGCCATCTGGGGCTTTGATTATCAATAATGAAACATTTTCCGGTTGTTCAGCACTCACTCTTATTACCAATACTGAGTTAGTGACAAGTATTGGATCCCAACCATTAAATAATTGTAATGCACTGCGTTCGTTTTCGTGGCCATCTGCTGTTCGTTATATTGATGGCATATTTAGTGGTAAGTCAGTACTTACCAATATTGGCGATATTAGTTCAGTGACAAGCATTGGAGCATCTTCATTTTCCGGTTGTAGTGCACTACGTTCAATTCCGTGGCCGTCCGGTGCTTTGATTATCAATAATGGAACATTTAATAATTGTGTTACACTTACCAATGTTGGTGATTTAAGTTTAGTGAAAAGCATTGGATCAACCTCGTTTTATAATTGTCCAGCACTCACTAATATTGGTAATATTAGTTTAGTGACAAGCATTGGATCATCAGCGTTTCAAGGTTGTAACGCATTTCGTTCATTTTCATGGCCATCTGGTGCTTATTCTATCCCTAATTTAGCATTAGCAGGTTGTTCAGCACTTACCAGTATTACAGGTATTAGTTCAGTGACAAGCATTGGTCAATATGCGTTTGAAGGTAATTTCGCACTTACCAGTATTACGGATATTAGTTCAGTGACAAGCATTGGTCAATATGCGTTTTACGACTGTCGCACGTTGCCTTCATTTACCTGGCCATCTGGTGCTTATTCTATCAGTGATGCCACATTTTACAATTGTTATGCAGTTACCAGTATTGGTGATATTAGTTCAGTGACAAGCATTGGATTAAACGCGTTTCGAGAATGTAGAGGATTGGTTTCAATTCTGTGGCCATCTGGTATTTATTCTATCAATGATAATTCATTTGATAATTGTTTATCACTTACCAGTATTGGCGATATTAGTTCAGTGACAAGCATTGGATCATATGCGTTTCGATCTTGCCAATTTCCTTCATTTTCTTGGCCATCTGGTACTTATTCTATCAGTGATGGCACATTTTTTAATTGTTCAGTACTTACCAGTATTGGCGATATTAGTTCAGTGACAAGCATTGGAATAGCCTCGTTTGATACTTGTAGCGCGTTAATTTCATTTCCGTGGCCATCTGGTGCTTATTCTATCGGTGATGGCACATTTGTTAATTGTTCAGTACTTACCAGTATTGGCGATATTAGTTCAGTGACAAGCATTGGATCATATGCATTTATAAGTTGCCCATTTGCTTCATTTGCATGGCCAACTGGTGCTTATTCTATCAATGATTTTACATTTGTTAATTGTTCAGCACTTACCAGTATAACCGGTATTAATTCAGTGACAAACATTGGAATTCAAGCGTTTCAACAGTGTAGCGCATTGCCTTCATTTGTTGTTCCAAGTTCAGTGACAATCATTGGTCAAGATGCGTTTAATAGTTGTGTAAGTCTAACAAGTATTACATTAGAGCGATTGTTAATAAATACTTTAACTATATTAGATACCAATTCATTTTTAAACACAACATCAATTAATTCAACTAATTATAATTCATTAACCGGAATGATTCTTCAAGGATACACATCAACAGACTTGACAAATGCTGGATTTGATCCAGCAGCAATTGCATTGGCTGAAGCATTAGTGTGTTTTAAAGAAGATACAAAAATTCTTACAGACAAGGGATATATACCAATTCAAAATTTACGAAAAGGAGATTTAGTCAAAACTTTATTAAATGATTATAAACCAATTTTTATGATTGGTAAAAGATATATGCGCCATTTAGCATCAGAAGAAAGAATTAAGGATCAATTATATAAATGTTCTCAAAACGAGTATCCTGAAATAATTGAACCTCTTATTATTACTGGATGTCATTCAATATTAGTAGATAATTTTATGAGTGAAACACAAAAGGAAAGGGTAATCGAAATAAATAAGGGTATATATGTAACAGATGATAAATACCGTCTTCCTGCTTGCGCTGATGATCGTGCTTCTGTATATGAAATACCAGGAACCTATACAATTTATCATTTGGCTTTAGAACATGAAAATTATTATTATAATTATGGAATTTATGCGAATGGATTATTAGTTGAAACATGTTCTAAGAGATATTTAAAAGAATTGTCTAATATGATATTTATTGATTAAATTGATATGATTAAATTATTTCTAAAACTCTAAAATAAAATATTATATAGTAATATTTTATGTTTGATTACACTTTATTACTTAGTGCAATTCTTTTTGTTTGCATCGATTTTTTTTATTTAAATCTTATGAAAAATTATTTTAACAAACAAATACAAGCCATCCAAGGGACACCTATAAAAATGAATTTACTTGCTACAGTTATTTGTTATATATTTTTAATATTTGGTCTAAATTATTTTATTATCCAACCGAAACGCAGTGTTAGAGATGCGTTTCTTTTTGGCATAGTTATTTACGGTGTATATGAAACAACAAATTGGGCATTGTTCAGCAAATGGTATCCATTAAGCGTAATTATAGATACATTATGGGGTGGTATATTATTTGCATTGACAACAAGCATAATTCGATTAATTCGTGATTAAATATTATAGGAAATTTTTATTTTATATGCTATAAATGAAATACGGAACTAAATAAACACTTATGATCAAGACAATTATATTAGTATTGAGTGTTTGTCCTTTCAAATAGGATGCTATTAAAACGGATAATATCATCATTGCGCTGTCTGAAAGAATTGCCTTAAACCCTACTTCTTTTCCGTAATCTTTGAAGACATCTAATATTTTTGATAGTCCTCGAGGCACTGAACTAACAAATATATAAAATAGTATATCGTGAATGACTTGAACTAAAACCACTAAACCAATAAATTTAATTAATGAATATTTATCAAAAATATATGGGTAAATGAGCCTTGCAATTATTATACCAATACAAATGATTAGTACATCTGCTATCACTGCACCTAAAGTAAAATCCTTATACCACATTTTTAAAACAGAGGAATTGATAAATTTTCTCAGTAATAAAAAAATAACAAGTAGATCTGTTATGATAACTCCGTTTAATATTGAAATATAATCAGAAACATCATTAAAGTTTGAAATATTTTTTAAATCAAGATTAAATAACATTTATATAATAAATGAATAAAAATAATATTATATAAATATGTTTTATTATTGATGGTCTTTTTTGTTTTTATTTTGTTTTTATTTTTATTTTATTTTGTTATTATGAAATTAATTGTTTATTATTTAATGATCTGTAATTACACGAGGAACTACATTCATAGTGGTCAGCTCTTGAAACAATAATTTACATGCATAAGGAATTTCCACATATGCGAAATCAGATCTATTATCACACGTTCTACAATGATGTATATGTATCTCATTATTATACGACGCAACCAATCCACATTTTTTACATATATGAACCGAATATTTATCTGATGCATCATACATTCTACCTCGTGTGAATTTTGCTGCCCCGTGTGAAACCATAGCATCTTTTTCCATCTCACCAAAACGCAGCCCACCATCTCTGCTACGACCTTCAGCCGGTTGTCTTGTTAAGTTCACCATCGGACCAATTGATCTACTGTGTTGTTTGTCATTTACCATATGTTTCAATCTCTGATAAAACACAGGTCCCATAAAGACATTACACTCAATTTGCTCTCCTGTTAACCCATTATACATCAACTCGTTTCCGTGTGCCTCATATCCAAGTTCTAATAATTTCTCTGAAATACTGCTTACATTTAATTCACCAAAACTGGTTCCGTCTCCAAATAACCCAAGATCAATTAATACCTTTCCAAGAAGTGTTTCTTTCAATTGTCCGATCGTCATACGAGACGGAATCGCGTGAGGATTAATAATAATATCAGGTCGATCACCTTTGCTTGTGAAGGGCATATCTTCTTCCGGAATAATATTACCGACAGTTCCTTTTTGTCCATGACGACTCGAGAACTTATCCCCAATAACTGGCTTCCGAGTGGTCCGTAATCTGACTTTCGCGAAGCTATATCCGTCACCATTGCGATCAATGTAATTCTTGTCAATATATGTTTCTTCTACCGTTCTGTAAAGTCTACTTTGGTCTTCATATTTAATTACCTTGGTATGATCATTACGATTTTCCTTAATAGGGGTCACCTTGGCTATTATGACGTCGCGATTTTCTACAAGAGTATTTTCAGGCATAACTCCCTTGGAATTCACCTTGTTGTAATTGCCAAATTTCATTCCTTTTGTTTTTGTCTGATCTGGCTTACAACGTATCTCTTCATCTCCATTGATTTTCTGCTTATCTTCATCTTTTTCGGTGTGATAAATAGTAGTCTGAAACAATCCTCTGTCTATAGATCCTTTATTTATGAGAACTGAATCTTCCTGATTGTAACCAGTATGAGTCATAATTGCTACATTGATATTACATCCCGAAGGGATTTTATTCAATTGTATCAAATTCATAACACGTGTATCGACAAGTGGTCTGGTTGGATAATTTAGAACATATGCGGTCTTATCCATTCGTTCGTTGTAATTCGTAGCATATACTCCCATCGCCTGCTTTGCTTGTGCACATTGATAGGTGTTCCTCGGAGATTGATTATGTTCTGGAAAGGGAATACATGACGATACAATGCCAAACAGTGTGCTTGGATGGATTTCACAGTGAGTGAAGTGGAATATTTCTTTGGATCCTATTTTACCAAGCAAATCTTTCGGTTTCGTAGCAATCATTGAGAAGTTCTGCTCTTCAGGATCAATATATTCCAAAACAGCTTGATCTATTTTACAATCTGTGAATAAATCGTCCCACGATATTACATTGTTAGACAAGTCGTTTAAAACTTTTTGGGTTAATAATATATTTTTATCATTAACGCGCAACAAAGGTCGTGTCACTCTTCCACTATCATTACATACACGTATTTCACTTAGTTTGTAATCGAATATGATTGATGTGTAAATATTGATGATCCCCTTGTATTTCATTTCTTTCAACATAAAGAATAGTTCTTTAGCTGTTTCCGTAATACCAATCCACGCACCATTTATGAATACTTTTACTTTATCAAACATATCAATCGGTTTCAATTGTTCAATACAAGTAATATGAGGAGTAATGTAATCATAAAGAGATCGGCTGTTTGAATGCGTTGTGATATGTGTCATATAGCTCAAATTTTTAACAATACCAACTGAAGCCCCTTCAGGGGTATTGTGCACAGAGAGACCATCTATCAAGCAAAATCGTCCACGTTTATCATGAAGTTGCCAACCCACGTAAGGACCTATTCCTGCTTTTAGTAAATTAAATTTACTACACATAAATGATTTACTCCTTAAAAGCTGAGTTTTGTTTTCAATAGGAACCATTTTTTTTGCGAGGAAGAAGTGTTGGGATTTCATAAATTTTGTGTCCTGTAATTGAGAGCTCCTTGTAAGTGCTAAACTTTTTATCTCCACTCTTTTCATCGGTCCATTGACTTCTTCCTTCTTTTACTCCACACGAAAATCCAAGAGACATTGCCAGTGTATAAGCATCCTCAATTATTCTATAATTGGCAGGCCCTTGACAAATGCGTATTTCATGACCTTTTGATCGAACTGAACCATCTGTATCTATTAATCCGGCTAAAACTTTTAAACGTGTGTCTCTGTCATTGGTAAGATATTCATTTGGAATGTGTTTATTATTTAAAAGGCTGTATTTGCGAAGATATTTTTTTAGAGGTGCTTCTTCTACTCTATTGCATAATCCAGCGGATGTTGCTTCTTTATTTTTCTTAGAAACAATTGAGAATTTATATCTATTATTTTTTGTAATTATTGCTTCATTTTCTTGTGCCCAATTTTCCCAATAAACCAAGGTCTCTGGGTCTGTTTTATAATTTAATGAAAATCCGTTTCCAGCGCTAAGACCATCTCCAAGCCATAATCCAAGCAAATATGGATCCATTTCAACATCTTTTTTGGGCCAATGAATGCCTTCTACTTTGAATAGAACCAAATGGTCTTTTGTAGTTTTGTTCAGTTTTAAATAATTTTCAATTGTTATATCCACTGTATCGTCGTCATCAAAACTATTTACAAAATCTTCCGCTTCTTTTAGAGATTTAAAGTATTTTTCTTGAAATTTTATTTCTTTGCGATTAAGAAATTCTACTATATGAGTGTAATTTCTATCTTTTCTATTGGATTGGGTAATTGCTTTGTGACCACGAATTTTAAGACTTAAAATATGATTGTCGGTGACACGATGTTTCATAAAATTGTCCTTCTCTGGAATAACATCATACATATTTTTAATTCCAGAACAAGTAGTGCGAACCTCTGTTGGATTTCCAAGATCATCGATAAGAATATCGCCTATCATTATGTCACCGGCACGCTTAGAAGTGCCATCCCACATTAAAATTGGTGTTTCAGGATCAAAACATTCTGCGGGACACAAGAAGCCCCATGATGTATTGTGAAGTTTGCGAGGAGGGATCAATTTACCACTCTTATCCGTGGGGGTCGAAATTCTTCTTAGATGACTCAAACTTGAAACATAGGTTAATCTATTTAGAACCTGAGCTACACCAACTTTATTTGAATTAGAGTGTTTGATTCCAAAATCACCCGTTGACAATGCGCGTTTAAATCCATTTTCAATAGTGGTAGATTTTACTATTTTGTAAATATTTGTGTGATTAATAATATTCATATAATCTTCAGTGGATCGCCAACTGCCATTATTGATTTCCTTGATAATTTGTTTTTCCATATCTTTTACTAACTTATTGAAGTAATTGCGAAACAAATTATTAAGCGAGGCACCAGTGAGATCAATGCGTTTATTAATATATGAATCGCGATCATCTGCCTTGATCCACTCAAAGGTTGCCTTCATTAATTTTTGTGCCATATAGCCTAAGAAATATATTTTTTGTTGTGATGTGTTACAATGTGGAAACAAATCGTTGTGTAAAACATCCAATGTAAACTCATATTTCTTCTTAGCACCAGTTTCCTTATCCATATTAATTGGCGTGTAAATTACGTAACTCATAATATAACGTATTGCGTCTTCCTTATTTAAATATTTGTTTGCTTCAATAATAGAAGCCTGTAAATTAGTTAGCATCACTTCATATTTCTCAAATTCTATATTGAGAAGAATATATTCACAAATTTCCTTATCAGAAATCACGCCAAGTGCTCGAAATACAATAAATAAGGGAATTGGTTGTTTTACACGTGGAATTTGTAAGACAATTGGCTTACCAAAACCATTATTTTTAGAGCTGATCATCATATTGATTTGCTTAGGAGATATACATTTAAAATCAGGGACAGACTTTATTTCTGCGGACCAATCGTATTTTGTATTGTTTTTTGAAATATTGAAACAGTAAACGCGATTTTCAGCCGCTCGTTCTTGTCCCAATACTGTTTTTTCTGATCCATTGATAATAAAATAACCACCCGCATCGTGACGACAATCTCCAGTGTGTTGATTGTCCACGTATTTATATTGATTCAAAACACATATATTCGATTTCAACATAATTGGTAATTTGCCGATATGAATTTTAGAAAGAGTTTTATAGAAGGTACTGGTGTTACCCAAATTTTCTCCGTTTCTTACAATATACTTGATATTAATATCAATTGTCATTGCAGAAGCGTATGTAAAATTACGCAGACGTGCTTCTTGAGGAAACATCAATTTGATCGCACCATTATTTTCGTGTATTTGAGGACGATAAATATGGAAATTTTCAAAGGTGATTATGATTTCAAGAGAATATTTTCCTGAAGCCTTGTCAAAATCATTTTCAGATTTGATATTTACCTCATTGAACATTTCAATGGTTTGAGGAAGTTGATATCCTACAAAATTATTATAAGATTCCAATTGATGCCTTACAAGACGTTCTAAATGCTTGTCTTGAAAATAAGATCCAATGATAGTCCAAGGTGCTTCAATATATCTATCCTCAGAAATATTAAACGCATCACAGCTTGAATCCTTGGGAACAGTTTTTACAAACTCTTTGATTTCAGTTTCGATACTATTTTTTAATTCGTTTTTCATTTCGGTGAAATTGAAATTATCTGATGATGAATCCATAGTTTTTTCAGATTTACTAGTAATTTTATTCGATTTACTAGTAACTTTGTTAGAGGTATTGGATTGCTTGACATAAGACATTATTGATTTGTTCGTTACTTGATTAATAGGTATTGAATACATAGTTACAGTTATTTTATATTTCAATTTATTTTTAAATTGTTTTATTCATATATTATTTACATGTTATTACAACAATATTTGGATGAATGTAAATAATATAAAATAAATAATATAAATAATACGTTACAATAGAATATAGAATATCAAAAATAAATGAAAAAAAACACAAAATCCAGGCCATTTAAATCTTCGACTGACATAAATAATTACAACGAATTTTTATTAGAACTGGATAAAAAACACAATAACTCCACTACAAAAAAAAATAATATTGAAAATATTGATAATTATACGGAGACAATTAATTCGACATATGAAAAATATCATATGAGTCAATGTAATAGAAATAATTCCAGATTTATGTACTTTGAAAATGATCCAAATACATATGAGGACAATCCAATAACTTTAGATAATTTATTGAAAAAATATGGATCGCACAGTTTTTTTCAAAAACAAAATTTTAATAATGATACTAAAAATGATGATAAAACATGTCACAAACCATTTGACACCCCTTGTATAAAGGATAAAAAAAAGGTAGATATAAAAGTTGAAATAAATAATATTGGTGATTTATTAAAAATGATTGAGACATATCCAGACGACAATGAGATTGAATATAATATTAATATGTCATCGCTTCATAAAATAAAAGAACCATTAACCGATTTGAATAATATGATTGGGATGTCGAATTTAAAGGAAAATATTGTTGATCAGATATTATTTTATATTCAAAATCTACATAAACCAAGTGTTACTAATAAAAAAAATGCGACCAGCAACGATTTTATGCACACTGTTATTTATGGTCCTCCGGGAACTGGAAAAACAGAAGTGGCAAAAATTATGGGTTCCATTTTTTCTAAATTAGGCATTTTGAGCAAGGGATCCTTTAAAAAGGTTACAAGAAGCGATTTGGTCGCTGGTTATTTAGGACAAACTGCGTTAAAAACAAGAGACGTAATAAAAGATTGTTTAGGTGGGGTATTATTTATTGACGAGGCATACGCATTAGGAAGCACTGAAAAGAAAGATTCTTTTTCAAAGGAATGTATTGATACACTTTGTGAGGCGCTTAGTGACCATAAAGATAATTTAATGGTTATTATTGCCGGTTATGAAACAGATCTGAATGAATGTTTTTTTAATTATAATCAAGGTCTGACATCTCGATTTACTTGGAGATTTAAAATAGAAGATTATAGTGCTTCGGATTTGTATCATATTTTTATTAAAAAGGTAAATGAAAATGGGTGGAGAATTTCTGATACATCAAATATAAATGTGAAATGGTTTGAAAAAAATAAAGCATCATTCAAATATTATGGAAGAGATATAGAAACACTATTTGCGAAAACAAAAATTTCCCATAGTAGACGAGTGTTTTGTTTAGATGAATCGGAAAAGAAAAAGATAACGGATAAAGATATAGAAAAGGGTCTTGAACTATATTTAAAAAATGTTTCTAAAAAGGATGACGAAAATATAAAACGCATTATTTCTTATATGTATTCGTAATAAATTGTGTTTCTTTCATAAAATTGTTTTTTTTGTATAATACATATGTCAAATACAAAAAAAACAATTCAAATAAATCCTGAGTTATTTAAAATTCCAGGGGCATCGAAAACAAGAAAAAATAGAGAAAAAAAGGATTTAAACCTAACACCAGTAATCACGCCAACAAATTTAAAAAATAAATTATTAAAAAGAATTAAGGATCATAAATTACAAGAAACAAAAACCGGCGTTGATATGAAAAGCAATGTCGTTAGTGATAAAAATAATAACAAAAAAAATTCAAATAGTTACAGTGATGAATTTTATGGAGCAATGGATTACTTATCCGATCTTTCTAAAAAACAAAAAAATGAAAGAGAACGAGAAGCACATAAATCGAAATTACATAATAAAACCTTAAAAACCTATTCAAGTGTTCCATCATATACAAACATATCATTAGAATTGCCCCCAGAGCTTCAAGAACCGACTCCTATAAAAAGCAGTTATTTTACATCAGAAGCCAACAATAGAGAACCTGTTCTAACAATGAATTACAATGTAAAAAATAATAACAACACAAGCCGTTCCAATATGAATAACGATGTGCCATATGGTTGTCTTAAAAATGGTTCCAAACCCACTTATCGAGATTGGATACAAACAAGAAAAAATCACGAATATCCAGATCCGAATATAAGACCTCCAACACCTCCCAAAAAGAATACGTTTTCAGAATCCACATTTTCCAATCCAATGCCCCCAGTGACCTCTGTTTTAGCTCCATCAGTTATACCCACACAAACTGTATTATCAAGAGAGAAACGATTGGAACATATTAGACAAAAATTAAAAAAGATACAAGAACAGGAAATCCAGGCTATTCCAGAAGCAGTAAAACTTAACAATAGTTTAAAACATTTAGAGACAATGATACCAGAAAGTGATAGGAAAATACAATTAGATAATTTACCAGAAATCGATGAGATGAAATCAACCACATTAGATGTTACTGAAGTCATCAAGAAAAAAACAGAAAAGGAAGAGAATGTGCCAAAACAGTATTTAAAAAAAACGGTTCGTAGAAAATTTACACTGGGGAAATCAGATAAATTAAGAAAGGTAGGAGTATTGTTAAAAGATAAACAAACCCGAAAAAATGTGATAGATGTCCAGCATGAATTGAAGAAAACAAATATTACTGATGTTCGTAAATATTTAAGGCAACATGGAATTATTAAAATTGGTAGCAATGCGCCAAATGAAGTATTACGAAAAACATTTGAAGCAGCAATGATGACAGGTGAGATCACAAACACAAACAAAGATACCCTGTTACATAACTTTTTGAACGAGGATACATCCGCATCTTCTTAGGATTTATGAATGTTCCGGAACGTTTGTCAAACATTCTGAAAAGTTATGCAAAATAAATTTTACTAATTTTGTTTTCTCTTACTACATTAAATGGAAACCACCAAAAATGAATTACCAGAAAACGTAAAAAAATTCTTTTATAAATTGAGTGATTATTTAGATACAAAATTTTATTATTTTGGTAGCATTCAGCGGACCGATTATATTCCTGGTAAGAGTGATATTGATATTGATGTATTTCCTGAAAATGAATATAGTCTAATGAATAAGATGCAACATTATCTGCATGTATCAAAAAGTGATTTTCATAAGGTAGCCTGGATCATTCATGGGACAAATACATATGGATATAAATTAAAATATGTTAATGAAAGAGAAAATATCAATGCAGAATTTTCTATATATAATGATAAATTCAAGGATATCATATTAAAGGAACATAACAACAAAAATAATTTGCCTATTTTTATTACATTCTTATTATACATCCTTAAATTTTTATACTATCAAATGCCAATAATTGATACAAAAACATTTGGGTATTTAAAACGAGTTATTTTAAACGGCTGTTTAGGGGAAGAAGTTAATGCAAAGTTTTTAGTTCTTTCAACAAAAAATAACCCAAACTAAAATAATATAAGGATTGATTTAAAGATTTGTTAGTATGTTTAATATATATACTAACAAAAATGGCTCTAATTAAAGAATTCTTTGAACTAACAAAAAAATATGAAGAAGAATATGGAACCAATACTGTCTTTTTAATTCAAGTCGGGTCTTTTTTTGAATGTTATGGATTGAAAGACAACAACAATAATATTCACGGATCCAATATTTTAGAATTTTCGCGAATTTGTGACCTAAATATTGCGGAAAAACGTGTATGTGTCGGCGCTGATCAAATCGTGATGGCCGGTTTTAATTATCAATTCTTGGATAAATATGTGAAAAAAATGCAGTCCGCAGGATTTACTATCGCAGTTTATGCTCAAGACGAACAATGCGCAAACACAACTCGCAGTTTGTTAGGTGTTTACTCACCTGGAACGTATTTTTCATCAGATACGGAAAACATAACTAACATTACGTGTTGTATTTGGATCGAAACCAAGGTAGATCCAATACAACTTCTTAAATCAAAATCACTAAAACAATTGAATGTTTATATTGGTGTTTCTATTATTGATATTTATACAGGAAAAACACGTATTATGGAATGCTCTGAACAGTATATAAAAAACCCAACTACATTCGATGAACTCGAACAATTTATTTCGATTTACAATCCAAGTGAAACTATATTGATTTCAAATATTATACAAGGAGACTTAAATGATATTGTTAGTTATATCGGAATAAAAAGCAAATCTATTCATTATGTTCATTTGTTAGAAGAAAATAATAAAAATACGCAAAGAGCACTCAATTGCGAAAAACAAACATATCAATCACATCTACTCTCCCGATTTTACAAATTTGATGATATGTCTTCATTTATGGAAACATTTAATGATAAAGTATGGGCAACTCAATCATTTTGCTATTTATTGGATTTTATTTATCAACATAATCCAAATTTAGTTTATAAAATAGCAGAGCCTATCATTGAAAATAAAGGCAATCAACTTATTTTAGCAAACCATTCATTGAAACAATTAAATATAATTGACGACTCAGATCGAGAATACAAAGGAAAATATTCCTCTGTTAGTAAAATGTTAAATGAATGTATTACTTCTATGGGAAAGCGAAAGTTTGCACAGCATTTTCTTAATCCAATAACAGATGCGACATATCTACAAAATGAATATAATATTATTGAAAGGGTTCTTTCTACATTTGATGATTATAAAACAGTCAAAACAATGTTAAGTCCAATCAAGGATCTTTCTAAAATTTGCAGACAAATGATGCTTGAAAAAATATCACCTAAAACAATATATCAGCTATACAGTGGAATTTTGTCAGCAAAAAGTATTTATATATTTGTTCTTGAGAAGCCGCAATTACACGAATATTTAAAGGGAAAAATTGATGATTTCTCAAATTTGTTAGTTTATATCGATGAAATAAGTAAAAAATTGGACTCTCTTTTTATAATGGATGATTGTAAGGATATTGAAAACATACAAAAGATCGAACAGAGTTTTATCAAAAATGGGGTGGATACAGCTCTGGATGAAAAAATACGGGTTCTAATGGAATCACAAGATCAATTAGAATGCTGTCGTTGCTATTTTAGTTCTGTATTATCTACTTATGAAAGTAGCAATAAGAAAAAACCTAAATCAAAAACTGTAGAAGAGGATGAAGAATCTACTCCAGAATATGTGAAAATACATGAAACTGAAAAAAATAATTACAGCCTGCTTGCAACAGATCGTCGTTGTAAAATTTTGGAAGAAGTTCTAACAAAAAACAAATCGAACAAGACGATTTTACTCAAATACAAATCACGATTTTACAATAATGAACGCGAATTTACTTTGGAAATCGGAAATGATCCATTAGAATTCAATAAACAAACATCAACTAACAAAATTATTGAAAACAGCCAAATAAAAAAGCTTTGTAAGGATGTTAGTTTGATTAAAAATATTTTCATCGAAGCTGTCTCCAATGTCTATTCCAAGATTATTAAAAGTCTGGATATATATCAAGAAAAAATTAATCTTATTTGTGAGTTGATTACATATATTGATTTAGTATATTCAAAGGCATATATTGCGGACAAATATAATTATTGTAAACCGGAAATTGTCGATTGCGATCAAAAAGGCAAATCTTTCATAAATGTAACAAATTTGCGTCACTGTTTAATCGAGAAGATACAACAGACTGAACTATATGTAGCAAACGACATTGTAATTGGGGATGGAAAATTAGATGGAGTTCTTTTGTATGGAACCAACGCAGTAGGAAAAACGAGCTTTATTCGAGCGCTTGGTATTTCTGTTATAATGGCTCAAGCAGGTCTTTATGTTCCCGCATCTTGTTACAAATATTATCCTTATAAATACATATTTACACGTATTTTGGGAAATGACAATTTGTTTAAAGGTCTATCTACTTTTGCGGTTGAAATGTCAGAATTAAGAACGATTCTGCGTCTCGCCGATAAAAACAGTTTAGTGCTGGGGGATGAATTATGTTCTGGGACAGAAAGCATTAGTGCGGTTAGTATTTTTGTCGCAGGAATTCAATCACTTCATAGGAAACAATGTTCCTTCATATTTGCTACCCATTTACACGAAATTATTGACTACGAGGAGATTACTGAACTCCATAATGTAGGTCTCAAACATATGTCTGTCATATATGATAAAGAGAAGGATTGTTTAGTATATGACAGGAAGCTAAAAGACGGACCAGGAACTAATATGTATGGTCTTGAAGTATGTAAATCCCTTAGCTTACCTCAGGATTTTTTGACAGCAGCACATGATATTCGTATGAAATATCATCCACAATCAGCCAGTATTTTAGATCAAAAAAAGTCACATTATAACGCAGCGGTTATCAAGGGAATGTGTGAAAATTGTGGTCATCATATGGCCGAGGATGTTCATCATTTGATACATCAACAAGACGCGGATGAACGTGGAATAATTAAAAAGAAGGAACTAACACTCCATAAAAATCACAAGGCAAATTTGTTAAATCTTTGCCAAAAGTGTCATGATGAGTTTCACACAGAAGAAAAGGGTGAAAAAAGATATAAAAAAGTGAAAACAACTAAGGGCACAATGATAAAAGAAGTTTAATTTTTCTTCTTAATTCCTACTGTTGCAAACAACTCTCTTGTTGTTTTTTGTAAGACAGGTATAGTTTTTACAGCGGTTTCTGTAACCTTTGCTCCAACACCTTCTATGCTGGTCTTGACTCGAGGCATATATTTTTTAGATGTAGTTTTTACGCCAGAAAACCCGTGTTTCACCTTAGAAAATCCACGATTCAATGTTTTATTGATAACATTTTTATTAATGTATTTTGCATGTTTGCGCGAGTGCGAGTGCTTGCGTGAGTGATGAGATCTTTTGGTTTTACGAGCCATTATAAAATATACTAATATAAAAATATTATTATATTTTATGAGTGAATTAGTTGATTTCATTAAAGAAAACTATGTTCATATTGCAATTATTGTATCATTCATTTCTACCTTATTAATAATAATAAGCATACGAGAATGGGATTTAAATCCGCCTAAACCGGATTCTAAGTTAGTTCAACAAGTTGTAGTAGAAGGGTTTATAGTTTCAGGGAAAGTTATGAGTGAAAGTGGGTTTACAGTTCCAAACGAAACTGGAACTATGGATAATAGTTTTGAGCTTAGTCCGTCCGACAGTTTTTGCGCAAGTCATTTAGGAAATTCCGCTAAATTAGAATCATCGTGTAGCACATTGACGCAAGAGAATTGTGCGAAAACAAACTGCTGTGTTTGGTTAGAATCTGGATCTAAGGGAAAATGTGCTGCGGGTTCTGAAGACGGCCCTACATACAAGAAGGACAAGGATGGACAATTAATTACAATGGATACCTACTATTATCAAGGGCGCCGATTAACGGCACCTACATCGATGTAGGGACTACATATATTACAACCACATTTTCCATTCCTACAGCGATGTAGGCGCTCGCTACACTCAATGTAGGAACTATTTACAACACATATTTTTACCCCACCCTACATCGATGTAGGAGCAACAAGTATCGGTCGAATACGGATACCAGAGTCTGCCGCTAAAAGTGCCACAATGGGATCATTTTTGTAATCATTTAGATATACGATTTCTTTAATATTTGACGCTGCTATCGATCGGAAACAATTAATACACGGATAATGGGTTACATATATTTTCGCATTATTCAACGATGTTCCGCGTTTCGCGCAATCAGTAATCGCATTGATTTCACTGTGAATAATTGATTGCTCATGATCATTCATAATACGACTTATGTGAGGCGCACCACTAATATATCCATTGTATCCCATGGATATCAAACGGTTATCTTTCACAATTACTGATCCTACATGTAGCCGCTCACAAGGGGATCGATAAGAGGCCAAAAGAGCAATTGACATAAAATATTCATCCCATTCCAATCTATCATTATTACTATATTCTTCATTAGTCTGATTTGTGATTAGTTGACACAGTTGATGAAACATATTTATATTTTAATTATAATATGTTTTTAATTTATTTTATGAACAACAATATTTTAGATTATGGAACCGCAAGTGTGTCTGAGAGAACTTGTTGTATAGAATATCTTACTTCGGTACCATTATAAGATGCGTCACCTGTAAAATCTACATATATAGTAGGTCCCACTATATTTACAGTAAAACCACTCCCAGCTGTTATTGTATTAACCCAGACATTATCGCTCCTTTTTAGAGTCATGATGGAACCGTAATACCATGCATCAACTACCCCAGTAGAAGCTATCTTTCGGGCCTCATAAATATATACATTATACATAGTATTATTTGGTAAAGCATTAAAATCAAACGCAACAGCATTATCATAACAACCTACAGTGCCTGAGGTAACTGTTCTATATGCAGCCTTAGATTGTAAGCTTGAACTTACTGTTATAGTAGACATTTATACAATAGAAAATAAGTTGGGTTTTAAATAAAAAATTGAATTTATAATTAAATATATATAGAAATATATCCCTATTATTATATAAGACAATGATCATTCCTATTAAATGCTTTACTTGCGGCACTGTGCTTGCCAATAAATACGCATATTATTGTGAAGAAGTGAGAAAACGTAAAATGGCAAGAGATCTCCATGTTGAAAAGGTGATTTATTTGACTGAAGAATATAAAGAAAAAACTCCGGAAGGAGAAGTGATGGACGAATTGGGTTTAACAAAAATGTGCTGCCGAAGACATATGTTGACACACGTTGATATTGAGTAAATAGTAAATATAACTTAATATATCAAGCTTATTTATACATATTTATACATATTTATACATATTTATACATATTTATACATATTTATATACTTTTTTTTTCTTGTTTTTCTCCCCCTTTCAAAGGCGGATTGGAATAGAATTGTTTTGCTCCACCTTTGAAAAGGTGGAATGGAATTTATTTCCTCAACTAAATATATAAATGCCTAAAAAATCTTTCAGAAAAGGATCAAGAAAAGCCAAAGGAGGAAAAACTCGAAAACAAAAAATGTATAATATGAAAGGTTGCTCTAAATCTAAAAAAATGAGTGGAGGAGAAGGATGTGGATCATTTGGTTGCCCTATTGCACCTTACGCTTTCAAACACAAGGGTGGATGTGCTGGACAATGCCCAGTGGGAGGACAGACAGGTGGTAGCTTTTATAAACCTCCTGCTCCTATCCCAGGACCATTTGTAGGAACATCTTGGACGCCTTCGATTCGCGGATGGCCCGGAGTGAATGGTATTAGTTCCGATAATAATTATTTAGCTCAAAATTTATACAATCGAGGTGATCCACAAACAATGATGAAATTGGGTGGTTCTAAACGAAGTGAAATAGGCAAAAAAAAACATCGAACAGTAAAAGGAGGAGGATTCATTCCACAGGATTTCGTTAATTTAGGCAGGGATATGTCTTTTAATTTTAAAAGTGCGTATAACGCGTTAAATGGATACACCGCACCAACTAATCCATTGCCTTACAGAGATCAATTATCACGAGATTCGTCTAATAAATTGATACTTTAACATTTTCAATTTCAAATTTAATTCTGTTATAAATTTTTTCTGTTTCTAATATATAATGGCTTTTCCAAAAAACATTAACCAACTATGTTCGCCTTCGTATGTGTATTTTATTATTTCTATGTTAGGACTCGCTATAGTCGCTGTTCAAAATTTAAAAAATCGTCAAATGTATTCTTTAGGCAATTTTTCATGCAGAGTTCCTAGCACAATCGCTATATTTTTACTAAAACTTGTGTATATTCTATTTTGGACATGGGTCCTAAATTTAATGTGTAAAGATGGACACAAGAACATCGCATGGTTTCTTGTTTTATTGCCATTTATTCTTATGTTTGTAATAATCGGAACTGTTATGATGTATCAGAATGATAATAAAAATGAAGAAGGATTCAAACTTTTCGGTAAGAGAATAGGCAAAAAATAACATCACGTTGACGAAGGGCCTTACTATGAAAAAAAAGGTGCTGGCCCTCCCCCCGGTGGGGCAAAATAATGATTAAAAATAACATAATCAGTTAAATCAAAACCCATTCCGGTTAGTTACTATTCAACATTTAATTGGATTACCGAATCATATTCGCGTATGACGGACCATTTATAAAAATTATAGTAACAGCGATAAATGTATGTTCTAATGTAGGACTTAATATAATTATTATATTAATTATATTAATTATATTAAGCGTATTTCTAATCTATAATTGTGGTTTTGGTAATTGTGGTTTTGGTATTTGTGGTAATTGTGGTTTTGGTATTTGTGGTTTTGGTGGAACAAATGATTGAAGGGCTATTCCTCCTGCCATACTAGAATAACGAGCAGCTGCGCGTTTCATAGATCGGGAACGAAACATTGATCTGGATCTAAAAGCAGAACGAGATCTGGAACGATGACGAGTTGCTGAAGCAGCACGAGAACGAGAACGAGAACGAGATCTGGAACGACGACGACTTGTCATTATATATAATGTAAAGAAATTAATATTATAATCGCAATATTTATTTCCTTTCTATTATTGCTTTTTTGTTTCTATTTTACTATTCGCAATATTTTCTAACTCAACAATCTCTGCTGGTATAGGAATTTTATCATCACTTATGAGACTTTCTGAAGTCTTTTCTAATGTTTCAATTTGATTTTGAGTAGTTTCCAATATTTTCTTTTCCACAATTGCTTCATATAATTTTACTCCATTGGTAAAATCGATTTCACATTTCAAATATAAATTTATAATTATTGCTCTTGTCTCAAGAACAATTTCTTGTAACGAATCTTCAGTTAATTTGGGATTTATTCGTATTACTTTTTTTTTGGTTTGCGGATCCGTCATATAAACAAATAATTTATTTAATACATTTAACAACAATTCTTGATTTTTATTTGCTTGTTTTACCATTTCTCTTACATTTTTTGCATACTGGCTAAATAAATCATTCGACAATGTTCCCTTAACCTTTCTATTTAATAGTGGATCTTGTCCCTTACATTTTGGATGGTTACGGTAATCACGTAACTTAATATCACTAAATTTAGTATAATTTTCGGGCATAACTCCACCATCTGTGAAAACTGTATAAAAATTTCTTAAATTTTGATTAAAAATATCCTGAGTACTATTTTTCATACCTGTAAATTTTCCAGTTATATAATCGTAGTTGTCATCGTAATATAATTCCATTAATTCAGGAATACCTGGCTCGTCCTCTAAATCTTTTAATGCATCTTCATATGCGCTTGTATTGTTTTTTAAATTAAATGAACATACTTTCGGATGTATTTCAATTTCTTGATTTATATCTATATTTTCACTTGTTAGATCCACATTTGATCCACGTTTCAAAGCATTGATACGGTTGTCGCATATGTTTAATTTCATAACTCTCACATTTGTTCCCTTCGGTATTTTGTTTCTATTGTAAATATCGGCTTTTACTGTATTATTATTTTCATCTTTATAGACATAAATTGGATTAATAGTTGTTAGAATTGTCGCAAAAACATGCGCAATTTTTATATAGAATTTAGCTATACCAATACAAACTCTTTTCTTTTTTATAGGATTTTGTATATCTAATTTTCCAATATCCTCTTTATTGAAAAAAATTACATTGTCCTTCTCTAATTTGTTTATTTCTTCTCCATTTTTTATTTTTTGCGCTAAATAAGTAATTTGAAGATCAGTAAAATATCTTTCAATGATGTCTGATGTTAGTATTACAAGTTTATCGCAATATTCTATATCATATAATTTTCTTAAACTATTAAAATCCATAGTTAAAATGTAATATGTAGCAATATAATCAATTATTTGTCGAACGGATGCCGGTTTTAATTTAGTCTTATCTTTTTCATTGTTTTCATTATCATTATTAAAATTAGATAGAATATTCCCCATTGTATATTAT
>Ga0247722_10000379_pt1 | contig 27925 bp, 28 predicted proteins | sample MSEWelMarce3H_FC_FD_189094 | JGI IMG/M metagenome (GOLD analysis project Ga0247722, IMG submission 189094) | Subsurface sediment microbial communities from gas well in West Virginia, United States - MSEEL Well Study Marcellus 3H_FC | ecosystem: Environmental > Terrestrial > Deep subsurface >... | reverse complement strand
GGATTCTGCAACGCTGTAATTGAGCAGGTTCGTGACAAAGTTGCTTCTGTTCGGCAAACTCAGGATTTACTCTCTGAAAACGTCATTCTGGATGCAGATGATGCTCGCAAGTGGCGAGACCACCCTGCACAGTACTGGCTTGAGCGCGCCATGACGTCTGGATTACCAGTTAGAGGGGGCTTAGCTGAGCGGCAGGGAGAGGGTTGGCAGGTAAAATGGATGGATGGTACCACGTCGTCCGGCGTCTGTTTTGATGCTCATAAGGCAGAACAATGTCCTGAGCTGGAGTGGATTACTCTGGAGGATCCCCGCGCTAGGGCTGTCATTAGTGACTTACCGCGTTATGTAGTCGGTCAACCAGTACTGTTCACTACAATCCCTGGCTTGCCGGATCAACTCAGCGGTGTTTGGTCCTTGTGGGAGGTAGGGTTGTCAGCGATAGGCTTCAACCGTAAACGCTTCCTCCCGATATTTACCACGGATGATGGTAGGGCTTATGTGCCCACAGCTAAACGAGTATGGGATTTACTATTGACAGAAAACCCGATAGTACGTGGTGTCAGTTCACAGGAAGAGGCTGTGATCTGGTACGAAACTGCTTCACAAGCAGCCACGCAGCAAGGAGCGCGGTTGTTTGCGGAGTTACAGGAAGAGCATCAAACTCGATTAAAGGAGGAGTGTGCGCGTGCGCAGTATGCCTACCAGTCGCGGTTTCAAGCTATTGGTCGCATTGGGCTGGCCACAGTACGAGAGTACCGAAGAAAATTGCTAGAAAAAGAGTATCAGAAACGAATGGCTGATCTTGGCGAGGCTCATAATTGTACTCCAGATTTGACTAGTATTCTTATGATGCGCATTGGTCAAGCCTCAGTAACGAAGGGAACACCACCATGAGTGCTTGGATGAATCGCATTCTGAAAGAGTTTCCAGTTGATCTCGCCCAGTTCTGGATAGCAGCTGACCCCGACGGCATCATGCTAGATGTCCATGTTCTGGCCGCTTTAGGTGCCAACGGCTTCGAAGTGATGCTATTTGAGGATTCTATAGGGTTCCGAGCTGACTATGAGTCTCGTTTCCGAGCGGCTTGGGATCGAGGAGAGCTAGGTCCAGCAAAGGCCTTAATCTTGCATTGGCGTGGAAGCGATACTGCATTTTTGCCATGGGATTATTTGAAACAAGGTCGGTTAGTTTCGCTGAGTTTGGCCGACCTGTGCCCCCGTCTTAGTTATACCGTTTTACGCCAATTGGATGTCGATTTACTTGAGCGTGTGTATGAAGTGCAAGCCGAATACGCAACCCAGACGATGGGGGATGCAGCTACCAAGGAGTTCTTACTGACACATTTGTTCCACATTAGTCCACATTTAATCAAACGAGCCGAAGATATTTGGCGTGAGTTGTTGCGATTGCACAATCGAGGAAAGATGTTGCCTACTGTGCTGTCATCTTTTGTGGCTAAGATTTTGGAGTCAAATCCTTTATTTGAGGGCTGGCCTGTATTGGAGATGCTGACATCATTTGCCCCTATGCAAAGGCTGCTTCAGGATGGCTGGCGTAATTATCTTATCCAACAAGGTTTGCAAGGAATTCCGCTTCGCGATCAGCGTGCAGAGTATGCCGAGCGATTAATCGAAATACCATTCGAGCATCCGGATATTCGCAGTGTATTGGTTACGATGTTCATTGATGGGACTTTACGCCCAGAGATAGTGAGTGCCATCCCTGAGAACCTGCCTGAATGGGTAAAATCGGGTGCACAGATTGATCCATCGGCCTCACGCAATCTAGTCGAAAATGGCCTGAAGCTGCTGTCGACCACTTTACCTGATGGAGTTGCCAGTTATCATGATTGGCTATCGGTAGCGCGTCGCTATGCAGAAGTTCTGGCCCGATTTCACCAGCTTGATAGTTATTCGGCTAAAGTGATTGAAAAGTCATTGGAAGAATTTCAGAAGCTGATGGATACAAAGTTGCTGAATTGGCTATGTATTAATTATGGAGCTTTACCATCTATCCCTATCGTGAAAGGACCGGTCATGGTTCATCACATTCCCCGTTTTTTGTCTTTGCAATGCAAGCGTAAAGAGGATCGGATTGCCTTGTTGGTTTTTGATGGGTTATCCCTGGATCAGTGGGTGCTTATTCGAGACCATCTAACCCGTAAGGCTCCTAACATTGTTTTGGATGAAAGAGCCTGCTTTGCGTGGCTACCTACGTTAACATCTGTATCTCGGCAAGCTCTGTTTGCCGGAGAAAAGCCGCGTGACTTTGCCGACTCTATTGAAACGACGGCGAAGGAGCCTGAGAGCTGGCAACGTTTTTGGAAGGCAGAAGGGAACTTGCGCAGTAATCAAGTCTTTTACCAGAAAGGGATCAAGCACGAAAAGCAATTGGATGGCTTACTAGAGCATTTGTCCAACCCTGTTATCAAGGTCGCAGGATTAGTAATTGACACGGTAGACGAAGTGATTCACGGTGCTGTACTAGGGAAGCGAGGAGTAGCTAGTCAGATACTCAGTTGGTGTGAGTCGGGCTTTGTCGTTCGACTGTTTAATATGCTACTGGAACTTGGGTTCAGCGTTTTCCTGACAGCAGATCATGGTAATATAGAGTCCACTGGAATAGGGCGTCCTAACCAGGGAACAGTTCCAGATACGCGTGGTGAACGGGTACGTACTTACAGCAGCAAGAATTTAGTAGCCGAGACACTGCAAGCTTACAGTGGCACCTATACGTTGGATATCGCAGGTCTTCCACCAAGTTTTATACCAGTCTTTGCCAACGATAGGAACGCATTTGTACCTAAAGGCGAGGAGATTGTGGTTCACGGAGGACCATCTGCGGAGGAGATTATTGTTCCTTTCATTATTATTTCAAGACACATTAAGACATGAATCCTTCACATCCCCGTATAGGTTTTGACCGTTACGTACATGCCGATTGGTGTCACGAAGCACTTCGGGTTGCTGCTGGCCTTTCAACACTTGAGAACTTAAACCAGTTAGTTGGGCAAACGTTAACTGGTGTAGAGTCAAGACGAAAAACTGTTGATATTTTAAAGCGACTCTGGATTTCGCCTTATGCCCATTCCGCTGACTTTGTTGCTCGCGGTGTCGATTTATTTAAAAAACAGGGAGATCAAGCCACAGTCAAAGCCTTGAATTGGGGAGTGGCTATAGCTACCTATCCTTTTTTTGGAAAGGTTTCTGAAATCACGGGTCGCCTATTTAGCCTGCATGACGAATGCACCATGAATGAAATTCAGCGTCGGATGGCTGAGACTTATGGGGACCGCGATGGTATTAGCAGGGCAGTTGCGAGAGTCTTACAATCCCAAGAAAGCTGGTTAGTATTCAATCGCGAGGAAAAAAGTAAGCGAATGCTGAAAGGAAATACGCAAACGGTGATGAATGAAATCCTAATTGCTTGGCTATTGGAGGCAACATTACGATACGCCAAAAAACCGTTGTCAATCGGTATGCTGGAAAGCATGCCGTTACTCTATCCATTTGTATTCGATTGCAATTTGTCGTACTTGGTGACTAATTCCAGTTATCTTGAGTTAATGTTTGATGGAACCAGCACTCCGTTTGTTGCTATAAGGAATTAATGGTAATCAATCGAATTGACAGAGTGCATTAGCTCAAAACTAATAGCACTTCGTTTGATTAGTGAAGTTAATTGTTACCCATGCCGCGTAAGATAAACTGTGAGAAATATATTTACGTTAACAGTTAGGAACGCACCAGAACATGGCAGCCTATCTCACCTACAACCATCAATCCGAAGAAATGGCTCAATGTTACGAAGACTTGAGCTTTGAACAAGTTCATCTTGATATTCTGTCTGAGCTTCCGCCAAAAGGCGCGACGGTATTAGATATAGGTGCAGGGTCAGGATGAGATACTGCTTGGTTTGCCATTCATGAATATCAAGTTGTAGCTGTCGAACCGTTGACAATTCAATTTGACCAACCCTAAGTAAAAAAATCAGTGCATAAAATTACATTTACTATAGAAAATGGTAAGTATTCGTTTTGTTTGAGCTTTGACTATCCTCATTTTTACTACTATTGCGTTAAGGTGTAAAAGTATTAATTATTTAAAAAAAAGGGTCAGCGATGAATACGCCACAATCAAAACTTATCCCTCAACAAGCATTCGATTGGTATGATGAATACGCACATGGGTTAATCGATCGACGTACCTTTATGAGAAACCTCGGTGGATTAGCGGCTCTCGGTTTTTCGATGAGTGTATTAACGGCTGCTTTATTACCTAATTATGCCTTTGCAGAGCAAGTATCGTTTAATGATGATGCCATAAAAGCCACTTACACAGAGTTTGACTCACCTGATGGACACGGTAAAGGCAGAGGTTATCTTGTTGTGCCTAAAGACCTAGGCGCGAAACGTCCTGTTGTATTAGTCATACACGAAAATCGTGGTTTAAACCCCTATATTGAAGATGTGGCAAGACGACTTGCTAAAGTGGGTTTTATAGCCTTTGCGCCTGATGCCTTATTTCCTTTAGGGGGCTATCCAGGTAACGATGATGAAGGACGTGCCATGCAAAAAACGATGGATGAAGCCAAAATTCGGCATGATTTTATCGCTGCTGCACGCTTTTTAAAGTCGCATCCTAACAGCAATGGTAAGTTAGGCGCAGTTGGTTTTTGTTTTGGGGGTTATATTGTCAATTATTTAGCCGCCGTTGATGCAGACCTTTTGACTGCTGCCGTACCCTTTTATGGGACACCTGCAAGTGCAGACTTACGAAAAAATATTAAAGCACCGCTGATGATTCACCTCGCCGAACTGGATAAACGCGTTAACGACTCATGGCCTGAATATGAGCAAGACTTAAAAACCAATAAAGTCGAATATACAATGCACATGTATAAAGACGCTCAACATGGTTTTCATAATGACTCGACCGCTCGATACGACAAAGAAAATGCGGAGCTTGCATGGCAACGCACCCTTGCGTTTTTTAATAAAAAATTAAGTTGAGTATGTAAAGCAAAAAAACAGTCTGTCCTTAGATGGGCAGACTGCATTATTTACCGCGATTTAATACTCCTCTGGCAACAACACCGTAGTCACCGACCTATCCGCCTCGGTAATAATCCATACTTTAGCTGTTTCCAGTGGGTAAACGGACATAATACGATAGCCGCGTACAATCGCCTCTTGATTGCTTAACGCATCTTCGGCAGGCACATTGCCCCAATCACCTGATTGATGACGAGCCAGTAAGCTAAAGCAGGATGTATTGTATTGGGCTAACAGGTCAAGGGCATTGGGTGTAGCCACCGTTTGACCGAGTGAAAATAAAGGATTGCTACAAAGTAACATGATGATTCTCCGCGTGGATGTTAAGGTTAATTAGGTGTAGTAATTTGCGCTTGTAAACGCTGACCGAGCTTTTGCTTTAAAACACCGTTGGTTGTTTTAGGGTTGATGTTGCTGGGGTTATTTGAAGGGTTTGGGTGATTGGCATTGTTTGTGGTTGAAGTGGATTGACCTTGTGCAGAATTATCATCATCAGCGTTTGGATAAAACTCCTCTAACAACTCAGGAATTTCTTCCTCACTAAACTCAAACGCCGCATTATCAAATCCCTTCTTTCCCGCCTCATCCAACGCCTGTTGGTCATAACCGCACTCCTTGCGTCGAGCGTCTAAGGTCTGAGCATCCGTAATAGACTCCTCCAGTGTTAAGCCCTCACGCACCGTTAAATCCACATAATAAATCGCCGAACGATGGCTTTGGGTGGTACTCTTACCACGCAGTTTTAATTGCAAAGGTAAACACGCCAATAAATGACCCGACACCGCTTGGTAATAACTTAACCGTGCCGCCAACGTCCGAATACTATTAAAGCCCGTCGTTCTAAAAATAAACGTTCCCACTTCATCCTCATCACCGATTTTCACGTTTAAACGGCCATAAGGCTTACACACTCCCCCTCGGCCTAAATCACACGCATCAGGTGAAGGGCAGGGCAGTGTTTGAATCCCAGAAGACGTAAACCGTCTGCACGTTTCCCCATTCCCCACACAGAGAGGTCGGCCTGTTTGTCGGTCAAATAAACTGTATTCAGCTCTCAGGTTTAAATCAGGGTCATTAAACAACATCCTGACAGGAATGATGCGTAACTTCGCGTTGGGAGTGGATTCACGTAATTGCTCATCCACAGGATGTAACAGCCAACCCTCACGGTTTTGAACTTGCGTAGTAATAGTAAATTGGTCATCTTTTTCGGGTAAACGCTTCCCGTTCTTTTCCACCACTTTACCAATGCTAATCCGTCCTAAAACGGGTGGGGTAATGGCTAAACCTTTAATCATGATGTTCTCCAAATAATAAAATCACAGACAAGAAATAAAAAAGCCTCTTGTTCGAAAACAAAAGGCTTTGAGTTTGTTTATGCTGCTAACTGCTAACTGCTAACTGCTAACTGCTAACCGTGAACCAAGAAACGCCGACTGCCTGCACGGGTGAGGGGATACTTGCTTAATAGCTCAGGTTGTTCTTGCAGCAAGGTCGCCACATCAAGACTGAGACTGTCCTTACTGCGTTTCCATGACACACTGCCTGTTTCAAATAACGCCTTACTACAATCACCCATACGCTGTTGAATCTGTTGTCGTAAAAAGTCCTCACGCTTTTTACCATCATCCAAATTCACGCGCACTTGCACCAACTCAGTAAACATCGCCGAAATTGCCTTGTCTTCGCTTAAATCCAGCGTATTGCCCGCATCACGCGGATATAATGCTTGCAAGGCTTTCGCGGCTGATTCAGACCCATCGGCAGCGGGTGCGGTATGAGTCAACACCTGATGCCAAAAACGGCGTTCTAACTCAATCAACTTTGCAATCAACGCCTCATCGCGTTCAATACGATGAATCTTAATTTCCTGCCCACAAATCAGCACACACACATCCGCCGCGTGTTTACCTGTCACCGCTAGTTGATGTTGTACCTGACACTGCACATACTCAGGCACACCCTCACGCCATAAACGCGCCCCATATTCGCCTGCGGTTTTACACTCTAAAAGCTGCACATCATCTGCCCCAACTACCATATAATCCAAATTTGCCAACATCCACGACTTATCCTTATCAGGATGTTGCAGCACCGCATTCACCCGCCGTACTTTATGGCCTGTGTGTTTGGTGTAATGAGCCGCCACAATCGGCTCAAGAATATTGCCCCAGTACATTGGCGAGCTTTCATCCTCGGCATCGGGTTTGGCTAAATCGGCATCACGGCCTGTTTTAATCAGCCATAACTCTAGTTGCGATTGATACGGGTTTAAGCCAACAGCCGCCGCCGCATCACTACTGCCTAATCCTTGTTTACGCACATCCAACCATTGTTGACGGTTAATGTCTTTGGTCGATACCAACCGTATCGCCGTATTTGAACGAGTCATATTGCACCTCATGAAATTGTAAAAAACGGATATAAAAAAGCCCGTCTAGCCAAAGGCAGAGACAGGCAGTGACATGGTTAAGAGGGTAGGGAAAGGATAAAAGCCGCGATAAGCTAAGCCGCCATGGTTTTCATCGTGACAGTTGAAGGGATTGAAGCGATTGAAGCAGTTGAAGGGATTAAATTGGAAAGACTTTGCCGTCCCTCAGAAAAGATCACGGCATCAGGATTGACACAAGCCATCAACGACCACCACCATGGCACAGCATCAACATCCAGCGCATGATGTTGGTCGGCTGAACCATCATTGCCACTTACATGCACCTCCAGACATTTGGGACTGGCTAATAACTCACGCACTAAACCCCACTCAATCCGTCCCGACACTGTCGCAACAATATGTAAATGGGATAAATCCAGCGCGTAATGCACCCCTGACTTCAGTAATTGCTGATACTCAGCCCATGTACTTAACAGCCAAATATCGTGTTTAGTCGGGTAGTGACCTTCAATACCGACAGGTATCCCAAACAACTGCTCCGCTTCTAAGGTATAACGCAGTACATCCGTCAAAGACGATTTACCGCGCCGTCCTGCATGGGCGGTATAAGCAGGGGCAGCCAATAGCGAGGACAAGTGAGCCACTTGTGCAAACCAATACAACTCATCCCGCCAATCACATAAATCCACGATGCGTGCTTGATTATCCACTTGCACATTGGCATGACACCGCCACTCAATCTCAGGATGATTGAGGCGTAAAGCCAGCACCATTTCACTATCAATCCGCCCGCGATTTTGTGGACAGAGTTGCAGCTTCGCCGTTGATAAATGACCCATCAGCGGATCAGCAGGACAACCCTTTAACGCCTGTTCAATGGTCATGTGATGCGGACAACGACCATACGCGCCTAAAGAGATATGAACGGGTGAGGGTAATAGTGGTGAAGAAACAGACGAAGAATGTGGCGAAGAAAGAAAATCAGGGGCAGGGTTAAAAGCAGATGAAGTAGGGCTAAAAGTAGAGGAGGCAGAGCTAACCGCAGTAGCCTGACAAATTCTATAATTCATGTTCATAACCTGTGGACTCCGTATAGTATTCAATATGCTCTAAACGAAAGATTCCCTCGGTGACGCTAATCGTCACCGTACCCGAACCACCGTCATTGTTCTCCCACCCGCCATGATGGGCATCCACCCACGTCAAGGTAAAATCACGCAGCGCATCATGAATAGATAACTGTTGCTCCTCTAAAAAATACTGATATTCAGCTTCTTCAGAATCCGTCTTGCGATACTCACCCGCCAAACACTGATAAGCGAGTTGTTGGGTTTTAAGCCTCTCCGACATCGAAGACTGGGCTAATTCGGGAGGAAAAACGTCTAATTCACAGACATCACCTGAATCACCGCCGCCTTCGTAACGAACGACCAACTCAGTAATACCCAAGGCAGCAAGGGCAGTTAACAGCGGTTGACGATTGGCTCGTACCGCTTCAAACGATTTAGGACTGTAGCCCATCATGATAAAACTCCACATTAACGGTTAATTAGAAAATAAACGGCATAAAAAAAGCCCTGTGCCAAAGAGCAACAGGGCGGATGAAAGCATCAGATTGAAGGCAAAAAGATCATTCAATTGGCGAATTATTCACCGAGGGCTGTGCGGCATCGTGATAGGGTGAATGACGTGCATATTCCATAAAGTATTGGGTATGAATCAATTCACAACGCTGTTCATCCGCATCTAAAATCACTTTACCGTCAGCCCCTTCTTCGGTATCCCAATCAGGGTATTTGATACTTAAACAGCTTAAGGCAAAATCACATAACGCCACGCGCATAGATACCTGTTTGACTTCACCTGCGCTGAGATAATGACCTTGACCATCACGCACGATGATTAAGAATTGATAGGGTAGTTGGCATTGATCAATCTGCTTTAACTGCGTTTCGGGAAAGACCTTTAAGGCAGTGACATCCCCTGAATCGACATAACTTTCATAGTGGATGGTAATTTCACTGATGCCTAATAAGGGCATGGTTTGTAATAACAAATCCCGATTGGCCTGAATAATAGCAATGGCCTCTGGATTTTGATAATCAGAGGAAGATTGTGTCATCGACATGGGTATTCTCCATCAAAGGGGTGAATAAACAAAAAACAATGTAAAGACCTCATAGGGCTTATGGCGGTTAAACCATCGCCTTATAAGCTGTAGGTATAGTCATTACACGATGTGTAATATTCGGTATGTTCCAGTGCAAAATCATCAAGAGCGACATTAATCGTCATCACCCCCGAACCCCCTTCATTGTTTTCCCAGCCCCCGTGATAGGTATCTACCCAAGTGAACACAAAGTCACGTAGAGCCTCATCAAGCAAAACTTCCTTATCTTGTAAAAAATAATGACAAGCCCCCTCACGAAACTCACCCAGCGCATAGCAATAGACTAAACGTTGCGTGGCTAATTGCGGTAAACAGGACTCAGGCTTTACTATCACCTCGGAAATATCCCCCTCATCACCCCCACCCACATAATGGATGATGACCTCGGTGATGTGCGCCGCAATCAGCACCTCTAAAAGACGTTGACGATTGGTTGACAAGGCTTCAAACCCTTGCGGACTATAGCCAAACATAATCATGACTCCAGAAAAAGTACGGCATAAAAAAGCCCCATTCCTGTAAAGGAATAGGGCAGAGTTAGAAAAGAACGACGATTGATTAAAACGAACTAAACACCGACAATTAAACAAACCACCGCTAAGCAATCATCAACAACGCCTCATCCAACGCCTTTTGCTTAATCGCCGCACCTTGACCAAACCACGCCGAATCTAAACGGTTATCAGGGTTTAATGCCCGACGCTCATGGTCAACAAATTCGGTAATCGAATTTAATAACCCAAACGCCGTGCCTTTAGCCGAAGACAAATCCGCACCTTGACCACCACCTTCAAACAAAGTCATCACTTTCGCCATCGCCCGTTCATTACTGGATGGAGAAGACTTATTACTGTTATCGTTAAACACCCGCCACACGTAATTCTGCGCCTCTGCTGATTTGACTTTACGCTCGCTCAAATTCTTTAAGCCGTACATAAACTCATCCCATGCTGATACTGAAATCCCTAATTGTCTTTTCACCGATTGAGCATCAAAAGACGTGTTGTGGGGTACTTTCACCACACCACGATTGCCATTGGCTAAAGCCACAGCCAACGTGTTATTACACACCACCCGAATACTGGTAAATTGTGCCGTCGTTGCTAAAGTCCCATCACACGCTGTCGCTAAGAGAATATAACCATTGGTCACGTCATTGCCTTTTAAGGCCATTGACTGACCTGTTTTAGCTAAAGCCCAAATCTTGCGACCGCCTTTTAACACGCCAGCGGTTTCTAATTCAAAGCCTGAGACTTCGGTTAAATCGCGATAGAACTCTAAAATCTCACGCGGTTGAACGACTTGGTAACGTTGACTGACCACCGACAAGGGCGCGTTATTATCCGAACGGAAGAGTACTTTATTTTCAGGGAAGGTCATGATGGAACCTGTATAGGCATCATTGCCTGCAATAAAACGAACGGGAGCTTCACGGATAGACCAATCCATGCCTGCTTCTTTTGCCCAAACGTCAATGGGCTGATTTTCAGTAAGTTGATTGCCTAAGCCATGCCAAGGGGTAGAGCCGACATAAGCCATTGTTTCAACGAGATGTGCCATGATAAATACTCCAATAGATAAAAATTTAAGACATGACGAAACCCTTGCCGATTGAGTGAAGGCAAAAAGGGCGATACAGGTCATGACTTGAGGGGAAGGGAATGAACGAGCGATGAGAAAAACAAGAAACAAGAAAGTGCAAAAGAGTAGAAAATATAGGGTAGAGCTTAAACGACTATTCGCGGGGTTTACTGAAAGTATAACCACAACCTAAACACTGATAATTGTCTAAGATGTTGTCATCGACAAACTCACCGAGTTTAGAGCCTGCTGTACCGCCTGCCACACCTCCGATAAATCCACCGAACAACGCACCAGCTAAACCGCCAACGACTGAACCCAATGGGCCAGCCACTGCACCGACTGATGCCCCGATTCTTGCACCTGTCAAAGAGCTTGAAGCACCACTGGCAGCACCAGCCACCGTACCCACAGCACTACCTGTTTTACGGCCATGATTTAATGTGTTGATTTGAAAAGAATGACACTGTGGACATTGTAAGGTCATGATAATGAATCCTGTAAAAGCATAAAGCCCCATACCACTGATGCGGTATGGGGCTTTAATAAGGTATATAAGAAATGAGTGTGATGTACTCAGTTAGGTAATATGTATTTGAAATTATTTGGAATGATGGTTGAGTGATAGTAGAAAATTACCACACTATACTTTCTTTAGATTTTTAAGTTAGGCTTGGCGAGGTAAAACGACTACGTTTGAGGAGTCTGCAATATTGATTAAAATACTTAATCTTTCTCCGAGTATAGCCCATGCCTCACTCATTTCTTTGGCATAGTCATAAATAATGTAGATACGTTTTAATTTACTTTGTTCTGTGTGGTTCATACAACGATCGGCAACATCTGGTACAACGCCTAATCTAACCATCATGGATGCACCTGTACGGCGTAAATCATGAGGAGTCCAATAACCGTTAGGTAAAAGAAGCGCATCTTGGCGTTTAGTACGACCACTAAGAATTTCTTTGCCTTCACTTTGGCGATCAGAGACTTGCTTAGTCACAGTTTTAGTGCAAACGGCACTGGTTTCAAAACGATTGGGGTAACACCATTTAGATGATCCAGTCATCCCTTTTAATTGTTTGAATAAACTCAGCGCAAGATCTGATAGATAAACAGTATGTGCTTTGCCATTTTTACTAACAGTAGGGGGGATAAACCATTCTCTTTTATCAAAGTTAATATGTTGCCACTCGGCAGATAGCACTTCCCCAATACGACAACAGGTTGTTAGGGTTAATAGTAATGCAGTCTGAGTGCTTGGTAATAAATTGGCATTAGGTAGCTTTTGAACAAGGAGCTTAATTTCATCTTCGGTTAAAATACGATCACGTTCATTGTCCTTACCAAACACTTTGCCTTTGTTAATATTACTGGTCGGATTATTTTCGATGATGTCGCGTTCAACGGCGAAATTAAACATTTGACGAATCAAGGAAAAAATGACCTTAGCCATACGTTTAGTACCACGGCTAAGAATTTCATCGGTAATCGGTGTGATATGACTTTTTTTAACATCTTCAACGTGCATGTCACCAAGGTAAGGTAATACATCCTTTTCAAACATGCGTCTAACTTCTGCACCACCATCTTTACGATTGATAATTTCTAACTTCATCCAACGTTCAAATAATTGTCGTACTGTTTGACGTGTATTTAAGCGTTGTACCTCGGCTTCAGCATCAGCTTTCTCTTTGGTAATACGGGCAAGTTCGGCATCCCGTATGGCAATACGAGCATTGTCTTCAGCCTCAAGATGTTCACGTAAGTTGATAACACCGTTTTGATAGAGTCCAGAAAGCTCATCTGCTTTTTTTCGTGCAGCTTTAAGTGTTAGCCCTGTTGTTCCATCTCTATCATAAGCTCCTAAAGGTAAACGAATTCGTTTACCTTGAGAGTCCGTATATCTAAAGTAAAATAAGCGATCACCACTCGGCGTAATGCGTGCGATAAAACGTCCGTGTCCTTTGGGAGCGGATTCATTTAACCAAATATCCTTTGTGCTAGGTTTAGAACTCATCTGTCTATCTGTAATTTCGGCCATGCAAAAATACCTCAAATTCTGGTGACCGTTTGGTGACCGTTTGTACTTAGCTTAGATGAGATTCTATCGGACGCTATAGGATTGTCAAATCAAATAAATACAATAAAAACAAATGGTTATATTTTGTTGTTGGACGGTATAGGACGCTATAAAACACCTAAAAAATTGCATGGGGTGCAAGGGATAGAAGGTTCAAATCCTTCCGTTCCGACCAATAAAATCAAAGGGTTATGTTTAACGACATAGCCCTTTTTTATTGAAAAATGAATTTAGGGTATCTTTTAGGGTATCTTTCAAAATTCCATGCTCTCTAAAATAGCTCGATAGCCGTATCATCCTAGGCAAGCGGCCTTCAGTTTTTTTCTAATTTCGGCAAACTTTGACCAAGCACTAAAAGCCCCCTTGTATTTTATTGACCGACTCCACTTAAAACGTTTATCACCATACGTCTCTAAAACCGTACCGCCTTCAAATAAAGGCCGTTTGTTGGCGGCCTTACGTTTTCGCTCCTTCACTTTATCCGCCGTGTAGTTACCCGTTTTAAGTGCATTTTGAGAAACAACCGCTTTACCTTGCTCACTGGTTGGCCCCGTGGATTTAAGCCATATTTGATGTTGACGTATTTTTTCAGCTTGAGCCTGACGCTGTTCGTCTGTCCATTGTCTTGCTGCCATGTTGACACCTATTCTTTAAATTATCAGTTTGTTATTAAAATAGAGTGTAAACCCGTCAAATCGTCAACTTGAGATAGGTTACACCGTCAACTCAGAAAACAGCTAAATCCAGTATTATCAATGCTTGCGATGGAGTTGACGCTTAGTTGACACCGTCCGTTTTTTGTTACCTTAGCGTCCGATTTCTCTGCTACCGTCAACTTGCTTAGGCTTTAAAATGAGGGAATGGATTGTTAAAGGAGGCTCTTTTTTTAATCTCTGCCGCCTCATTTTCTAGCTTTTTGTGTAAGTCATGCAGTTGTTGGCACGTATCCATGGTCATACTAATAGACTTAGACAACTTTCTAATAATCACATCCACTTTTTTACGCGCGGTCTCTACGCCCTTAATTGTCCACATCTCGCGTTTAACCTCTCTAAACACGCCATTGACCACGGTCATGGTTCTTATCATAGGTTCAATATCTTTATTCGGCTTCTTGTGGTCTTTGTCCTCTTTGAAGGTGATACCGCTTAACATGTCCTCCAGTGTTTCGGTGTCTTCACCGAGTTTAGGATTCATTTTTTTAATGAGGGCAATGTATTGCTCTTTGCTTAAGTTTGAACCCGTGGCATTTTGACGGCCATTCTGTGCAGCCTTATTTTTGCCTTTTGTGGTTTTAGGCCCTGTCGATAATTCCCACGGCTTTGTTTGTTTCAGCCTTTCCGCTTGTGCTTTGCGTTGTTCGTCTGTCCATTTTCTAGCTGCCATAAAATCACCTTTTTACCGAAAAAATAACTATTAGTTTGGGCTTAAGGATATTTTGGCATGGAGCGAGTACACCACCTTGATGGGGGTTCCAGTCGCCGCCACCAAAAACAGAAAACCATTGAAAAGTAAGACGCTGCTTGATATATGATTTTATTGAGTGATAGCTATGAGTTACACAACTAAGTGTTATTTTTTCGGATGATTTCGGATAAAAGAAAACGGCTCTAAGCGTTGATAGCTAAGGATGTCTTACCGAATAAAGTACTTGAAAAATACTGGAAAATTGAAAAAAGAATTTACTATTAGTTTGCTACCTATTTTTTCGGTATTTATGGGGAAGTGTTTAAGCCAGCAACATAAGCCTAAAACGTGTCGATTTTGAGCCAGTCAATAAATATGAGGCCATAAATGACAAAACCGCACTAAGGCGGTCTGTTGTGCGAAAAACTAAAATAACTCTGAATGACTGCCGCATCTGACTAGAATTAAATGCTTAGCTTGCCAGTCAACGTCCCAAATCAATAAAAAATCAGGCTGTATATGACACTCCATGTGAGGCTTCCAATTACCTGCTAATGGGTGTGGTAAGTATTCGCTTGGGACTGTCCCTGTATGCACCAAATGTTCATCAATGAGTGTTTTAAGTAAGTCTGTATTGCGTTTAGAGTCTAGCAATGCCTTTTTTAAATCCTTTTTAAATTGCTTTTTAACCTTAATCGTCAGCATGGCTTAAGTCATCAAACAAGGCATTGGCTGAATCATATTCCGCTTGCTCAGGTTCGGCCTGCATTGCTTGTAAGGTAATCTGATTAGGTGTTTTTAGTTCAATAGGAAATGATTGCCTGATAGCTACTTGACTAACAAAAATGCGAATAGCATCGGACATACTCATACCTAAAGAGGCCAATACTTGCTCTGCATTATGTTTAATCTCGGGGGCAATAAGCGCCCTTACAATTTCGGCTTTATGAGTGCGCATAACTTTTCTCCTAAGATGTTTTCACAGTGTAGCACAAAAAGGCTACATAATAAAAAAGGTGTACTCAAAATTGAATACACCCCTAAATCTTCGTGACTAAGTAACAATCATTTGTCATTTGCCGAAAAGTAATCTTGCCACTGATAGGAGTCTTTTTCTAAAGCATCGCTGATTTGTTTATCGGCCAAGAGTATCATTTCTTGGATAATATCTTTTTGAGGCTCATCGTAATGAGCGGAGAGGCGTTTAAGGGCAAGACTAGCCTCATGACTAATCCACACGTTTAAGGCTTTATCACCTTGTTTGTTCTCTCGATAGGCTTTTTGCCGTTCTGCATTGGTCTTGGCCATGATAATCGCTCGTTACTTAGTAACGATAATTTAGCACTATTTGCGTTACTAAGTAACGTTTAAGAGGGGGATTTATTGTTACTAAGTAACAGAAATGGGTTGTACTCACAACAACATTAAAACCTGAGATTGACTTCTGAATAATCAAAAAATGAACAATAATCGGCTGGGTACTTGTCGCAGTTGATGCGCAAGTTAGGCAAGTTTTACGAAACTGTTTTATGTATTCGTAATTGAGTTAAAAACGAAGATCACAAATTTTTGATGGCGGCTTTTACAGCTGAGCTTTTCTAATTAAACCGCTCGTTAGGCGATGGTTCGTAGTGCTGAAATAAGTAATAAACCGATTACAAACTCAAAAATAATTCCCCCAAAATTCTTAGCCGAACTACTTTTGTCTACAATGACCGATATTATTCTTCCGACCGCTGCCGAAATCCAAGCGATACCCAAGCCCAAATAGATATAATGGTTTTGAAAAAAAAGTGCTGCCCCACCAATGCCAAGAAAAAAACCACCATATGTTGCACGTATTTCCGAAACACCAACGAGACCATCAGGTTTAATACTCGTAAACTTTGCCGCACTTGCAGGCGAAAGCAGCCCCATTAGACCAAGTAGCATGGTTATAATAGACCCAATGATAGGTAATAATTCAATCATAGTTTTAGATGCCTAACTTAACTTACACATCAAATTGTCTAATAACGCGAATACGGATGTGTTTATACATCATTTGCCCAATAATACTGTTACAAAACCTCTAAGCCATCATTCTTATTTGCTAACCACGCACAAGAAATGAGGGTGTGGCCAAATACTAACATGGTCTATAAAGACCGAATGTAGAGCAAAAATAAGCCTACATCAATTCCTTTTCTTACTAAAAAGCTTTATTTTAAATAAAAAGGGAGGGATGCCCAAAACTGGACACATCCACGCTCGTCATTTTTGATGAGCGGCTAGATAACGCCAAAAACGGTACAACACATGACGCATAAGTGACATATATAAAAATAGGTGTCCTACGTGTCCCATGTGTCCCATGATTGCTGAAAGCCTTACGGCTCTAGTCTTACAGGCGGGACACGTCATAGAACATCTATTTGTGAGGCTCGTGTCCTGTGGTGTCCCATTGCGATAAATCATCCATTTGTGGACATCTCAGGACACTTATCAGGTATCTTGCTTGCGTTTAAAACGGCTGCAAGTATTTAAGTCTTATACATCAGTCTAAAACGTGTCGATTTTTAGCCAGTAAATAGACATGAGGCTATAAAAAATGGGGCGTATTTTCTAAGCCCCCAATCTTCGTTACTAAGTAACGCAATCTTATATTCAGCAAATGGTAGGTAATAAAATATGAGTTTATATTTCGTTACTAAGTAACAAGATTTAGTTGATTGATTGACAGCTAAGGTTATTTATCCTAATTTTTGTAATGATCGCATCCTCCAGTGGGCTGCATTTTGACCCTTTTTATTGTCTTAAAATGAAAGCAGACTTTCTATCGTTCATCGCTATATCATGCAAAGATAACAAAGCACTAATACTGTGTTAAGGAGCAATTGATGCCTCAAGAAAAATACGTGGGCTGTTTGTTAGGGCTTGCTTGTGGCGATGCTATAGGAACAACACTAGAATTTGCCCACAGAGGCAGTTTTACGCCCATTACGGATATGGTAGGTGGTGGGCCTTTTGAATTGCAGGCAGGGCAATGGACAGACGATACCTCGATGGCCTTATGTTTGGCGCATAGTTTATTACATAAAAAAGGTTTTGATCCTGTCGATCAAATGAATAGGTACTGTAACTGGCAATATCATGGTTATTTGAGTAGTACAGGCGAGTGTTTTGATATTGGTGCAACGGTAGCCTCCGCTTTAAATCGGTATATTCAGACTAAAGACCCATTTGCAGGGTCAGATCATCCTAGAACGGCAGGTAATGGCGCAATTATGCGTTTAGCACCGATACCGATGTTTTATGCCCTGAGTCATGAGTTAACACTTAAATATGCGGGTGAAAGCTCGCGCACGACCCATGCAGCACAAGAGGCCATTGAATGTGCGCGATTATTTGGCGCGTTGATTCGCCTTGCCTTACTCGGCAGCAGTAAAGACGATATTTTACTACGCAATGAATATATCGCCATCGCCCCCAAAGTCATACCGCTTGCTAATGGTGGCTATATCCATAAATCAGAAGCACAAATTCGCGGTTCTGGCTATGTGGTAGAGTCTTTAGAGGCGGCGTTATGGTGCTTTGCTCATACCGACTCATACCCAGCAGCGGTACTTAAAGCCGCAAATTTAGGGGATGATGCCGATACCACAGCCGCCATTGTTGGCCAATTGGCAGGGGCTTATTATGGCGTGTCTGCTATTCCTCACACATGGCTTAGTCAGTTGTCTATGCGTGCCGAAATAGAAGAACTGGCTCTAGGGCTGTTTACCCATCGTTATCAGGTGGTTTAAATAAGGCGAAACCTAAGCCAATCTAGTCGCTTGTATAAATTTTAAAAAAACTCTACATTGCCTCCAAATTTTAGTCGTATTAAAAAAGGACACCATGAACATCGTTGAATTAGAACGCACCTTATGGGCAACCGCCGATAAACTCCGCGCCAACATGGACGCAGCCGAATACAAACATATTGTGCTTGGCCTGATCTTTTTAAAATATATCTCCGATACCTTTGCCGCTCGTCGTGCCGAGTTAACGCGCCGTTTTGCCGATGTGAACGATGACTATTATCTCCCTGATGCTGACGAACAGCTTTTAGCCGAAGAACTAGAAGACCGCGATTATTACCGCGAAGTGAACGCCTTTTGGGTGCATGAAGCCGCTCGTTGGGAAACTTTACGCGCTATGGCGAAACAGCCTGATATTGGCAAACGTATTGATGATGCCTTGGCGTTAATCGAAAGTGAAAACCCAAAACTTAAAGGTATTTTAGATAAACGCTATGCTCGCGCTCAATTGCCCGATGGCAAATTAGGCGAGTTAGTCGATTTAGTGTCGATGATTGGTTTTGGTGTCGATGCCAGCCAAGCGCGTGATGTCTTAGGTCAAATTTACGAATACTTTTTAGGTCAGTTTGCCAGTGCCGAGGGCAAACGTGGCGGCCAGTTCTACACGCCAGCCAGTATTGTTAAAACCCTTGTTGCCGTTCTTGCGCCGCATTCTGGCAAAGTGTATGACCCGTGTTGTGGTTCGGGCGGTATGTTTGTGCAGTCGGAAAAGTTTATTGAGGCTCACGGCGGCAAGCTAGGCGATGTTTCTATTTATGGTCAGGAGTCGAATCCGACCACATGGCGACTAGCTGCCATGAACCTTGCTATTCGCGGTATTGAATTTAATTTAGGCCGCGAACCTGCCGACACCTTTACTCGTAATCAACACGCTGACTTACGGGCTGATTTTATTTTGGCGAATCCGCCGTTCAATATTAGTGATTGGTGGAGCGGTAGCTTGATGGGCGATCCGCGTTGGGAGTTTGGCGATCCACCACAGGGTAACGCTAACTTTGCATGGTTACAGCACATGCTGTATCACCTCAAGCCTACAGGACGGGCAGGGATTGTGTTGGCGAATGGTTCGATGAGTTCGACGCAAAACAGCGAAGGGCAAATTCGCCAAGCGATGATTGAAGCTGATGTGGTGGAAGTGATGGTGGCTTTGCCCAGTCAGTTATTTTTTAACACCCAAATTCCTGCTTGTTTGTGGTTTTTAGCCAAGCAAAAAACGGTGCGTAAAGGTCAAGTGTTGTTTATTGATGCCCGTAAATTGGGACAAATGATTAGTCGTTCGCAATGTGAAATGTCCGATGCCGATATTGCCCGTATTGGCGATACCGTCGCTGCTTGGCGTGGTGAGGCAGGGGCGCAAGAGTACGCAGACGTTGCTGGTTTTTGCCGTAGTGTGCCTTTGGCGGAGATTGCCGAACATGGCCATGTGTTGACGGCTGGGCGTTATGTGGGCGCGGAAGAGGTGGAAGATGATGATGAAGTGTTTGCCGAGAAAATGCAAAAACTGACGGAGAAGTTAGCGGAGCAGATGGCGAAAGGGGTGGAGCTTGACCAAGTGATTAGGCAGAAGTTGGGAGGACTTGGGTATGAGTTTTGATTTAGTGAGATTAGGGGACTGTATTCTATATATAGTTGATAACAGGGGGAAAACACCACCTCAAACTTCAACTGGCCATGAGCTAATAGAGACAACATCTATTGTTGGGGATAATAAATACCCAGATTTTGCCAAAATCACTAAATTTGTAAGTGATGAAACGTATAATGAGTGGTTTAGAAAAGGGCATCCTGTTGTAGGAGATATTCTGATTTCTACCGTTGGTGTAAATATAGGAAATGTATCTATATTAAATGAAAATAGGGGTTGCATCGCTCAAAACTTGGTAGCATTGCGCCTAGATAAATCTAAACTATTGCCTGATTTTCTATACTATTTTCTAATACTAACATCCACTCAAGAAGTATTAAAAAGTCTTAATATTGGCACTGCTCAACCAAGTTTGAAAGTGCCTCACCTATTAAATCTAAAACTCAATTTACCTCCTGTGAGTTTCCAGTTTCAGGCATCATCAATCCTTTCAGCCCTAGACAACCGCATTTCCCTTCTCCGCGAAACCAACACCACCCTAGAAGCCATCGCCCAAACCTTATTTAAGTCATGGTTTGTGGATTTTGACCCCGTAAAAGCCAAAGCCGAAGGTCGCCGACCCGAAGGCATGGATGAAGCGACCGCCGCGCTGTTTCCGAGTGAGTTTGAGGAGTCGGCGTTGGGGTTAATTCCGAAGGGGTGGAGGGTTGAGAAGTTGGGGGATATCGTACAACGGATTACTAAAGGCACTACACCAACAACATTAAAAAAATCGTTTGTGTCGTCAGGTATTAATTTTATAAAAGCTGAATCAATGACAGAGGATGGCGATTTTATCCCTGATAAATTTGCCTTTATTGATAGTGATACGCACGAGCTATTGCGTCGATCTCAATTACAATCAGGGGATGTTTTAATTACTATCGCAGGGACAATTGGTAGGATGGCTATTATTACCGAAGAGTTTTTGCCAGCAAATACTAATCAAGCGGTCGCTATAATTCGCCCCACTTCTGAACATCTCCCTAGTGGGTTATTAAGTTTATTTTTACAGACAAGCGCATTGCGTGAAATAATGGATGGGAAAGTAGTTCAGGCGGTACAGGCCAATTTGAGTTTGACATCGTTATCAGATTTGCAATTAGTGATACCGCCCAAGCAAACGGTTTCCATGTTATATCAAGTTGGAATTGCACATATTAATGATGTGAAAAAACATAACAGAAGTATGATTCGCACCCTCACCACCCTCCGTGACACCTTATTACCACGCCTAATCAGCGGTCAACTTCGCCTTAATCAAGCCCAAGAAATAATGGATGAGGTCGGGGCATGACGGCATACATTCCCCCTTACCGCATCACCCCCGCCATACTCAACCGCGTCGCCGACATTAGCGAACGCCTAGGCCGTTGGTCGGCAAGCCATAACAACAGCTTATCGCCACATTTACGCCGTGATAACCGCATTAAAACCATTCAAGCCTCACTCGCCATCGAAAACAACACCCTCAGCCTAGAGCAAGTCACCGCCGTCCTCGATGGCAAACGGGTATTAGGCTTACCCCACGAAATCCAAGAAGTGCGTAACGCCTTTATCGCCTATGAAAAACTCAACGACTGGCAAGCTCACAACATCAACCATTTACTCGCCGCCCATCACGTACTCATGGCAGGGCTACTGGATGACGCAGGACAGTTTAGATCGGGCGGTGTCGGTATTTATCGTGGCAAAGAATTGGTACACATGGCACCACCAGCCAATCGTGTACCAGTGTTAATGCAGCAATTACTCGACTGGCTCAAAACTACCGACTTACACCCGTTAATCGCCAGTTGTATTTTTCATTATGAATTTGAGTTTATTCATCCCTTTGCCGACGGCAACGGACGCATGGGGAGACTCTGGCAAACCCTGATTTTAAGTCGCTGGAATCCGATACTCGCTTATTTGCCTGTAGAAACGGTGATACGCCATCAACAACAGCACTATTACGCCGCGCTACAACAAGCCGATAACGCCGCCGAAGCCACACCGTTTATTGGTTTTATGTTAGATGCGCTGCATACGGCAATGGTTGAAGTGGCCAATACCGATCAAGTAAGCGTACAAGTAAACGACCAAGTAAAACGATTGTTGGTGGTATTAGAAGGCAAAGACGCGCAAAAAGCCGCAGAGTTAATGGCCAGTTTAGAATTGCATCATAAGCCTACATTTAGAAATAACTATTTGCATCCTGCCTTAGCCGCAGAGCTAATAGAAATGACACAAGCCGATAGTCCACGCAGCCCTTCACAAAAGTATCGTTTAACCGCTAAAGGCAACGCATTTTTAAAATAACATCGTGATTCAATAAAAAAATTATGATATGAAGATAGGATGTTAGTAAAATTTATTAGGGACAAAAAGGATCATAATCAATGATGACCGAAGACCAACTCGAACAAGAAACCTTAGTTTGGTTAGCTGAACTTGGCTATAAGGTCGTCAATGGGTTAGACATCGCACCCGATGGCAGCAGTCCAGAGCGTAGCAACTTTCAGCAAGTGGTGTTAATCGAACGCCTCCGCCAAGCCATTGCTAAACTCAATCCCAACATCCCCGCCACGGCTCGTGAGCAAGCCCTCAACCAAGTCTTAAACTTAGACACGCCAATACAACTGGTTGCTAATCGGCGTTTTCATGGTTTGTTGGTGAATGGCGTTCCTGCTGAATATCAAAAAGATGGCGAAACACGCGGCGATTATGTTCGTTTGGTGGATTTTGAAAACAAACACAATGATTGGTTAGCCGTTAATCAATTCTCCATTAAAGGCGCAAAGCACACACGCCGACCCGATATTATTCTGTTTGTGAATGGCTTGCCCTTAGTCGTCATCGAGTTAAAAAATCCCACCGATGAAAAAGCAGATATTTGGAAAGCCTACGACCAACTACAAACCTACAAAGAACAAATCAGCGACTTGTTCCAATACAACGAAATTTTAGTCATTAGTGACGGCACCGAAGCCAAAATGGGTTCACTGTCCAGTAATGGCGAACGCTTTATGGCATGGCGCACTATTGACGGTGAAGCCTTAGATCCATTGGGTCAATTTAACGAACTAGAAACGCTGACACGCGGTATTCTTGCCCCCGAAATGCTGTTGGATTATTTACGCTTTTTTATTCTTTATGAAGATGACGGCCAACTGATTAAAAAGATTGCAGGCTATCACCAGTTTCACGCGGTACGTTCGGCGATTGTCCAAGTTGTTCAAGCCTCAAGACCCGAAGGCAATCAAAAGGGTGGGGTGGTTTGGCATACTCAAGGCAGTGGTAAAAGCATCACCATGACCTGTTTTGCTGCGCGTGTTATGCGTGAGTCAGCAATGGAAAACCCGACGATTGTGGTGATAACCGACCGTAACGACTTAGACGGTCAATTGTTTGGCGTATTCTCTTTAGCCCAAGACTTACTGCGGGAACAACCCGTACAAGCGGATACACGCCAAGACTTGCGCGATAAGTTGTCACTACGTCCTGCGGGTGGGATAGTCTTTGCCACGATTCAAAAATTTACGCTTGCCGATGATGAAAACAAATTTCCTGTGCTGTCAGACCGTCACAATATCGTCGTGATTGCTGACGAAGCGCATCGTACCCAATATGGCTTTAATGCTGTATTAAAAACACGGCGAAATCGTCAAACCATAGCCGCTAATGATAACTATGCCAATCTAGAGCAAGCGTCATTGATGGCGGCTGAACCTGTCGCAAGTTATCAGACAAGCTATCAGGTCGGTTATGCTCAACATCTACGCGATGCCTTGCCTAATGCCACCTTTGTCGCCTTTACAGGAACGCCTGTATCTAGCGAAGACCGCGACACTCGCGCGGTGTTTGGTGATTACATTCATATTTATGATATGCAGCAAGCCAAAGAAGATGGCGCAACAGTCGCTATTTATTACGAGTCACGGTTAGCAAAACTAGGACTGAAAGAAAGCGAATTACAGCATATCGACGAAGATGTTGATGAATTAGCCGAAGATGAAGAAGAAAACGAACAATCTCGACTAAAAAGCCGTTGGGCTGCTTTAGAAAGTATCGTCGGTGCAGCACCACGTATTACTCAAGTTGCCGCCGATTTAGTCACGCATTTTGAAGAGCGTAACCAAGCCCAAAAAGGTAAGGCGATGATTGTCGCCATGAGCCGTGAAATTTGCGTTCACTTATACGATGCCATCATCAAACTACGCCCCGATTGGCACAATGACGACCCAGAGCAGGGCGCAATCAAAATTGTGATGACAGGTAGTGCCAGTGATAAAGCCTTATTGCGTCCGCATATTTACTCGCACTACGTTAAAAAACGCCTAGAAAAACGATTCAAAGATCCTCAAGACCCACTACAAATCGTCATTGTCCGCGATATGTGGCTCACAGGGTTTGACGCACCCTGTGTCCATACCTTGTATGTTGATAAGCCGATGAAAGGCCACAACCTGATGCAAGCCATTGCCCGTGTTAATCGTGTGTTTAAGGATAAGCAGGGCGGCTTAGTGGTGGATTACATCGGCATTGCCAATGAACTCAAGGCCGCGATTAAAGAATATACCAACAGCAAAGGCCGAGGCCGACCGACCGTCGATGCTCACGAAGCCTACGCAGTATTAGCTGAAAAGCTCGATGTGCTACATGGCATGGTGCATGGTTTTGACTACAGTGGCTTTTTGACAGGTGGTCATAAGTTACTAGCACAAACGGCTAACTTTGTTTTAGGGCTAGAGGACGGCAAAAAACGCTTTGCCGATACTACTTTAGCCATGAGTAAAGCCTTTACCTTATGTTGTACATTGGATGAAGCCAAAGCGGTACGCGAAGAAGTCGCTTTTTTTCAGGCGGTAAAAGTATTACTGACTAAGCGCGATATTAGTCAAAAGAAACTTACCAATGAAGAGCGTGAATTGGCGATTCGGCAAATTATTGGTCAAGCCATTGTTTCCGAAGATGTGGTCGATATTTTTGATGCCGTTGGTTTAGAAAAGCCCAATATTGGCTTACTGGATGAGGCATTTTTAGATGAAATACGCCACTTACCTGAACGTAACTTGGCCGTTGAGTTGTTAGAGCGTTTACTAGAAGGTGAAATAAAAAGCCGTTTTAAAACCAACGTATCCCAAGAAAAGAAGTTTTCTGACTTGCTGACCAATGTCATCAAACGCTATCAAAACCGCTCAATAGAAACCGCACAGGTGATTGAAGAACTGATCGACATGGCCAAAAAGTTTCAAGCGGCGGCCAGTCGTGGTGAAACACTTGGGTTAAACGATGATGAATTAGCGTTTTATGATGCGCTTGCCAATAACGAAGCCTCGGTACGCGAGCTGGGCGATGATATTTTACGCGCCATTGCTTTTGAACTCACCGAAAGCTTACGCAAGAATATCAGTGTCGATTGGGAAAAGCGCGATAGTGTACGAGCCAAGCTACGGCTATTGGTTAAGCGCATTTTACGCAAATATAAATATCCACCTGATCAGCAAGAGGAAGCCATTAACTTGGTGCTGCAACAGGCGGAGAGTTTGTCGGCGGAGTGGGTGGGGTAATATGGTTGGGAAAGCCCACTATTTCGGCATCATCAAGCTCAGTGTGCTTATTGGTTTTATTGTTTTTTCTCACGTTGCTTGGAAGGATAAATAAACCTGCTTTTATTTTATTCGCCAAACTAAGCATCTGCAATCATTAGCCCATCAACCACTTAATGCCAGCCAAACCAAACACAATAATCAAGGCTAAATAGACAAAAGAAAGCTGAATGGTTTTGCTTAATGCCTGAATAATTTTTTCGGCATCGGATGATACTTCCACGCGTTGGTGGCTAATAGCTTTGGTGATTTCTTGGGTAAGTTGGGTTAGCGTTTCTTGTACTTTGACTAGATTATCAGCCACAATTCTATCAGCGGTTTGTTCTAATTGTTGGCTAACACTTTCAGCGGTTCGTTTAATCGAATCTTCTAACTCTTTAACTAAAATATGTGCTTCAGCAAATGATTCGGTCTTAACTTTGTCGGTGAGTTTTTCTAAGTCGTTATACACTTTAGGATAAATTTTGTTTTCTAGGCGTTTAGTCACATCATTTAACGCCAAAGAGATACTAGACAAGCCGTATTCAGGTGTAATCACACCATCATCAATACATTTTTGACAGCCACGACCCTTTCGGCCATCAATCGAAATATATTGTTTAACGTGACCTGCATGTGTTTTACAAACCAATTGATGGCAGCCGACACATTCATCAAGTCCTTTTTCTGTTTGGCAAACATAACATTGATGAGACATTTGATTACTCCCAATTAACTAGCACGTGGATAAATATGCCTAAACGTTAAATTAATACGCGGTTTTAACGCTTTAGCCTGCTTAGGTACGATATGTTGCCAATAATGCTGTGTTTCACCTTGCATAATCAACAACGAGCCATGACCTAAAAGCACTTCAAGTTTTTCGTTGGCTTGACGTTCTTTTTCGTGACGGCGTAATAAAAAACGGCGACTTTCGCCAAAATTTACCGAAGCAATCATAGGGTTTTTGCCCAACTCAGGCTCATCGTCCGTATGCCAAGAAATATGGTCTTGACCATCACGATACAAATTTAATAATACACTGTTAAAGCGTGTTCTCGTGAGAGCCTCCAACTGGTCGCGCAAATAATCTAAAGCCGAATTCCACGGCAAAGATTGCAGGGTGATTCCTGAATAAGTATAGGGATGGTCACTGTCGCCATGCCAAGACGACAAACGCGGTAGGGGAATTTTTTTGCCATACATTTTAATTTCGTCTTGTTGCCACGGAATGTTTGTCCACGGGGTATTGGCAGATAGCTCTTCGGGTAAGGTATGTCCTGCGCTGTTGGCCAACAAATAAGCCAAGGCTCTATCGGCAATTTTGCTGGTAAAGAATTGTGGAAAATAGAGCAGCTCACCTTGAGGAATGGTGATTTTATAGCCTTGTATTTGATTAAACACTATAGCTTGGCAAGCATAATCTACTAAGGAGGGCAGTTTTATGCCATCAGGCAACGTACTTGTATGGCTGTCGGCAAATAAATCAAAAGTCATGTTAGCCTCCTTATTGAATCACAAAAATCTTGGCATAGCGTGGTACTCTGTATTTACAAATACGTTGTGAGCGCATTTCAAACGTTTCGACATCACAATAATCTTTGCAGTAATACATACTTTCATCAGCAACATCAAACGCATCACAAAATTGGTTAATCCCGTTAATTGCTTGGCTATAATTGGGGCTACAACACACAAAGATATTCACGCCAGACAAACTCTGTTTGATGCAATTAGGCTTAGTGGTGTTTTGTAGTGCAGTAATTTGTTCTAGTTTAATAAAACGATCAAACACAAAATCAAATAAATCAATTAATTTGGCAAAGTGCTGATAGGCAAATAGGGCATTATAAGCCATCAACTGGCTTTCATTTTTGCAAATATAGTGATTAGGTTTGAGAGTGCCATAAATATCCCATTGCACATGAGCAGGCAGAGCAGCAAAACGTTGAGTGCTGTTTTTGACCAACTGAGCAAAACTTGCCAAATGATTGCTTGCAGATACGTTCATTGCAACACCCTTATAAATAATCGTTAAGAAACTAACGATTAATGTATCAGGGCTAGTTTAAGGATATTGCTTTTGCAAGCTTGCGATGATTATTTGAGTTTGCCAAAAACGATTAACAAAAAACCCGCTTTTGGCGGGTTTGGTGCGGTTTAAAAAGGAATGTCTTCAATATCATCAAAGGGGGGGGGGGAT
>Ga0247722_10000378_pt1 | contig 27946 bp, 22 predicted proteins | sample MSEWelMarce3H_FC_FD_189094 | JGI IMG/M metagenome (GOLD analysis project Ga0247722, IMG submission 189094) | Subsurface sediment microbial communities from gas well in West Virginia, United States - MSEEL Well Study Marcellus 3H_FC | ecosystem: Environmental > Terrestrial > Deep subsurface >... | reverse complement strand
TTGTGACAGGAAAAGCAGAAGAATGTTCCATTGGTCTTATCAATTTCTCCTGCTGGTGAGCGTGAGTTATTGTGATAAGGGCAAAATATAATGTAGTCAGAATCTACTTCTGATTCTACATCTATGCCTGATCCTGCAAGGATTCTTTTGATTTGCTCTTGTGTGTAGGAACTATTTGTGTTCCGTCTATTCCTGTTGTCCATTGTGATTTGTTTTTCCCTATATATGTGCCGTACATTGTGATTTCAAACTCGTAATACTTCTTCTTATGATTATAGCTTATTGTGAAGTCTGGGTCAATATCTAATCTTGGTGTATACCCTGACAATTTCATCTCAAGTTTTATCAACCTGATATATTCTTTTTTTAATCTACCAATAGCCGCATCGTCTTGAATTATTCCATCCAGATAAAAGTTTTTAATTGGCTTATGGTGTAAATTTTCCATATCCCATTATAACTAGTTATCTTCAAAGTCCTTATACTTGTATCTACCCTTGTCAAAATCAGTCTCTACAAGAAATTCACCCATAAATCCATTACGATTCTTACGAAATACACACTCAATAATATCTGAGTTTGTACCACGACCAAGAGCAAGAACCCAGTCAGCATCGTAGGCAATCTGACGTGACCACGCTGTTTGACCAAGTGTAGGAACTGTATCTAGTTTATTAACATCGTCAGGTGTTGCAGACGAGATAGCAATAATAGGTACTTCTTCAGAGATAGCCATAAGCTTAAGCTCACGTGACAGGTTCTTCATACGAACAGTTTCGTTGTCGGACTTCTGGTTAGGAGACATAAGTTGTAGATAGTCAACAATAACAAAGTCTGGCTTATACTGATCGATCTTCCCTCGCATAACTGATGGTGTTACTTCTCCACCAGAATCATTAGAGATAATATGAAACTCAGGCTTACCTTGTAGATTCTTTTCGTGCCAAGACTTAAGCATATCTAGCTCTACCTCGCCAGAAGATAGCTTACGGTGAGACCAAAGACCATCACCCATAATTGTATAGACACGGTTACGAACCTCTGTCTCGCTCATTTCAAGGCTTACAACCATAGGTGACTTGCCCTGATTCCACGCCTGTACCGCAAAGTACAACGACAACCACGACTTGCCAATACCTGGATAGGCAAGGAATACTCCTAGCTGACCTGGAGTAATGCCAGCAGGAAGGTAGTTGTCAAAGCCTGGTAGACCTGTCTTAATGCCTGTAATGCCTAATGCTGATTGTTCCTGTACCTGCTGGTAGTACGCAATTGCATTATCAATGTCTGTTACATCAATGTCACGGATAGCAGATGTATTCTTTTTAAGCTCTGATGTTTTTGTGATTAGGTGTTCTAGTGCTTCTATACCAGACCCACTTTGTACGTCTGCAGCAGCATTACGAAGGATATCTTTAAGGCTATCGTTAAGATAGTCTGCCTGTAATTCTTCTAAGTGATGCTTAGTAGCCCCTACCCCCTGAACTGGGGTAAAGTCACGAAACTTATCAACTACTAAACTAGTAGGTGGGACAGTACCATTACGCTCAAAGTAAGTCCTAATAAAAGTCCATACGTCATTGTGAGTACGAAGAATTGTATCGACATTGGCTTGCAACAGGACGTGTGCTTGCTTGTCTTCCAGTACTGCTGAAATAAGCTTTGCTTCTGAATCATTCACTTAACCACTCCCTTGCCTTTTCACGGCGTTGTTTTCTCTCAATTAAATCTCGTTTGTATTGTTCTCTAGCATCAATAATTTTATCTGCATAGTTTGCAAAATATTTCCAGCTAGGACTGGGGCTTACATCAAAATAATATTCTAGTAAGTCGTAGCAGTCGTGAATTCCATAAGACTCTATGAGTGCATCGGAAGCCCACTGCTCTACGTTTAAGTTTAAGTTTGGCTTTTGCTCATACTTAATAGTATGAAACTTGCTGTATCTACTGAGCAAAGCCATACGGTCTTTGCGTTCAGCCATTACTTGTTCTCAAGCTCCGCTGAAGCTTCTGCAACCTTTTCGGCAAGCTTGGCTTCTACGAATTCGTATACACGCTCAAATGCTTCGCCTACTGTTTCTCCCTCACGGCGTTGATCTTCAATACCAAGATCTACACGCAATGACTGGAAGTTGCCAAGATTGAGGGTATACCCCAAAGCAACTGTGATCTTTGTGTTTTCGTTTTCCATTTGTCTCCCTATGGATTGTTATCGTTTACTAATGATAGCACAGCAATTAGCATTTGTCAATTACTGTGTTTTATTTTTTCTAGAATTCATTGTTTGAATAGATCTACATTTACCACATAGCCTATATCCATTTTTATCTATTCTAGAATATTCGTGTCCATTTGGACAATGTGTTTTAATTGATTGTGGATTGTTAACCTTTCCAGCTAATCCACGAACAACGTTTTCTTTTTGTGTAACTAAATCTAGGTGATCTGGATTAACACATTTTTTATTTTTACATAAATGATCTATAACAAGATCAGGATCAATTGATCCATTTGTTAAGATATAAGATACACGATGTGCCTTTGATGTTTTACCATTAAATCTAAATAATCCATAACCATTTTCATTTGTTGATCCAGACCAATTCCAACAAGTATCAGTTTTATTAACTTTTGCATAGAAACTATTCATCAAATACTCTCCGACCACACAGGCACAAACCTGCCGTCTTCAGTCATTGTATATGTCAATATACCGTCACCCATTCTTCTAGTAAGTTCTTGTTTGGAAGGTGTTACATCATTTGTTATGAGTCCATCTTTGCGAGGACGACCCATATGGTAAGAAGCCAGTATATCACGAATCTCACGGACCTGCGACTCAGAGTAATAACTTCTAATCTGAAAACCTGTTACTCCATCCTTAGAGCTTCCTGTGGGGTGTGGTATTGCTCCACGCTTCATAAGGTCAGGCATATACTTCTTGTTCCTATTAACTAGCTTTGCTGTTTCTCCAACAGTGTATGCTCGTTCACGATTGCGTTTAAAGTCTGAAATAAGACAGCTTTCAATTTGATCTTTAATGATATTGTATACAGACATAATGCCATTAGATTTGTTTAGATGATGTACTCTGACCAAATCACCATTAAGAAACCACACCTTTTTATTACCTGGAATAATTGGGGCTGAGTTGTAGGCTTCCCTGTCAAACTCAAGGGACGGCATTATACAGAGACACCAACAGCAATAATGTTTACTGCAATACTAGCTTCACCTTTTGTTTCAAATCTAACAATGCCTTCAACTTTTGAAACGCTAACGGATGTGATTACAGTATAGGCACTCTTTGATGGTGATGCATCGCTCACCGCTTCAGTTGTTGCAGTTACAACTGGTGGTAATAAAAATGGTGAATCAAATGTGTAAGAGAATGTTTTAATCTCGCCATCTGTTATTTTGCCATTAATGTTTTCTGTTCTACCAGTTACAATTTTTATTTCACTTGATCTAATGCTTTTCTTTCCTTCAATTGTCCAAATAGATGCATAGTTTGATGCATTAATAACTAAGCTATCCCATAAATCATTGATAGATGTAATGATGCTTGAAATAAGGGAAACATCAAATGGTTGCCCTCGTTGTGGATTTGGTAATTTCATTTTTTCTCCTTTTAATAGTATACCAGATACTTGTTTATGGGGTAGTATCTACAATATATACTGGTGACCACTGAGAAGTTTTTGACCCATCTTCAGATATAATACGAAAACGAATATAGTTTATGTTTGGATCATCAAACTGATCTTGATAAATAGTAGTTTTCTTTATGTTTTCTGGTTCAGCCATTACGAAGTTACCGATCCTAATTCAATATCAAACTCAACTTCAATAATGTTATTTGTATTCTCTTCTTTTAGTACTGGTTTAATATTTTCTCCAGACCCTTGATAAAATGGTGAGTAGGATGTCATTCCATAGAGAGGGTTTGCATTCATATCGGACAAATTATTAAAACGAAGTCCGTCAAGAATAACAAAGTTATCTCTATCTCCAGTAATATCTACATAAACTTTTGCTATCCTTACAGCATTCCAAGTAAAATTTGCACTTGTTTTTAATTCAGAAAAAGGTATTTGTTTTATAAAATAAAAGTATCCATTATTTGTGTCAAAATCACCTGAGACAACCTCTGCTTGCAATCTTGCATATTCTCCAGCTTCTTCTGTTTCTGAAGTTGAAAACTCTATCATAATTTTTGTAGATGTTGGATTAATAGCTTCTGGATCTGTTTCAATAACTGAAAAAGCTATTACAAATTCATCTGAAGATGAGTTAACATCAAAAGGTAGTGACTGATTTTTAATGTGTATGTGTTCTCCACCAGTTGCAGTCCATACACCTGCAGTATTTGTAATTTGAGACATTCCACCACTAATCATAATTGAACTATCTAAATGTCTTGGCTGTTCTTTAAATTGAATTCTACTACCATTTAGAAAAAGTGGATCTGTTGTATCTATATAAAAAGGAATACTTAATCTTGGTGCAGAACCAGCAGAAGCAATAATTCCATTATTAACATCGGCAAGTGTGGGTACTCCTTCACTTCCTTCATATGCTACGGTATAAGGCGTAATTGCACTTACTGTATCACTGTGATACTCCCAATTTTCAGCAGATGAAAATGTATAAACCATTCTGCTATCTGAGACGGTTGCTATTGGATTTGACTTAGATGAAAAAATTCCAGCTTCAGAAATGTAGTAAACTTCTTGCGATGGCAATGTTGCACTAAAAACAATTTTAGAAATTCCATTTTCTGTTACGTATCCTCTAGAAGTAATTGCTTCTCTAAACATTTCAAACTTTAATGTTTTTTCATTTGTAAAGTTTTCTATGTCAGTGTTTGCATCTGGGTTTAAACCACAACCAACAGCAATGTGGGATGCATAAGATGGTGCTTGCTCAATTAAATATTTGGCAAGGATTTGTTTTCCGCTAATTGTAATCATAAAATCTCCTATTATATTATAACACTAGTTGGAACGACATCTGAAAAAATTTCTACCTCAACATAATAGTTTGATTTAAGATTTTTTAACTGAATGACAATGTTTCCGTCAACTACGCTAATAGTATTTGCTGCATCATAAACTATGTGTTTATTAATATCAATTTCAAAAGATCCAAAAACACTATTGCTGCCATCAGTGACTGGTATTTCTATAGTAGATGAAAACCTTGTTCCAGCGTCTACTAATGGAGTATATTCATTATTTAATGGACTATCAATGAGGTCGTGTCTTGATACGGATAGTAGTTCAATACCGCTAATACTAGCAAAAGTATACTCTTCCATTGTATTAATAGACAGACGATCAGTGTTTAATAAAATATCTGGGGTAGCAATTTTTATACCAGCATCCCTTTGTCTATAAATTGGTTCTGCTAAAAAATCACTTGTTGAATTTAACATTAATCTCCTCCACTAATATTTGGAATTTCACTTACATATACTGTCATAGACGGACCAGAACCATTTCTCTTATACTGTATATTATATACAACAAATCTTGTATTTGTATCTGCAATTGCATCAACACTGCTATCTCCAGACTTATAATCTAAAGTAACAATATCTCCTAGTTGAATTGATGGATTAGCAAAAATATCAATACCCAAAGATTTTCTAGGATTAATAATTTTAGTAGTAATCCAACCCATTAATGATTCAGCTGCACCCGAAGATTGAATATATTCTGCCGATATATTAAACTGATTTCTTCCATAGTTAATTCTACTGTTTTTGATTAGTTGATAGTTTCTTTTATTTGATATTGGGTTATTAGATATTACTCCATTAAATGTGGATGGGTCTGATAGGTTTGTTTTTTCTTGAAAGTATTCGTCTACAGTATATTCGTGTTGTGATTGTTGGGTAAATGTTACCCCAGCAATTCTTAATGCATTACCAGTTGTTTCGTCTAAAACCAAAATTGTATCGGTAACATTAAATATTAAAAATTCTGCACCATATGCAGTTGAAAAAAATCCTCCAATTGAATATCCTCCTAGCGTATTAAAGTTTGGCAATATTTTTGAAATAAAGGCTGGGTATGCTTTATCATATTTAATATTAAAATATGCCATCTCACGCATAATTGTTCCAAACTCTTCAAAGTATACGTCACCAGATCTTGTTGAGATAGGACTTATTCCAGACAGATATGAGTCTTGAATTGCGTCTGGAAGTGTATATCTATTTAATGCTGGATCAAAATTTTTCTCTTTTGTAAAATTTGTAAATGTTCTGTTTGGAACTTCATACGGATCAACATAGTTAGATGCTTCATTGGCAGCAACGGCAAATACATTTTCAAACATACATTTTGATGTTCCACGAACAAATAGCGAAACGTTTGGTTTTCTATTTGTAATTGGTTCTGGATCTACAACAGATCCTACAAGCTTGTTATTAATATATAAATAAAATGTAATATCTCCATCTGAAGACTCTTTGTATTCTATTCCAAGGTCAAAAACAGTTGGGTGTGTTTCTGCTTTAATTCTATATTCCCCAGCAAATTTACCATCATCAACATTAATAGACGTTCTTCCAGACCATAAAAGTAATGGAACTGCTGGAATTGTTTGATCTGCTGGGTCTTGATTTGCTTGTTGTACTGTTTTATAAAACAATATATTTGCAACATTATCTGAGTCAGTATACTGATCTACGTTATCCACTGTTAATGCTGCAAGCTCAAAGAAATATCCATTATTAGTAACAGGATCTGTAAATATTCCAATACCCCCAGATCCACCATTAATTATTGTTGCTTTTGCTGGATCATTTGTAGCTAATTGGAAATAATTCATTGCTCCTGAAGGTGATTGATAAACATCTTCACTGTTTTCATTTAAACCAATAAGTCTCATTCTTGTACCAAAATGACGATATTTAGCATCAAGCTCTTTATATGTATAGGAAACAAAATCTCTTGGAGTAACTTCTGGTGGAAATGTTGGACCAGTAAAGCTTAATGCTGAAGATTTAATTCTTGATGTTTGATAAGATGAAACTGTTTCTGGCTGTAACTCTGAAGAAAATGAATCAGGAGTTCCAATATAATTTCTAATTACTTCACTTCTAATAGACTGTTTTGCAATAGTTAAAGAGTCTAACGGAGGAGTTCCAAATCCTGCAGCTCCAGGTTCTGGTGGAACAATCAAAGAAGTATCGTAAACTTTTATTCCACTAACTTTTACTGTTGGAGGATCGCCAGCAAGAAGGGCAAGAGTTTCAATTTCTTTTTTTACTTTAAAACCATCTTTTATTTTTTTAATAATTATTGTATTTTCGGGAATGCCATTACCAGTAACTTTTTGTCCAACTCTAATATATTTTAAATCATCTGTATCTATTTTAAATACCTTAGTAGTTGTTGCGTCAGTGTTTGTAACTCTAAGATTATATTGCAAGCCATAACTCTTTCCAAAAAGACTTTCAAATTGCATCTGTACACCAGAAATGTTTGCATTTACCCATTCAGGAAGTCCTACGTTGTGATTAATAACCAAGGTATTAAATTGTCCTCTACCGTGTTTTGCTACAGCACCCTCTTTAAGTGTAGTGTTATCTTCATAATATGGTTCACTAAATATTCTTACACGACCAGTGGGATACATTTTTCCATTAAATGGAACTTGTGCAAAGTACTTTTGATATTCTTCTACGTTATTAATCCATTTAGTTGACTCTCCTGTACCTGCGGCAAATTCAATGTTACCAGTTGATGCGTGATTAACAGATGTTATAAAAGACGTAGGATCTATAATTGATTGAACTGTTGCACCGTCTCCAAATCTTCCAGCTCCAGATATCTTAGTTAATTTTTGACCAACCCTTAAAGAAGATGTTGATGGTACAGTAACCGTATTTTGAGTACTGGTTATGCCTGATGCTGTAATAGATCCTGTTTCAAATGGCTGAGATACGCTATACTCTACCGCATCAAATCGAATAATTTCTCCATTGGAATAGAAGTATCCATTATAGCGAGGTAGGAAATAGATAGCTTCGCCAAGATCAATTACATTATTTATAATTTCTCCACTAACAACTGTTGGCAGTGCATTAGACACTGCAGTATTTAGTGGTATAGCAGATAAGGCATAAGCACTTTGAGAGGCTGTCTCTTCATTCTGAGATTTTGTAGTGGGGTCTGCAGTGACCTCCCAAAGAAGTGCTTTTCTATAAACAAAAACCCTGTCTCTATCTGTAACATTTGCAAGTCTGATTTCTTTAATATCTTTTTGAATGTATCTAGTTGTATAAGTAATCTTTCCATCATTAAAAATATTATTTTCTTTGCTTGCAATTTGAATAATATTTGATAGGTCTGAGCCTTGTGGGTTGCCACGCAAAACTGTGTCAACTTCTGAAGATGGATTTGCTGGGTCTCTTTCTCCAGGAGAAGCAAGCATATAGCTTCTACTCATTAAAACAAAGTTATTGTCTTCATCAAAAAACATTGCTGTTTGTGTTGAAATTGCTAATTGTTGTAGTACTTCTGCAACAGTTGAATTTGGGGCAACATAGAAATATGGAATAATTGGCTCTGGATCAACAGATGATTTAAGATAAATGTAATTAGTAAAACCAATTGAATCAAACAAGGCGGAAATTGAGTAACTAAAAGATGCATCTGTAATTAGCATTTCTGGTGCAGTAATAGACTCAAAATAGAAGTATAAGTCTCTTAAATTTATGGTTGCTGTTCTGTCAGTATTTTTAATTTCTGGAAAAGATTCTGCATACATTGTTTTAATTGGAACATAATAGTTTAGTATTGCTGGTTCATCATCTACTACTGATGATACATCTTTAACTATTTCATAAAACTTAATCTGAATGTTTCTTTTTACATAGTTTGCAATTACACTATTTATATTGTTTGTATTTAATACCTCGTCAAAATCTGCAATGGAAATTGAACCTGTTGAAACTAAAAGCTGTCCTACTGGCAACCCACTGTTACCGAGATCTGAGGCAATTTTATTTACAGAATATTCTTGTGTTAAAGAACTTATATCTAATGCAAGACGAGGAGATAATTCAATAAGGTCAAATGTAACATCTTTCTTACTCATTGTATTTACTACAATTCTTAAGCCACGGACGTACTTTATATCTGCTGAGGCTGGATTATTAAAGTCTGTAAATAGTGATGAATTAGTGCCAACCGAACTTTCTGCTACTGACCAGTTTCCAGAAGAATATTGAAGTTCTAAGTATCCATTTCTATTAATTAGTGGAAATGGAGAATTATCATCATCATTAAAAGTTATAGCATCTTCCCAAGTATTTGATGTTGGGTCTAAGTATTCAATTTTCCAATCAATTGGTACTGTTCTATTTACAATGTCATTTTCATAATCGTATAACGGATCTGGGATTCTAACAGTGCCATCGAATATGCTTCCAAGATTTTCTGTGCCAACGTGCGTTTGCGTTTTAATAACTATTCTATTAATTGGAATTGGGTTTATATAAGTAATAAAGGGTGCAGCATCATCAATGTAGTATGGACTTGAGCCATCTTCTTCTAAACTATATGAAACGCCTCGTTCTTTTGTAGTTAGCCCATCAGCTTCTGTTCTAAATGAAGTCCAATATTTAAACTTGTCATCTTTGTCTGCAATATAATATCTTGGGCGACTCATCATTTTGCTATTAACATTGTGACTGTAATGCCCTGGAAAATACGCAGCCTTGTTAATTCCAGATCGTGGTCTAAACTTTCCAAAACAATCTTCTAAAGAATACAGAAGTTTTTGTTTTTGATTAATTGATGTAAAGCTTGCAGGAAGATCTTCATCGTCAAGGTAGGAGCCGTCTACTACTATGTCTGCATCTGTATAGCCATTATAAGCCGCTAGGTCTGCCCCAGTCTTTCCAAACGTTTCGTGAATTGTTTCTGGTACAGCTGGACGATTTCTATAGTTACCAATAACATCAATGTTAGTAGCATCATTCATATTGATTTCTGCGTATACTAATGACTCAACCTCTACCGTTGAAGATTGGTCAAGGTGAGTTTTAAGATAGCTGTCGGAGTACATACTAAACCTCTTCCAGCGTTACAGAAACATTCCAAAAATCGAAGGTAGAGCCTCCACGCTGAACTACTGTATAAGAAAAATCAGCAATATACATTTCTATTGGTTCAATGTATTCTGTTAAATGGTCGTATGGGTTTGTTTGAAAGTTACTTGGTTTGTCGTATGCAAGGTATACCCAGAACGGTCCTGTATGATTGTCATACCAGTCTAATAGGTCTGCACCACCTGCACCACCATCAACAGTATGCTGGTCTAACGTTCCTGTCATTGTTGACTGTCCAGTAGTCGTATTAAATAATGGGTTGTCGCTAAATCTTCTTGAGGGTAACATATTCCAAGAAACAGAAATCTTTTGTTTGTCTGCTACGTGAAAAGAACGCATACGACCATTAATCATTCTTTGACGATTTTCAATACGAGTTTTTCCTAAATCAATTTCTGAACGATTGTGGTCTGAAAGAATAAGAAAAGTATTTAGATTAGATGTAGAACCAACCTCAGAGGTGCTGGAAATATATTTTATTGCAGTTCCTCCAGAAGTATAAGTTCCAGTAACGTTGCTAGAAACTGTAAATGTTGTTGCATTACTTTGAGTAACTTGAACATTATTAAAATTGAATGTTGAAGGGGTGATTCCAGAAATTGTCACAAAATTTCCTGTTGTAATACTTGCAGTATTGCTTCCTGTAAAAACTATTGCCGTTCCATTTGCAACAACGTTTGTAATAACAGATGTTACTGAGTCGATAATGTTATCGCTCTCTGCCCAAATCATTGCTTGTGGACGAGTATACTTTTTTCTATTCTCTATGTATGTCATTAGTATCTATTACCCCTAAGTCTTGTTCTTTCTACCTGCTTAATTTTCTGCATTACAGTTTGTGCAATTTCATCGGCATTTGAAGATGTAGCTGCATTAACAGTTACACTATAATTATACACTGCCGAAGGATCGTTGTTTGACATTTTTGCAATTCCTCCAAGACTGTATCTATTAGTTTTTGGTGTTACAAATCCACCCATACTAAATGCTTTGGCATTTATGTCAAAACTCTTTCCGTCTTTAGTAAAATGTGCAAGATTTACCATTCCACCATTGGCAAATCCTTGGGCATTAATTGCATCTAATAGTGGTATTCCAATTTTTTGTACAGACTTAGCATTAATTACATATTCTCCATTTGATAATCTAGCAGCAATTGAATCAGAGGTTCCTGTTCCTGGTCCAGTAATGTGTCCACCTATTTTCCAACTATAAACATCTGGAGTTGAATTGCTATTTGAACTTGCAGAATTATTAGTTGAACTTGCAGAATTATTGTTAGTACGATTAGCATTAAGATTTGCTTCAGCATTAGCTGCATTTCTTGCAGCTCTTCGTCGTGCTCGTCGAGCAGCTATTTCTTCAGCTGTAGGTCCAGTATTTATAATGCCACCATTATTATTGCGACCGCCGCCGCCACCACCACCAGCTAAAGTTCTATATTCAAGTTTTGCAATTCTCATATTTAATATATCAATTTTTGCTTCTATTTCTGCTCTTGTTTTTCCTTTAAATGTAACAAGGTCAAGGGCGTTCTGTCGTTGCTCTTCAAGAGCTTTCATTTGTTGCTCTTGTGCGAAAGCTGCGGCGGTAGCACGTTGAGCCTGTACCGCTTTAGCTGCAGCAGCAACGTCACCAGTAGCTAATGCGTTAGCAAGGTCAAGTTGATCTTTTTGTTGTTCTGCAATATTAGCATTAATTGCAGAAATTTCTTCAAGAGCTTTTTTACGTTCATCGTAAAGTTTATTTATTTTTTCTTCTTTAAGAGAAATAACTGCTAGGAGTGCATTCTGTTTAGCCAGTCTAGCTTGAAGTCTTGCCATTATTGGATCTTCTGTAGGAGCAGCACCACCACCGCCACCGCCGCCGCCGTCGTCTCCACCGCCACCGCCATTTATCCTATTAAGTCTAGCTGCAGCTTTTTCTGCTGCTGTTACAAACTCTTTATTTGCGTTATCGATTTCTCTATTCACTCTTGCATTTTTTCTTGCATCTCCAGAAGCATTTCCTACTGTTAGTGCTCCTTGCTCATAACGTGTTATGTCTTCACCACTTATGCCCTTGATACCCTTTGCCTTGAGGTATGCATCTAGAATTGCTAACTGTCCAGTTGCTGATACTCTAATTACTAGATCTCTTGTTAGTTTGCCGCTCTTTGCAAATTTTTCCCATCTCTTCCAGTTAACTGTTGAAGTATTGTTCATTAAGAATTTTACAGGAACTTCTGATTTGCTACTAAATTTGTCCATAATTATACCGATATCGGTTAATTGTGTTGTACCAGTTGCATTAATGTTAACTCCAATTTCTGCAGCACCTTTAACTCCAAGTGCGAGAAGTCTTGCAGCTTCAGCATCCATATTTGCATACGTATCAAGAAGAATTGTGATTCTTTGAGTCGTTCCTTGAGCAGATTGAGCATAACTAACTAAATCTGTAGCTTCTTTTTCTCCCTGAGCAGTAATTGCTGCAGTATAATTAATTCCAAAATCTGGACTTTCTTGACCGTATAGCAAAAGTTGATCTATAGATGCAGGACTTAGTGTTCCAGATGCCAACTGAGTTTGAAGTCTTAGTTTAAAGTCACCACTTTCGGCTCCAAGTTTATTAATGTTTTCTGCTGTTTTTGCAGCATCACTTTCTGGACCAAAATTTTCTTTTATATTTGTTAAGAAATTACTACTAAATTCTGTATCGGTAATCGTTGTTTTTTGTTTTTCAATTTCAGCATATATATCGGCAGCGTAGCCTCTTTGCTTCTCTAAAGCAGTTGCTCTTCGCCCTTCAAGTATGTTTATTTGTTCTTGTGTTTTAGCTTCTTTAACTTTTGCATCGTATGCAGCATTAATTGTGTCAATACCACCGACTGCTTGACCGTAGTAATTTGTTGATTTAGTTGATAGTTGTCTTGCTCCATTTGGGTCAAGCAAAGTTGGTGCTTGATCGTAAGAAAGAGTTCCAGATGATGAAGTTGTAGCCATAGCAGAAGTTTTTTGAGTTTGAGACTTAATATTATTTAGTGCATCTTTGGAAGTCATTATTGCAGTTTTTGATAAATCTGCGGTATATTTACTAAATTGTTGTGATGCAGCACTGCCAATTCCAAGATTACCAGAAGCAATTCCAAGTGCAGCAATAATTGCATCTCCCTGTTCTTTAGTAATTACTTGTTGTGCTACAGCAGTTGCAAGATTGCTTGCGACATTTTGTCCAATTTCTGTAGAAGATTTTCCAGCTGTTTGTTGCAACTTAACATCTGCAAGAAGTTTTTTGCCAGATTCCATTTCTGTAATGTATTGTTCTCCAGCAGTTAATTGTTTTTCTGTTACGTTTGTTAGCCTTGCTTCTTGTTCAGCTTTTCTTGCTTGTGTAACGCTTACTGTACCAAAATCTTGAGACATTTTTTCAAGGGCAGCTTGACTCATTACAGCAGCATTTGCAAGTGCAATTGATTTTTTACGTTGTTCTTCTTGTGCTTCTATTAATTTATAAACTCCAAATGCTACTGCTGCTAAAGCTGCAACTACACCAGCAGCGGCAGCTGGCATCATCATAAAGAGTGAACCAAGCATTGACATTCCCATACCAACTTCTTGCATACCAGGAACCATCATTAATGCTCCACCAGCCATAGATACTCCCATACCAGCTCCCATACCGCCCATACCCTTAACACCAGCAGCAATCTTTCCACCAACTTTTTCTATTGGAGTTTTTATGCCAAAAGCTTTTCTTTGTTCTTTTGTTCCAAAGGCTGCTTTTGTACGTCTTTCGATTTCTTCTCTCTTAGCATCTCTACGATCAGATTCGTATTTGCTAATGTACATACCTGGATTTTGAGGGTCTGGGATCATTAGTAGTTGTGAACCAGTACCGCCAACAGCTCCAGCTAATCTACCAAATCTTCTGCTAACTCGTTGTCCTGCTGGTTTCTTTGTATCATCAACAGCCGCTTGTGTACCATTAACGGTAGCTTGTCCAAGTTCTTGTCCAGCAGCTTTTGCATCATCAATTTGTGACCTTGCACCAGTATTTAAAGCATTTCCATAATCTTCACCAGCATCAATTGCTGCTTGTGGTGGAGAGTTTCGTTGTGTTGCTGCATCAAATCCAGTAACTATACCTGCATCTATGGCATCTGCTCTAACCTGTACTAATCTAGTACCCTCTTCTGTGTAGGTAGTAACTGCAAGTTGTCTGTCTACTTCCGCCATTGCTGCTGCAGTGTCAGCTGCAGGTCTAGTTCCAGATGATGGAGTAAATCCATATGTTTCTCTTGCTGTTGCAGCACCTACGGATCCAACAGCATATCCTTTAATGCCACTACTCTTGTGTACAGCAGATGACTGATCTGCTAACATTTTTTGTAAAATGTTTCTTTGAATTAAAAGTTCTTCATCGGATAGTGCTAGTCCTTGATTAACTTTTTGAATCATTGCTGCAGCTTTTTCTGCACTTAATCCTTCGTCTGCTAAATGCTTAATGTATTCGTCATACAAAGCTGTTCTTTTATCGGCAGACATTCTTAGTTGTTCTGTCATTTGATTTTCGTCTGATGCTTGCGGTGTCCATAAATCTGGATGCCAACCAGCTCCCGAAGATAATATTTTGCCAGCACCAGAAACAGGGGCTAGGTGTGCTCTATCAATTTGTTCTGATTGACCAATAGGTAATCCAGCAGCAAGTCTTGCTGTTTTTGCAGCTTCTGCTGCTGCTTTGGCTCTATCATATTCATCTTGAAGAACTGGATTATTTAAAGATTCTAGATCTGTTATAAGGCTTGTACCTTTTGATTGTTTAAGAGTTATTTCTCCTGAAACCGAAGCAACAGTGCTATTTATTCTGTTAATTGCTATTTCTGATCCTTCTATTGCTTTTGTTACCGACATAAGTTTGCCAGAAAAATCTTTAAAAGAAATTTTGCGACCCTCTGAAGAAAGTGATGCAAAAGTTTCTTCTAATATAACAGCTCCGTTTTCAACACCAATTGCTCCAGATTGAACAGAGGCTATTAATTTGTCAAATTTTTCGACATTGGCTGAAGCAGCTAGTGGAATATTCCTTCCATTGTATGAAACAGATTTTGTACCAAGACCTTCATCATAGCCAGGAATATTGTCAGCAATCATTCCATTAATAAGACCGCCATACTTCTTAGCCATCTTAGTTGGAATTACTGCTTCTCCTGGAGATAGCATTGCTGGAGTTACATCCCCTGCCCCCTTGGGTCCAGGTACGCTAACTACTCCCTTAGCATATTTTTTTAATTTGAATCCAGGAAGACCTGTCATCCAACTAGTAAAAGCATCTCCGTGCTTGTATCCCAAATATCCTTGTTTAATTAGTGCCTGAATTAATGGGTCGTCATATGGTGCTCCAGATATTCTAGAGTCTACATCTTTTCCACCAACAATTATTCTTGGAAGAGCTGTTCCCCTATCTGTTCCAAGTTCTGGATTCTTTTTTATAAACTTAAACAGTCTATCTAATGTAATGTAGCCCTTGCTGTCTTTAATGGTTTGCACTGCTTCTGGCGAAAGGTTTTGTTTATATTGAGTATTTCCGTATGCTCTAAATGTTGTGTCTGATAATTTTTTATTTTTTGCAAAATACATTCCTGGACCAAAAGTTCTACTATAGTTTACAGTTGGGTTATAATCTTTAGGATGCCCCAAAGTGTTTTCAAGGTTAGTATTTTCACTTCTATGTACCATATTTTTTGTATAGTATGATGCCATTTTTCCAGGAAACAGTTTTGATGCAATTGTTGATGGACTCATAGCTAGTCGAAGTCTATGGAGGCTATCTCGTGATCCAGATCTTGGATCTAAAAGATTAGCCCCTAATCTATTTAATGCAAAAAGTGGTGACTCTAAATAATCTTTTGCACCACTACTTGTATATCTACTTTGTGCGTTTAAAAGATCTTGAAGTCTTCTATCCCTACCTTGTGATGTTTTTAATCCTGCAAAACTTTCTAATCCATAAGCACTAGAAGACATTTCTAAAGAGTGTCTTCCAATACTTCCTATTCCACGGTCTCTTATAATTTGTGCAAAATCTTTAGAAAATCTTGGATCTTGTTGAATAGCAGCAAGAGCTTTTTGGGGAGACATACCACCATTAATAAGGTTGTTAAGACTTTGTAATATTGGAAGATCTTGTTTAGATATTTCTGCACCTTGCTGTAATCTTTTTGAAGATTGTGCTGGACCAGTAAATGGATTCATTCCTGAATATCCAAAATTTCTAAATTTGCCTTGTTGATTTTTAGCAAACATAAACTTAAACGCATTTGCTGCTTGTCCAATAAAACCACCAAGTGCAAATCCAGGAACATTTCCAGAAATCATTGACTCAATAAAACCACTATACTTTTTAGTTTGTTTTGCAGGAATGACAGCTTCACCATTTGAAAGCATTGCAGGAATTGAATCAGATGTTCCCGATCCTGGACCACGGACAACCCCACCAGTAGCCATTTTAAGTGGGTCGTATGTTTTAATACCTAATGCAGCTAAAGCGTTTCTATTCTCAAGAAGATCGTCATAAAATGCTTCAATTTCAAAATCATTAATAAGTTGTCCTGCAAGTTTACCTTTTAATTCTGGAGCTTTAAGTTTAGCCATTTCTGGATTTGATCTATCTCTTGAAACAATTTTAATGTTAGTAGGATCAATTCCGAGGGCAGCAAGATGTTCTCTAGTAATATTGTCTGCACTGCTTGGTCTTGCGGTAAGAACAATAATCTGTTTACCTTGTTTTTGTACTTTAAGAAGTTGATTAATAACTTTTGTTTTTGGTTTTGCAACACCAATTGCACCTCTAAGTTCTTCATCACTCCACCACTTAATTCTTTGTTTCCAAGGAACCTTACTTTGTTCTGCTCTACTTGATTTTAAATAATCGTCAAAATTAATTAAGGTATCGTCAAAATCAAAAGCTTGTGCTGCTGGTTTTTTAGCATTTGCCTGAGTTGTTGGGGTTTTAGCAATTGGCTTAATTAATGGTTTTTTACCAACAAAACCGCCTAATGCAAAACCTTGGGCTTTTGGTGCTGTTGGCATAGCTGCTGAATGAACTGATTGCATCTGTGTCCAATCAACGTTTCTACCAGCTTCAAGTCTTGCAATCATTGCTTCGTATACAGGCTTTTCTTCTGGACTTAAATTAAAAGAATTTACTGTAGATTTAAGTCTTGGCAATACTTGATCAATTTCTTTTAGAATTCCTGCAGAATATTGTGCTGGTGACATACTTCTTGCTAGATCTGCAGTAGCAAGAGCAAAGTCTTTTCTTGCACCACCTTTAACACCAAGTAGGTTAATCATTGCCTGTTCCTGCATTGATGGAAGATCGGCTGTTAGAGACCTAACGCCAGATGCTTTTGCAAATACCCCAGCAGGTCCAACATCTGCAAGAACATTTTTCCATAGATTCGCAGCCTGAAGATCTTTATCATTTCTAACTAATGAAGCAACTAGTTGTTGAAAAAACTCATTTTTTGTAAACGACTGTTGCCCTGGCGGTGCAAAAGTTGAATTATAGGGAGATTCAAGAGCAAGGAATCTACGTTCACCAGCTAAGTCTGTTGGATCTTTTATAACAACTAATCTTTGTTCTGGTGCTTGAAGTCCGTGTGCTTCACGAGCAATTCGTGTTCCAAACATTTCAGCACGAGCAAGTTGTTCATTTTGAACTGGCTTTACCATTACTGGAGTTCCGTCTGCTCTCATATAGGCTCCACCTACGCCAAATGGCTCAAAGCTATGTCCTCCACTACCAGAATGTTGTCTTAAGTAGTTTTCTGGAGCTTTGCCAGCCATAGAGCTTGTAAGATATCCAAGGTTTGCTTGTTCTGCTGGTGCTTCATATACTGAACGAGATTTAATTGTTCTTCCAAGTTTTGCAAGGTTTGATGGAAGAATTACTCCACCAGCAAATCCTGGAACGTTTCCAGAAATCATTGATTGAATAAATCCACCATATTTTTTAACTTGTTTGGCAGGGATAACTGCTTCACCATTAGAAAGCATTGCAGGAATTGAATCTGAAGTGCCAGATCCTGGTCCACGAATAACTCCACCAGCAGCATATTTTTTACCCATTGGCATTGGTGGAACTGTTGTCCCTCCCTTACCAGCAATTGGAGCACCCATAATTGGAAGACCTGCTGCTCGTGCAGCTGCTTGATAGGCTCTGGTTAAGTTATCTAATGCTCCTCTTTCAACGTTATATGTTTGAATAAGTCTTGAGTGTGTTTGATTTAGACCAGCAGCTGCTGCTTCTGCAACAAGTTGTGCTTGTGTCATATATTCTGTTGAAGTTGCAACATCTTTGCTACCCTTTGCTGTACCGCTAAACGTAGCTCTAAGGAATTGTACTACTGAAATAATGTTGGCAATAGCATTAGCAAACAAACCAATAGTCATTAGTAGTACTGGTCCAACTACACCAACACCTGCAACAATAGTTGTAATAAATCCCTTAACTCCATCGCCAAGACCATTAAACTTTTCAAGCATCTTTGTGCCAAATTCAATAATTGGAGTTACTAGTTTAAGGAACTGTTCACCAACTGGAGCAAGTGCGGTTTGGAAATCAGTAATTGCTTTTTCAAATTTATAGGTTGTTGACTCTGAAACTTTTGAAAGTTCTCGTTGTGATAGAATGGCTAGTTCTTGGCTAGAAGAACTTGCTAGTTTAAGAACTTGCTGTGCCTGACTGCCCTCTTTAATTACGTTCTGAAAAAGTGTTGAAATACGTGAAAATTGAAACTTGCCAAACATCTGTTCAATGGCTCTTGCACGACTAAGTGGATCAAGTTTATCTAAAGATGATGCAAAATCAACAATAAGTTTTTTAACATTACCTTTGTCAGATTGAACCATTTGTTGAATATTAATTCCATACCCTGCAAGCATATCGGATGCAGCTTTAGTTGGATTAATTAGAGCAGCAAGACCTGACTTAAGTGCGTTAGCACCCTCAGAAGCGTTAATGCCACCTTCACGCATAGCTGTCAAAAGGAATGACAGGTCTTCTACGTTACCGCCAAGTTGTTGAATAACAGGACCAGCTTTTGGAATAGCAACAGTAAGGTCTTCAATGGATGTTACCGTTTGGTTTTCAACTGCGTTAAGGAAGTCAATCTTGCCAGCAAGTTGATCTGCAGCAAGACCAAACGCATTGGTAAGAGAAATAGTGGTATCGAGGGCTTGTTGTTGATCTACCTGACCAAGCACGGCAAGACGAGAAGTTTCTTTAATTTGTGCTGTAAGGTCTGCACCAGTTTTACCCATAGCAGCAGCTTTAGCTGCAAGACTCATAGTGTCTTTAACTGCTATTCCATATTGTGTAAATTCATTAGCAAGAGCTTTAACAGATTCTGCCATATCATCTGTTTGTTTTTTAGTTGTACTAAAATCTCCATAAACACGTTTAAATGCAATTACCTGCTTTTCTATTTCCATAAACGCTTTAGAAGCGGTAGAAGCAAAAATTGTCAGGGGGATTGTAAAACCAACCATAAGCTGACGACCAGCCCACTGTGTATTCTTACCCCAGTTTAGAAGATTGGTTGCACCTTGATTAACAAGCTTATTAAATATCTGTGCTTTTTGTGCAGCAATTTGTGTTTTTGTAGCAAGGTCATTCATATCAAGGATAAGGGGTCTTACCTTGATTGCTGATAGAGCACCATTGGCATCTCTACCTAAACCGATAAACTGTGTCTGTAAAGTTCTTACTCTAGATTCTGCTACCTTTTGAATTGTGTTAAATTCGTTAATAAAACCTTTACCAAACATTTTGGTAGAAGCCATTGCATAACGAAAATGTTGCCCCATCGACAACTTATTACTTTCAAGTGCTGTTGTAAAAGCTTCAGTTGATGAGGCAACTTTCGTCATACTGGCAGAGAACTGACCAGTTTTATTAATGCTATTAATTAAACTTTGTTGAAGAAGTGCTGCTTCACGGTTTGCTGTGGCTCCACCCTTAGCCATACTGGTGTGGAACTGAGAGATTTGACCCTGTAATCTCTTCAAGGATGCAATAGCAGCAGAAGTATCAATGTTTACATTAATATTTCCTTGAACTTCATCAACCATTCATTTGCACCCCTATTTTAGAATTTAAACCATTAAACCAGCTACACCATCCGAAAGGTTAATTCCAGATGCTGCTTCAACAATCTTGTATACTGTTGGAAGATCAATGTTGTCTTCTAGTACCTTTAGATCTGCTGACAATTCAGGCTTGTACTGCTTCATTGCAATCTGCACACATTCCATAAGAATGTTCATAGACTTATCATTGTCTTCTGCTACTGCAGAAATACCCTCAAACTTTTTCATAAACTCACGAAGAAGTGAGATCTTCAAAGGTCGTATGGAGATTACCGTACCATCGATTAGAACGATATCTTGTGTTTCATTTACTGTTACTGCCATTGTGTTCCTCCTATTTGAACTCAATTAATTATATCATACGCTAGTCCCAGGATTCATAGGTAAGTCCATTACCTATTCCAAATCCTGCTCTTGCTGCATTTACACCTTGCAAAGAAACTATATCATTTGGATCTGTGGTGTTTCCACCACTAAAGACTCTTGCTTTCATTGCTTCCCAAGGATCTATTTCGTCTTGTCTACCATTTTGTTTGTCTAGATCTATTCCCTGCATAGCAGCAAGAAATTTTTTTTCACTATAATCTATTTCTCTTTTTGTGTTTAATATTTCTGTTAATTCTGGCAACGATAAACAAGATTCAAGTTCTTCATAATCTTTCCAAATACCAAGAAGAAATACTTCGGACTCAAGAGATACTAAGTCAAAAGTTTCCCAAGATGCTCCACTTTCTATTGCTTGTTCTTTTACTGGTTCTTCTGAAGAGTCTTGTATTTTAATACCGCCAGCAATATCTAAAATTGTATAAATACTTTCTAAATCAAAATTATCTTCAACGTCTTCTGTTGTTTTTATTTGTGGATAGTATTGTTTCATTGCAACTCTTGAACACTCAACTAATGCAATAATTGAATCTTCATCGTTATTTGCAGATTTTATATTTTCAAATGCTTCCATAAACTGTCTTAGATATTTAATTTTAAGTGGTGTTAAATAAAGCTCTGTCCCATCTATTAAATACACATATGCTGTGTCATATATTTTAGTTGCCATTATTCTATTGTACAGTAAAACAAAACTGCCCAGACCGAAGCCTGAGCAGTTCTGATTATTTAATTATTAAGACCAAGCTTGGTTAGCTATTGTGCGGTCAATAATCTTTCCATATGATGCTAGATCATTAGGAAGGAGACGGAATGAAACTTCAAACATTGTTGCTTCATCACGTTTTGCCATTACCGATACGTTCTCAATTGAGAGAGCACGGTATGCAACATAGATACGCTCCTTGGAACTACCAGCTGCACAATCACCTGTACCTGGACCAACTGCAACAAGACCACGTTCAACAGGACATTCTCCAATGTCACCTGCTGACATATTCATTGCAAAGTCACCAACAAAGTTAGTGTCCCAGTTCTGATTCCAAGCATCTCCTGCTGTGCTCTCAAGTTGGTCAACGTCAGTTGACTTTCCTGCGAGTGAGAAGAGAAGGTTCTCAAGTGTTGCTTCTGCGAATGCTGTGTTTAGATTAACTTGCATACCTTGCTTATAAAGCTTGGCTACGTCAAGTACCTGGTCAACACGAACTTCACCGAAATCGGGCTGGAACATAAGTTCAAGACCGTTGCTGGTATATCCGACGTTTCTGTAGTCTGTGTCACTTGTAAGTGACTCCTTGTAAGAAACGTTGGCTGTAGGATTAGGAAGATCTGCATCGCCAAGTTCGCCACCCTCATATGTAAAGAGAGCTGCTGCACCGACGATAATCTTTTTGCTATCACCACGTGTATATGCCATATTTTTTCACCTCTTTCATTTATTTAATTGGGTGGGGTGTTTCCTCTTTATAATTATAACTAGTGTTTATGACTTATGCCAGTCATAGTCAATAATTATTTTATTTCCTGCATATGTACGAGCAGTTCCAAAATCAATAATGTCACGAGTTTCTTCAAGTTGATATATCTTTATGTAATGAAAGTATGGAAGAAGAAAATCTTTTCCGTCAAAAGTTACTTTATTAAATTCTTCTCCATCGACTACAACAGTTCCGTTTACTTTTGTTTTAATCCAATCATTAAGGTCTTGTGCAGATTCGTCTCCACCATCTAACAGATCTTGAATCTTTTGTGTCATTTCAATTAAATTAACTACGGCTACTTCTGTTAATGCATAGAAGTAATATAGAAGTTGTTCGCACTTGATGTGAGGAAATGGAGTACGACGCATCTTAAACATTCTGTCAAATACCGCTGCTTGTCCCTCAAAACTAAATCTTGAAAGATCTCCGCCTATAAGAACATCTAATGTAAAGTCATTAGCAATGCTAAAGTCATTGGGGTATGTGGGAAACATTGGCACAGCCCCAAACCCATTTACTGCAAGTTTTTCTTGCAAATATTTGTTAATAAAAATTGGTGGATAATAAATAGCCATTAGTCAATCATTCCTCCTGCTCGTGAAATCCAGTTATAGCCTGTAGAGATTCCAACCATCTTACCACCAACAGAACCTGCTCTGAGGTTTCTTGAATAGTCTGTAGGATTTTTTAAAAAGTTAGCAATGTTCCCAGAAGAAAGAATAGCTTGTGAAGCAAACCCATCAAAGAATGAGGAGAATGCTTTTTGGAATCCTCCTTCGGCTGCTGCTCCACCAGGATCTTGAACGGAAACTTCTTTAGATGTAAAAATTGTTTCTCCGTTTTGATCAAATGCCAAAACACTTGAAGTTTTTGGTTTTATAACAACTGGAATTCCTTTTTCCATTATTGTAGCTTTATCATAGAATGGTTCTTTTGAACCATCCTTGATTGATTGTGATGTTAAAAGGTTTGCAAAAATTTTAACTTTATTTTTTGATACCAATTTATTAAGCTCAAACAATCTTGCTGAACTGTTTCCAGAATTATCCCATTCATAAACGTGTGCCAAGGATGCTGGGTCTACCCTAGCACTGGCATCAAGGTATTCTTCTAGAATAGATATTGCTTCATCTGCAAGAGAAGTTAACAATCTTGGCTTGCCTTTTTGAACGCCTTCGGTAAATCCAATAGAATAGTTAACAATGTTGTTCATCATTTTTGTAAACATTGAAGTTTCAAATGTTGCACTTATCATACGTCAACCCCCTGGTTATCTGAACGGCGTAGCAGTACTCTCCAGTATTCCACCTTACCACCAAATGGTCCTACAATTGGATCATTTCCTGCAACTTCAAATAGTGTATTTTTACCTTTACGAATACCAGATGTTTCATAATAAATAGCATTACCATTCATATCTCTAATGTTTGTAATTAAGACATTTGTTATTGCATCTACCGTTCCATTTGTGGACGTTCTAATATCACATCTGGTTCTTCCAATTAAAATATTATCGAGAAGTAGCTCTACCCCTGCCTGAACAATTGGTTTTGATTTACGACCTGCAGGTGCAAAACCACAAGCAACTGTTTTATCTAAAACCCAGTTTTTATTTAAATCTCCATAGGGACCTTGCTGAACAATTGGGTAGTAAACGTCTGCAAGAAGTGGGTACATATAGTCATTGGTATCGCAAGCCATTAGATAATTCCTGGCTTAATCACATTACCTTTATATCCATCAAGGATTTTGTCAACGATTAGATTGCCAGTACCCCCCAACATCGCAGGTGCGAATTTAATATCAAACTGATCTGTGCTGTATTGTGTAACAAAACGCTGGTAGTAATCATTACGTCCACACTTAAGGTCGTCGATTAACATCGTTGTTGCAATTTCAACATCTGGTGGAATAGCCTTATATCCTACGTCAAGAATAAACACGTAGTCTACGCCTCTTGGAAAAGCAGTTCCTCTGCCCTGACCATAGTAATTAAGGTCTCCTACAGCTTGTGGCAATGTCGGTGGTTTCTTTTCCGCCCTATTGTACAAGCCTACTTCTAGACGCATAATTGCCGAGTTGTTTGGAGTAATTACAAACTTTGACTCCCAGTATCTTTGCATTGTTCCATAAGTACTTACAACGTTATTTGCAAAGTCTTTTTTAACCATAAACTCTGTAGAGCTTGATACTGAATCAACTTTAAATGATCCGTTATATTCAACTGGTGTGAATCCAGAAAGAACCACAGTATCTCCAGCTACAAGGTCGTGGGCAACAGAAGTTTCAAATAGAGTATATCCTTCTGGACTTGAAGAAGATGCATCTGTTACTGTAAGTGTAACATCTTCTCCATTATATACAAGTACATTGTTTTCGTATACTTTTAATACCTTTTTAGGGTTGTGCCAAATTGGAAAATAGTCTGTACCCTGACCAACTTCCTGGACAATGAGTTTGTGATTATAGAATCCCTCTCCAGTTGCAGAATCATTGCTAAGATAAGAGTCGATCATTGAACGAGCGATAATCTCCCAACGTTTGTATTCTGCAATTTCTGATGGAGTTCCTGTTGTTGCAAGCATATTTGGATCAACATATGGACGGTAAATTGTAAGATTTGAGTCTACAACAATCTCTCCATAAATGTCTGTATCGTAAATTCTAAAAAGAAAGTCCCTATCAAATTGGACTTTTGAGCGAGGGAGTGAATATGTAATCTGAGAATCAACAGTAGATGTTACCTCTGTGGTTTCTATAGTGTGGTCTACAACATCCTCAACGTAAACTAAATATGTTTGTTCCGCTTCTGGAACATCCCAAGTTGTTACGATTGGGTATGGGGGGACTCTTAAGATTTCCATAAATTATCAAACTCCTTCTTTTTAATTATAGCATTCAAATTAAAAAGGAGGCAGAGGATTTTACTCCCCTGCCCCCCAATTTTATTCCTAGTGATTAGGAGCTTGGCTTGCTTGCGTAAGCTACAGCATCCTGCTCTTCCCAGTTAAGTCCGAAACGAACGAATACGGTGTATTCGATTGTGTCTTTCTTTGGAACGTAGAAACGGTTAACAGTAATGTCTCGCTGGAATCCCCAGATACGGTTCTGTGGGAATGTGAGTTCAACGTAGTCCTTGGGGAAGTAAGGAACTTCCAATACAGGAATACCAAGAACACGAGTCTGACGAGCACCACCGATTGTCTGGTCAATACCACCAAGGTATGAACCACGAGCTGCTTCAGTTGAACCAATTGAATCCCAAACAGTACCGTTGTTCTTTACAATGTTTGCAAAGGTATCGGTTCCTGCGTAGAACTTAAGTCCAGTCTGAAGAGCACGGTAGCGGCGAGGAAGTGCAAGAACAAGTTTCTGCATATCCTCTACTGTCCAGTCTGCATCAATCTGTGAGACTGCTGCTTCGTGAGCAAATCCGTCGCCAGCAACTGTGGCAATGAATCCGTCCATAATCTTGAGGAAGTCGTCTCCTGACTGACCAGTGTCACCGTTAATAGCGAGATCTTCGATATCGTTACCAAAAGCGGTTGTCATAAGACGAACCAAGTGGTCTTCAAGAGCACCTCCTTCAATATTATCTTCTAGTGCTTCTGATGAAACTTCCCAGTCAAGACGGAGCTTCTTTGTAGTAAGCTCAACCTTGCTGAATGTAGCTCCAGCATTTGTGAATGATGCGTCACCCTGGTTCGCTGCACGAACAACACGCTCTCCAACGTTAACTTTTTCAAGTTCCATTGTGTTAGCTCGCATTGTTACACGACGACCATCATTAGCGAGAGTGGTAGCGTCCCAAACGTAATCGATAAAGCGTCTAGCCTGATCTGGACGAAGGATACCAGCACCATCGTATCGTGGGCTTGCGGTTGATGATGGGTTAACGGCGTTAGGACCGTCTGTTAGACCAAGACTTGCGTCACCTTCTGTGTTTCCAAGAAAGGGGAAGCCAGGATCTGAAACCCCACCAATTCCACCTGAGAAGGCTGACCCATCTGAGTTAGGGTAGTCTCCTGGTAGATTTTTAATGATTTCTTCCGACATATTTTTCACCTCCAAGTGATTTTATAGATTTTTTTTACTTCAGTAGATCGGATGTTGTGAGGAAACGTCCACCCCATACTGATTTTTCAACCATTGCTGGTTCCTGTACGATCTGTCCAAGATCGCCAGACTTACGGAATGCGGTATCTGCTTCTACTGCGTCGATACGCTTCCCAAGATTGTCAAAGTCACCTTCTGCATCTGCAAGTTTTGCATTTGCAAAATCGGTTGACTTCTTAAGTGCAGCAACTTCGTCAGCAAGTGACTTGACTACTGCGGTGATTTCGCTAAAGGCTGATGTAACGGCATCCTTGAGTTCAGTGACTGCGTTAACAGTTTCCTCGTCTGAACCTGACACCTCTTCGTCTGCTACCTCTTCAGCAACTGTTTCTGCTACAACCTCTTCGGTTGCTACCTCTTCAGTTTCTGCTTCTACGGCTACTTCTTCAACTTCGGCATCTGCCTCTGGAGCGATCTCAACAGCTTCGGTTTCTGCTACTTCTTCTGCAGGAACCTCGTTTATAATTTCATCTGTCATACTATCCTCCTTGTTTATCTCAATTGTATTAATGCCTTTAGCACTATCAACTAAGAACTTTACTAGGTTGAGTTTGTCATCATCTGACTTCTCAACAAAACCAATGTTTTGCATTACATTACCATTAGCAGGACTGGTCTGAACTTCTTCTTGTGAGATCATAACAATTCCAGACTCTTTATCCCAAAAAACATTTTCAATTACTGTATCTACTAGGTCTCCCTTTACTACGTCTACGCCATCAACCTTCTCAACAGAAAGGATGTTTGCAAACTGGTTTGCAGGGGTATCAACTAGTGATAGTTCCATTAGGTCATACTCTTTAATAACACGAATAGCTTTATCCATACCCTCGTCATATGCGTCTTCCCATTTGTTCATCTTGCCACCAATTGAGAATCCTGAAAGAGTTCCATCTAAAACCTTTTCCCAAGTATTCTGAGCACCCTTTGATACATATGCAGAAACATATACACCATTATAAAACTTCTTTGTTTCGGGGTCAAAGTACTTATCTTCTTTGAATGCAACCATTTTGCCTACTGCAACTGGCTGGTGCATCTCACGAATGTTACCACGAAATGCTTCAAAAGCTTTCATAGAAGCTTCTGGAGTAACAATGTCATTTTGCTTATCTACGTTGTCCAGAGTTGCAAAACCAGATACGATTCTACGCTCTTGGTCTATTTTTGAAAAGGGCATATCCATACGGACGGTCTCGCCATCGGTATGCCATTGTACTTTTTGAATACTCATACTATCTTAATTATACACGACATTTTATTGAATGTTAATATTTCGTAACATTACTAAGCTGACGCTCTTCCTTCACCTTTTGGATTACGTCCAGCAACTGTTGCTGTACTGTCTGAAGAGTTGTTTGTGCGTTCTGCATCTCTTGTCCTGTTACCTGCATTGTTTGCACGAGCATCTGTTGCTTGGCGAGGAGTCATTACAAATGGATCATCTCCGCCAGGAATCTGGGGAAGTCCAAGTTTTTCACGAGCCTCGTTTGGAACCATAATTTGATTCTTAACATAACGCTCAAGTATCTGGGACTGTGCAATTTCATCTGTAAGTGTTAGTTCGTTAAACTTAAGTTCTAGAATATCTGTCTTCTCACGAATAATTTTATTTAGAATCTTCTCAAGATTGCGTTGGGCTGGTCGAGCGACCTGTTCTTTAAATGTGCGATCCTGTGCCAAGCTTGCCGCAATCTGAGAAGAAT
>Ga0247722_10000377_pt1 | contig 27981 bp, 25 predicted proteins | sample MSEWelMarce3H_FC_FD_189094 | JGI IMG/M metagenome (GOLD analysis project Ga0247722, IMG submission 189094) | Subsurface sediment microbial communities from gas well in West Virginia, United States - MSEEL Well Study Marcellus 3H_FC | ecosystem: Environmental > Terrestrial > Deep subsurface >... | reverse complement strand
TTTTATATTCAAGCTAGAAAAGATAAGCAAATCTTCTCGGTTGCAATCGAGAAGGATCAAGTTCGAGCGATCGTTTCTCGACTGGAAATAATCATCGCTGGGATCAAGCGGGCAAATCCTTTTGAGTTACTGGAAAACATGCCAATCGATGATGGCGCTTTGGATTCTCCGGTTGACTCACTTTTTGTAGCAGGAGCTATTTCAATATCATGGGATGATCAGATAAAGGTTGTGAATTTTGAGTTTTACGAGGCTACTTCGCAAGAAGATGATGACGAAACAGAGGTCTTAGCTCTATCTGTAAGTTTAGCTGGAGCTCAATCATTTGTTAATCGTTCCAAAGCAGTTGTCAATGCAGGACGTTTACCGTGCCCCTTTTGTTCGATCCCAATAGATCCACGGGGCCATTTATGTCCGCGTGCAAATGGCTACAAAAGATAACTCTAGTTCATGAAAACAATGGCGAAAGTAATAATGGCATGAGTAAATATTTGGCTCTTGAAAAAAGCGAATTAGTAGTTACGGGTAGATTAGTTGATGCCTCTAATGCAACGCTATTCGCACATGTTGATTTCAATGGGTCACAAATTGCCTGCATTTATAAACCAATAGCAGGGGAGAGGCCGCTTTGGGACTTTGATGAAGGTTGTTTAGCCAATCGTGAATTTGCGGCGTACTGCTTGAGTGAGTATCTCGGTCTGGGTCTAGTTCCATTCACCGTTCTAAGAGACGGACCATATGGACTAGGAATGGTTCAAGAATGGATAGATATTAATGAATCAATTGATCTTTCTGAATACTTCTCACAAGACCTGCCTGAATTAAGGAAAATGGCTTTATTTGATGCGATAGTAAACAACACCGATCGTAAGATTGGGCATATTTTACCAACGTCTAACAATGCAACATATGGATGTGATCACGGAGTTACCTTTCACGAAGAAGACAAACTGCGGACTGTGTTATGGCAATGGGCCGGGCTGCCATTTTCAGAAGATGAAGTGAAGATCTTACAAAAATGCAAAGAAGGTCTTGCAGGCAAACTGGGTCAAACCCTGGCGCCACTACTGACTGAGTCAGAGATTCAGGCCTGTTCGCTTAGAATTGATCGAATGCTTGTCAATGGATGTTTTCCAGAACCATCACCTCTATGGCCATCTGTTCCTTGGCCGGCCTATTAATTCTGCATTTATAGTGTTGCTATGTTCGGATAGGCACGAGCTGGAAGTTAAATTCTTTTTAAAGAAACTGACATAGAATTCATCAATGAGATCTTGGGTCGCAACTTCGGTGTCAGATTTGTCATCTACGCTCAAGTTCCCGCAAATTCGATTAACTGATTCTGCCTCAACTCAGAAAAAACCCCTTACACAAAAGGATCTTTACCGTCTCTACGTGTGTGGGATAACTCCTTATGACGCAACACATCTGGGCCACGCTGCAACCTACCTTTCCTTTGATCTTATCCATCGTTATCTTGTAGCAAGCGGTTCGAATGTTAATTATGTGCAGAACATCACCGATATTGATGAACCACTTCTAGAAAGAGCAAATCGCGACGGAGTGGAATGGGAAAACCTAGCGTCGGAACAGATTGAACTTTTCAGAAAAGACATGTGCGCTTTGAATGTTCTGCCTCCAACGCATTACATAGGAGCTATCGAAGCTATCCCACTTGTTGTCGAGGCAATAGAGAATTTATCCGACAAAAATAGCACGTATGAAATCGACAAGGACGTCTATTTCTCTGTGAAGCATGATTCTAACTTCGCAAATATTTCTCATTTGAAAGATCAAGAGATGATAGAGATATTCTCTCAGCGCGGAGGGGATCCCACGTTAACTGGAAAAAAAGATCCTCTGGACTGTCTCGTCTGGATGCTTCAAAGACCAAATGAACCTGGTTGGAACTCTAGTTATGGATTCGGACGACCAGGATGGCATATCGAATGCACAGCTATAGCTTTGAATTATCTTGCACCAGATTTGGCTCTAGAGACGTTAATAGATATTCAAGGTGGTGGAAGTGATTTAATTTTTCCTCATCATGAAATGTGCGCTGCACAAGCCCGGGTGATTACCGGCAAAGAGCTGGCCTCTCACTATGTTCACGCTGGAATGATTGGCCTTGACGGCGAAAAAATGAGCAAGAGTAAAGGCAATTTAGTTTTTGTTTCATCTTTATTAGCCTCTGGTGTTGATCCATTTTCTATCAGATGGGCACTTATGAGTGATCATTTTAGAAAAGATCGGATGTGGTCCCAAGAAAAACTGACTTATGCCACCCATGAAGTTCAACGATTGAGAGATGCACTGCAGGGCGAAGATTTAGCCCCAACAGAAAACCTTGTCTCATGCATTCTGGATTCTCTTGCCAATGATTTGGATACTAAGAGGATTGTTTTGGAGATAAACCAATGGGTTGATAGAACTCTAAACGGAGAAACTGGTGGAGATAAGAAACAAGTACTCTTGGTTCTGGAAAATCTCCTTGGATTTTCAACAGTGAAATAACTAGAATAGCTTTTTTTGACTACTCTTCTTGATGTCGTCGTAAATATCTTTCGAACTCTTTAGCGATGGTTTCTCCGGAGGCTTCCGGTATGTCAACGGCGTCTTTGCTGGCTTCAAGTGACTTCACATACTCGGCGATATCCGCGTCTTCTGCGGCTAGTTGCGTTACCGACTCCTCCCACGCTTGCGCACTCTCTGGTAAATCTGCCAAAGGTATGGAGATTCCTAAGTAGTCCTCGATCGCTTGTATTAAAGCGAGTGATGCCTTAGGTGAGGGGGCATTGGGAGCATAATGAGGCACCGAAGCCCACAGAGAAAGTGATTCTATTCCTCGCTTGGTGCACCCATCTTGAATAACCCCAATAATTCCTGTTGGTCCTTGGTAGGTTGATGATTGCAAATCTAATCTTGCTCCCACATTCGCACTTGAAGTTGTTGCAATTATCTTTATCGGACGCGTATGTGGTGAATCAGAGAGCATCGCGCCTACGGTAATTATCATTGAAACCTCTAAATCATCAGCAATATCCAATATCTCACGAGTAAAAGATTTCCAACGCATCGAAGGTTCGATACCTGTGACGATAATCAGATCCTGCTTCATAGATGGAAGGGATAAACCGAAGATTTGTGTTCCGGGCCAGGTGATATCGCGTTGCAAGGACTCGTTGACTCTAACTTGTGGTCTGCTCACTTGGTAATCATAAAAATCTTCGGACTCAACCTGGGCGATTAAAACAGGTACAACATCATCTTTTGATTCTTTCCATACCGATAATAGGTGCTCCAAGGCTCCAGTTGCAGCCTCTGCACCATCATTCCATCCTGAGAAGGCAATCAACATAACTGGATCACGCAAGATGGGTATTTGAAGAATCTCCACGAAAGTAACCTTACGGTAACCTTGTCCAAGTGAATACGCGAAAAATAGCCCATCCTCAAAATTTGTTGCGTGAGGCCTTGTCTAATCGCGTGGTGATAGCTGATGGTGCGATGGGCACAATGCTCCAGGACGCGGATCCATCTCTACAAGATTTTCAGAACCATGAGGGATGCAATGAAATCCTTAACGTGAGTCGACCAGACATAGTTCGATCTGTCCATGACGCATATTTGGAAGTTGGCGTTGACGCCATAGAGACAAATACTTTTGGTGCCAATTGGGCGAATTTAGCCGAATATGGAATAGAAGATCGAATTTATGAACTGGCATTTGCCGGAGGAGCCATTGCTCGTCAAGCCGCCGATGCTTTTTCTACACCTGAAAAACCTAGATTTGTTTTAGGATCATTAGGGCCGGGAACTAAGTTACCTAGTCTTGGTCACACAACCTACGAGAAATTAAAGGATGCATATCATTTAGCTTCTAAGGGATTGGCCGATAGTGGTTGCGATGCATTATTGGTTGAGACTTCTCAAGATCTTTTGCAGGTTAAGGCAGCTCTTAACGGCGCGAGATTGGCAATTGATGAGGCAGATCGAGATATTGTTCTTATCGCCCAGGTAACAGTTGAAACAACTGGAACAATGTTAGTTGGATCAGAAATTGGTGCAGCCCTTAATGCCTTGCAACCACTGGGTATAGATCTAATTGGATTAAATTGTGCAACGGGCCCAACGGAGATGTCAGAACATCTTAGATATCTAAGCAAGAATGCCGATGTCGCAATTTCCGTAATGCCAAATGCAGGTTTACCAGTTCTGGGGCCGAAAGGTGCTAGCTATCCTCTTGGACCTGAAGAATTGGCAAGCGCATTGGATGCTTTTGTATCTGATTATGGAATATCACTTATTGGTGGTTGCTGTGGAACAACACCAGCACACTTAGAGGCAGTTGTTAAGAAGCTAGATCGTAGAAACATCATTAAAAGAGAGCCTTCAATAGAACCTGGTGCATCTTCTTTGTATCAGTACGTCCCATTCAGACAGGACAAAACATACTTAGCGATTGGTGAGCGCACCAATGCCAACGGTTCACGTGCATTTCGAGATGCGCTGCTTGAAGAAGACTGGGAAAAGTGTGTGGAGATAGCACGTGATCAAATTCAAGAGGGTGCACACATGTTGGACCTATCTGTTGACTATGTAGGTCGTGATGGTGCATCGGACATGGCCGAACTGGCTTCTAGATTCGCAACGGCAAGCACTCTTCCTATCGTTCTTGATTCAACAGAGCCATCAGTTTTAAAAGTTGGTTTAGAACATCTCGGTGGGCGTTGTGTAATTAACTCCGTCAACTATGAAGATGGTGACGGACCAACATCTAGGTTTGCAAAAATCATGCCTTTGGTTAAGGAGCATGGCGCCGGAGTTGTCGCCCTGACCATCGATGAACAAGGACAAGCAAGAGATTGCGAATGGAAACTCAGGGTTGCTCGGCGATTGATCACCGACTTAAGCGATAACTGGGGAATGAACGTGGGGGATATCCTGATTGATTGTCTAACTTTCCCAATAGCAACAGGGCAAGAAGAAACTCGACGCGATGGAATAGAAACGATAAATGCAATTAAGAGGCTTAAAGAAGAGTTTCCCCAGGTGCAAACAACTTTAGGAATTAGTAATGTTTCTTTTGGGCTCAATCCTGCTTCGCGAATAGTGTTGAACTCAGTCTTCCTTCATGAGTGCGTTCAGGCCGGTTTGGATTCAGCAATCGTTCATCCATCAAAGATTACTCCGATTAACCGTATAGATGAGAGAGCCAAACAAGTAGCTCTTGACCTGATTTATGACCGTCGAACCTTCGATGGGCAAGAGTGCACCTATGACCCTCTTGCAGAGTTTCTGCAGTTGTTTGAAGGTGTTGAACTAACCTCAAGTAAGAATGCACGCGCAGAAGCTTTGGCTGCACTTCCACTTTTTGAACGACTACAGCGAAGGATTATCGAGGGCGAAAAGGTTGGCTTAGAAGATGACCTCAAGTTAGCGCGAGATCAGGGAACAAAACCTTTGGAAATTATTAATGACCATCTATTGGAGGGAATGAAAGTAGTAGGTGAGTTGTTCGGAAAAGGTGAAATGCAACTGCCATTCGTTCTCCAAAGTGCAGAGGTAATGAAAACCGCCGTAGCACTTCTTGAGCCATTCATGGAGAAAACCGATGATAAGGGCCGTGGAACTATGCTGCTTGCAACAGTTAAAGGCGACGTTCATGACATTGGGAAAAACCTTGTTGACATTATTCTGACAAATAACGGATATAAAGTTGCAAACATTGGAATCAAACAAACAGTTAACCAGATTATTGATGGAGCAATAGAGGCAAACGCTGACGTAATCGGTATGAGCGGATTACTTGTTAAATCAACAGTTATCATGAAGGAAAATCTAGAAGAGATAACTTCACGTGGATTAGATCAACGCTGGCCAATAGTTCTCGGGGGAGCAGCCCTTACTCGAGCCTACGTTGAGCAGGATCTAGCATCTGTTTTTCCAGGTCAGGTGCGATACGCAAGAGATGCATTTGAAGGTTTACGTCTAATGGATGCAATGATGGCAGTTAAACGAGGTGAAGCCGGAGCTTCGCTACCTCCACTAAAAGAGAGAAAAACTGTAAATACTCGGATCAAAGAGAGCGATCTTCCACTTGATGAAGTGCGAAGTGATGTCAGCACGGATGCCGCAATTCCAACGCCTCCCTTTTTTGGTTCAAAAGTTGTTAAAGGAATATCACTTGCAGACTATTCGGGGATGTTAGATGAACGAGCACTCTTCGTTGGTCAGTGGGGCTTGAAAGGTAATCGTGGGGAGTATGAGGATATGGTTCTAAATCAGGGCCGCCCACGTTTGAGAGCTCTTATGAATGAAGTCCAATCAAACGGTTGGCTCAACGCTGCAGTTGTTTATGGTTACTTTCCTTGCTATAGCGAGGGAAATGATTTAGTAATACTTCATCATGAAGGAGAGAACAAAGGTAAAGAACGTACAAGATTCACGTTTCCGCGACAACGCCGTGATCGACGCTTGTGTATCAGTGATTTCTTCGCTTCAAAAGATTCTGGTAAAACCGATGTTGTAGCTTTTCACGTTGTAACAATGGGTGCCTCAGTTAGTAAGGCAGCAGCAGAGTTATTTGAAGCGAATAAATATAGGGAATACCTTGAACTCCACGGACTTTCCGTCCAACTTACCGAAGCGCTTGCTGAGCATTGGCATTCTCGTGTTCGAGAAGAGTTGCGAGTGAGAGATGAAGATTCAGAAGATTTGCAGGGGATATTGGACCAAGGGTATAGAGGTTCTCGATACTCCTTTGGCTATCCAGCGTGTCCTGATCTAGAACAACAAGTTCAGTTGTGTTCATTGCTACAGCCAGAGCGCATCGGTGTTGAATTATCTGAAGAGTTTCAGCTTCATCCAGAACAGTCCACATCCGCAATCATCGTTCACCACCCTGAAGCCAAGTATTTCAATGCGAATTAGCAAATGATGCCAGAATTCTTTGAAGCAGTTTTTTTTGACATGGATGGCCTGACTGTTGATTCAGAACCTCAATGGTTGATCTCTGAAAAAGAAGTGGTTGAACCATTTGGATATACATGGACGCAAGATGATCAGGTTGCGTGCCTTGGAGGTCCTCTTAGTAAGTTGGGCGATTACATGTCTGACAAAACAGGAAATCAAGAGTCTTCATCATTTTTTGTGGCAAAATTAATTGAGATTCAGGCTAATCGCATGCGAACAAATACAGTTGCAATGCCTGGTGCAATAGAGCTAGTCAAATCTCTTCGATCTCATGGAGTTAAGACAGCGTTGGTTTCTGCAAGTCCCCGAGTGATCGTTGATGCCGTCTTGGACAACATAGGACATAACCTTTTTCCATTTTCCCTCAGCGGAGATGATGTTCTTAATACAAAGCCAGATCCGGAGGGCTACCTCAAGGCCGCGCGTATGTGCGAAAGTAATATTGAGAACTGTCTTGTTTTCGAGGACTCACTTCCTGGAATGCAGGCCGCAACCTCTAGTGGGGCTTGGTTGATCGCAGTGCCTCATTTAGTACATGTCGAGGAGTCACCACGCGTGCGAAGCATTCAATCGTTGAAACAGTTAAATGTTTCGAAGCTTTTCGAATTACGCAAAGATTTTACAGTTTCTATTTAACTTGTGTGCGCGGGGCAAATCTTCTTGAAAAAGCACCAATCACAAAGCTTTGTTGGATTTGGAGGCCAATAATCCTTTTCGATAGATATGTTTATCTCTCGAGCAATTCTTAGGAGTGTTTTCTCAGTCGATTCCAAATCCACTAAAGTTGGGTTATTCCTGATTAGTTTCCCATCGCCAAGATAAATGAGCTGGAGTAACCTTGGCAGTACGCCAGTGTTCTTCCAGTATAGAAGCGCATAAACACGAAGTTGAAATAATGCTTTCTCTTCCCAGCCAGGTTTTGGCGCTTTTCCTGATTTGTAATCGACTATACGTACCTCTCCTGTGGGTGCTACATCTAGACGATCAACATATCCATGGAGATAAATACTCTCTTCTAAATCATTTTCAAGGTGAATCTCGCGATGCGTTGCTTCAAAACTGCGGGGATCTTCAACCGTGAAATAAGTTTGCAAAAGAGATGCGGCACGGTCTAGCCACTCTTTTTCGTTTCCAACAAGCTCTTGCAGTTCCGGCTTACTTTCTATCTGCGCTTTCCAGCGAGAGGGCAGAAGAGCTAAAGCCGTTTCATGGGTGCGGTCAATAGCCACCGATTCAAAGAGATCATGTAAAACAGTGTGAATAAGAGTTCCTCTCTCAGCATCTAGTGATGGGGGCTCAGCCAATTTATCAATTTTGCGATAGCGATAGAGAAGTGGACAGTTTTGGTACTCACTTACTGCGCTTGGGGAAAGCCGAAGGGGCTGATTGATACTCATGTTGCGCAAGATACCTCTACCGAAGCTATTTAATTCGCCTAAGATGCTCCCGTGTCGAATTTGGGTTTTTTTGCTGCTGGCGATCGGATTCAACTGACCGATTCCAAAGGAAAGTTGTATAGCTTCACGATAACCCCGGGAAAAGAGTGGCATACGCATAAAGGCTGGATCACTCATGATGATCTCATCGGTCTTCCCGAAGGATCGGTAGTGAGCACTACTGCCGGGCTGTCATTCTCAGCATTTAAACCTTTGCTTGCTGATTTTGTTCTGACAATGCGACGTGGTGCGACCATTGTTTATCCAAAAGACGCAGCGATGATAATTGGGGTCGCCGATGTCTTCCCTGGTGCACGGGTTTTAGAAGCCGGTGTTGGAAGTGGGGCACTAACCATTTCTCTGCTTCGGGCAGTAGGAGAGAAGGGCTCCGTTCATTCCATTGAAAGACGTGAAGACTTCGCAGATATCGCACGAGCAAATGTCAATGAATATTTCACGAGCCAGACAGCGAACTGGAAATTAGACGTAGGTGATTTACAGGATCAAAGTTTTGATTCAGAGTTTGATCGCGTTGTATTAGACATGCTTGCGCCTTGGGAGTGCATTGATATCGCAGCAAAAGCTCTACGTCCAGGTGGTGTCTTTCTAGCTTACGTGGCAACGTCCACGCAACTATCGGCAACAGCCGAAGCTCTAAAAACAGATGGGCGATTTACAGAACCTGAGAGTTCCGAAACATTGGTTCGTGGATGGCATCACGAAGGTTTAGCGGTTAGACCACAGCAACGAATGATCGGTCACACAGGTTTCATTATTCATAGTCGTCGCATGGCACCAGGTGTAGAAGTTCTTGCTCGCCGTCGACGTCCTGCTAAAGGTGCTTACGGTGTCTCGGAAGATTGAGCGGCTTGTTAATTTAACAATAGCTCTCCTTGCAACAAAAAGATATCTAACTAAATCCGAGATCTTCCGAACAGTCGATGGTTATGAGGGATCCCCGGAGACGAAAGAACGAATGTTTGAACGCGACAAAGATGATCTTCGCACTCTTGGAATCGAGATAGAAGTTGGAAGTTTTGATCCAATTTTCCTCGATGAAGCAGGCTATAGAATAAATCAGGCGGCATATCAAATGGACTTAGGTGTCCTTTCACCAACGGAGATTTCCTTGTTGTCGCTAGCAGCTGAGAGTTGGCAAGGTGCGGCGTTAGACGATGCTGCACACCGAGTGCTTTTAAAGATTCGCTCCCTGGGTGAACCAATGGATGGTTTGGAGCTTCCCGCTATTTCATCACGCCTATCCAACAGTAGTGATGACATCGCGATAATTGGCAGTGCAATTGCGGACAGATCCTTCATTAATTTCTCCTACACCTCATCTGATTTTCGAATCGAACCTCGCACGGTAATTCCTTTCTCTCTAGCAACACATAGGGGCTTCTGGTATGTGGCGTCTATAGATCAGGAAAAGAAAGATGTTCGAGTGTTTCGTTTAGATCGAATACGCGGTGGAGTCGTAAAGGGTTCCAAGTCCAGTGGTTTTACGGCGCCAATAGATTTTGATTTCAATCAAGTGCTGACACAATCGCAAACTAATACGCTCGCAGTAATTGATGTGAGAAAAGGTAAAGGTCAAATTCTGCGTAACCTCGCAATTTCGTCGAAAGATCTAGGGGAGTGGGATCAGATAGAAATCCCCATTGTGAGCCTCGAAAACTTGCGTTCTCTTGCCCTTTGGCATGAGGAAGATGTCTTTGTTCGATCACCACAGCAGCTAGTTGACATGATTGTGGATTCACTGCAAAAGATTGTAGCTACTCATGGTCAATGATTTGTCAGCACCTCTTTTGAGGACTGCGCGCTTGCTAGATTTGGTTCCCTATCTCCACGCGAATCAAGGTATATCACTCAAGGAATTAGCCGATGACTTTGGAGTCAGTTCAGCTCAGATTCAATCAGATTTAACCACTCTCTGGATGTGTGGGCTGCCCGGATATACACCGTTAGAGTTGATGGATCTAGAGTTCGACTCTGGTTTTGTAACCATTCGAAATGCCACGACACTTTCCAAACCACGCAAGGTCTCCATGGAAGAGGGTTTAGCTCTTCTATTGGGTCTAGAACTTTTGCAACAGAGACTTCCTTTAGATAGAGCGGACCTTCGAAAAGAAATTGAAACTCTTAAAAAGAAATTGTCTAGCAGAGTTGATGCGCCAAAGACGGTTATCGTTTCCGCTGGCGAAGATCATGAGGTGGTGCAACCACTTCTTGAATCCATCAAGAGTTCATCTAGAGTTGAAATCTCATATCATTCTCTGTATTCAGATCAAATCACAACCAGAACTATTACTCCGCTTTTGGCTTACGAGGAAAAAGGTCAGAAATACCTTCGTGCTTTTTGCTTCCTTGCGATGGGTTACCGAGTTTTTCGCATAGATCGAATACTAACCCTTAGAATTTTAGATAAATTGAATCCTCAAAATAAAGAGAATTTAGAAGATATTGCTCTCCCTGCAGGATCTGGCAATGATGGCTTCTCCTATTCCATCAAGGTTCTAAATACCTCCCGTGAGGTGGCCGAAAGATTTGCTATTGAATCTCATTTAAAACAGATGAAATTGACTCATACAACTGTTGACCTTTCCTCCTTTTCTAAGGAATGGATCCTGCGTGCCGTATTAGCAACTGCCTCGGATGTAGAACTGATCGAACCCTTGGACATTCGTAAGGAGATCGCTAAGCGTGCTCAATCTCTTTTAGTTCGATATACCGATAATTAGCACCTAGGCGATAATCTGAACCTGGTGTAAACTCGCCTACATACGAACTATTGACGGTTGGAGTTTTAAATGAATCTAGGCGCACGCGAAATTATCGTTCTTCTCGTAGTGGTTTTAGTTCTATTCGGTGCAAAGAGACTGCCAGATTCTGCACGTTCTCTCGGTCGTTCAATGCGAATTTTCAAGAGTGAGATGAAAGAAATGAAGGCTGACGATAAGCCCGCAAACGACGAAGGCAATTCAGAAAAGTAAATTTATGGCGTCGACTAATGACGCGAGGATGCCCTTATTAGATCATTTGCGTGAGTTTCGCAAAAGGATTGTTCGTGCAGCCGTTGCGATATTTCTTGCATCCGGTATCGGTTGGTATTTCTACAATACGATTATTACAACACTGGCCGAACCCGTATGCGATTTAAAGTCCGCACAGCTTTCAGGTTCAGAAAATTGCGGAGCCCTATATATCAGCGGTGTATTAGGGCCTTTAAATTTACAGATGAAGGTTGCTGTTCTAACTGGAATCATCATTTCGGCGCCGTTCTGGTTATATCAACTATGGGCATTCATAGCACCGGCGTTGCACCGTAAAGAAAAGAGAAACAGTTTTCTTTTCATTCTTTCTGCCACGCCCTTCTTCTGCTTTGGGGCAGCACTTGGATATTTAATTCTGCCGCTTGCTATTAAGGTTCTTTTTGGATTTACACCTGAAGCGCTCAATAACTTGGTCAGATTCGATGATTACCTGGATTTTGTTTTGCGAATAATTCTGCTATTTGGCTTGGCGTTCGAACTTCCGGTTTTTCTCTTAACATTTAACTTAATCGGATTCTTACGAGGTACAACGATTCTGCGCCCATGGAGAATATGGGTTTTCGGTATATTTGTTTTTTCTGCAGCTTTCACACCGACGGCAGATCCTTTCACTATGCTCTTACTGGCCCTACCAATCATGGTTTTGTATTTCATGGCTGGATCTATCGCGGTTTTAGTTGATAGAGCAAGGGATAAGAAGTCTGGTCAAACATCTATAGGGACTTCTTCAATCGATTCACCAACGTCCATATCTGAATAGCCGATAGGCTTTCATTATGTGGGCACTGGTTATTAATCCTGTATCAGGTCAGGGTAAAGGTGCGGTTGTTGGAAAGTATGTTGCTGGTTTTTTAAATCGCAGATCGGTTCCATACACAATCGTTACAGGCAATTCATCAGTTGCACTTTCAAATCACCTTCAATTATTTCTAGATTCTTGCACCGATTGTCACGGCGTCATCGCAGTCGGGGGAGATGGACTACTGCATATAGTTTTGCAAAAGGTTATCCCGGCACATATCCCGATTGCTATTATTCCTGCTGGAACGGGTAATGATTTTGTTAGATCGCTAGGTTGGGATCTCAACGATGTTGATATGCAATTAGAGAAAGTCCTATCCAGCGCGCCGAATCAATTTGATGCCGGGCTGGTAGACGGTGAATGGTTTGCCAGTGTTCTATCTACGGGCTTTGATGCTGTCGTTAATGAACGCGCAAACAAATTAAGTTGGCCAAAAGGACCAATGAAATACAACGCTAGTATTGCAATTGAACTCCCTCGATTTAAACCAAGAATGTATGAAATTCATCTTGATGACCGGACAATCACTACGCAGGCGATGTTGATTGCAGTAGGAAATGGTCGATCCTACGGTGGTGGGATGCTCGTATGCCCGGATGCTGATATGACAGATGGTTTGTTTGATGTCATGGTTTTGCATCCTGTTTCTAAGATTGAGTTCATCAAGGTATTTCCATCGGTGTTCATCGGTGCTCACATAAATCACCCAGCCGTTGAAATAGTTAGAAGTAAGAAGGTGCACATCCAGTCCAAAGCCGTTGCCTACAGCGATGGAGAACGAATAGGTCAATTGCCAGTAAATGCCGAATGCATTCCCGGAGCCATGCTTGGATGGGCTCCATGAGTACCCCAGCTGCTGCATACGCTGCAGCTAAAAAGCGTGGGGCTCATCCAGTTACTACAGCTTTCGTTCAGAGCTTTGATTTCGAATTTGACCCTTTTCAGATTTCTGCATGCCACGCAGTTGAAGATGGCAAGGGTGTTCTAGTAGCTGCTCCAACTGGTGCAGGTAAAACAGTAGTTGGTGAGTTCGCTGCCTATGCGGCTCTCAAAGCGGGAAAGAAGTGTTTTTACACAACTCCAATAAAGGCTCTATCAAATCAGAAGTACGCCGAGTTCGCGGAGAAATTTGGTGAAGATCGCGTTGGGCTTTTAACAGGTGATACCAGTATTAACTCAGAGGCAGATATTCTGGTAATGACTACCGAAGTTCTACGAAACATGTTGTACGCCGGATCCAATACTCTTACAAATCTCGGTGCTGTTGTCATGGATGAAGTGCATTATCTGGCAGACAAATTTCGAGGCGCGGTATGGGAAGAGGTACTAATCCACTTAATGGAAAGCGTCCAAGTCATTTCTTTATCTGCAACTGTCTCTAATGCCGAAGAGTTTGGAGAATGGTTAGGGGAGATCCGCGGTGAGACTGAGGTTATTGTCAGTGAGATTAGGCCCATTCCTTTATTCCAGCATGTCTTAATTGGTAATCGACTTCTCGATCTGTTCGAGCAACCTGGACGAGTCAATCCCGAGATTTTACAACGCGAACGAGAGGCCATTAGACGCTCATCAATGGGTCGCAATCGCCGATCGCGTTTTGATGAACCCAGTGATCGCCTTTCAAGAGCGGAGATCATTGAAAAACTGCAGCGCGAAAATTTACTGCCTGCGATTACGTTTATCTTCTCACGTATTGGTTGTGATGCGGCAGTAAAACAGTGCCTTCAAGCTGGTCTAAGACTGACCTCACCACAAGAACGAGAAGAGATTCGAGCAACCGCTCTTCGTTATACACAAAATATCGCCGAAGAAGATCTAGAAGTTCTTGGCTTCACTGCTTGGCTCACAGCATTAGAGCGTGGAATTGCAGCCCATCACGCAGGTCTTCTGCCAAGTTTCAAGGGCGCTGTTGAAGATTTGTTTCAGCGCGGATTAGTTAAAGCGGTCTTTGCAACCGAGACCTTGGCTTTAGGGATAAACATGCCTGCACGAACAGTAGTTTTAGAAAGGTTAGTGAAGTTCAACGGTGAAGCTCATGTTCCAATTACACCTGGTGAATACACACAACTGACGGGCCGAGCAGGTCGCCGAGGGATTGATATCGAAGGAAACGCAGTAATTCAATGGTCACCTACTGTTGATTCAGCATCTGCAGCGGGGTTGGCATCTACACGAACATATCCTTTGCGTTCATCCTTTTCTCCCTCCTACAACATGTCAATTAATTTGATATCACAGTTTGGAAAAGAAAGAGCACGACGCTCACTCGAATCATCATTTGCTCAGTTTCAAGCTGACAGAGCTGTTGTTGGTTTAACAAGGCAGATCCGTAAAAATGAGGCTTTAATTGAAGAGTTAATGAAAGATGCGGCTTGTCATCTGGGAGATTTCGCAGAGTATGCGCGTTTTAGAAGATCGATCAAGGAAGTTGAAGTTCTTTTGGGAAGGCGTGATCAGAGAAAAACTTTTGATAACAGGCAAAGAGGTCACCTGGAAGGTGAACTTTCTGATCTTCGAAAAGCAATGAAGAGCCATCCAAGTCACGGATGTGCCGATCGCGAAGAGCACTCACGATTAGCTGAACGGGCAGGTAGATTGACTCGAGAAAATGATGGATTGACTTCTAGAGTTGAGAATCGAACTCACGTTATTGCCAAAACCTTCGATCAAATCTGTCAAGTGTTAGACCATTTGGATTACATCCACGGGGAGAAGCCAACGGCACAAGGAAAGATTCTCACAAAGATTTATGCTGAATCAGATCTCTTACTCACAGAGTCAATTCGACGAGGATTACTGAGTGATCTAAGCGGTGCGGAGTTGCTCGCTGTTGTTTCATGCATGATCTTTGAAACTAGATCTTCTGAAAACATTGCACCCAAAATGCCGAGTGCAAAAGTTACCTCGACAATTACTGAAGTCCTATCCTTATGGGCAGAGTTAGAGAAAATCGAAGCCGACTTTGGCGTTCAAACGCAGCGGGAACCAGATGCTGGTTTTGCATTTATTTCCTACCGTTGGGCAACAGGAAACTCTCTTGCAAATGTTCTTAAGGGAAGTGATATGTCCGTAGGCGATTTTGTTCGATCAACAAAACAGCTCATCGATCTACTCAATCAAATAGCAGGAGCTAGTGAGGACTTGCGACCAATCTGCAAAGAAGGAATCAAGAAGATCGATCGCGGAGTTGTGGCGTATCTGATGGGGGAGATATGACACTCATGCTTTTAGATAGTGCCTCGCTTTGGTATCGGGCTTACTACGGTATGCCGGATACTTTGCTTTCTCCAGATGGACTCTCCGTAAATGCAATTCGCGGCTATCTCGATATGACTGCGCGGTTAGTGCAAGCGTACAAACCAAACCGGTTAGTCGCATGCTTGGACGGTGATTGGAGACCAAGTTGGCGAGTGGATATCTTCCCTGATTACAAGGCTAACCGAATTGAAGAAGATGGAGAATCAGAGGAAGAGCCAGAAACTTTAACTCCGCAAATTCCTATCCTTCTTGATCTTTTAGATCTTTTTGGAATACCAGTTGTTGGGGTAGATGACTATGAGGCAGATGATGTAATGGCAACATATGCACACATAGAAAAAGGTCCCATACGAATCGTTACCGGAGATAGAGATCTCTTTCAAGTAGTAGACGATAAGAAAGATATCAAAGTGGTTTACCTTGCTAAAGGTATTTCACAACATGACTTAGTCGACACTGCATATGTCGCAAAAAAATACTCAATTCCAGGTGATCGTTATGATCTTTTTGCAATGTTTAGAGGTGATCCGTCGGATGGTTTGCCAGGAGTCAAAGGCATAGGTGAGAAAGGTGCAGCAGTCATTGCAAATGCATTTGCCAGTGTCGAAGAGGCTTTAGAAGGCGCTCACAAAGCTAACAAGGCGTTCCCTCCAGCATTAGCGAAGAAAATAATTGCTGGCACGGATTATCTAAATATCGCCCCAACTTTGGTCAGAGTTGCCAGGGACGTACCTTTACCGAAAGTGGAGCTAAGTATTCCTCAACTACCTTCGGATCTTTCACCGATTTATCAGTTTAAGGAGCGCTATGGCCTCGGAGCTAGCGTGGATCGTTTGATCAGTGCTTTAGGTTGGTAACGATACTTTTATCGGCATTTTCTGGCCTCCTTCTTTCCTTTGCCTACGAACCTGTGGGGAAGTGGTGGATCGCCCCAATAGCAATTGCTGTTCACATGTATGCACTTAATAAAACTAACCGACATTTCACCTCTGTTTTTGTTTTTGCATTTGTATTTAATGCGATAGCCCTACATTGGAGTAGCACATTTGTGGGATCGTTACCTTGGATAATTCTGGCTTTTGGATTGTCGCTTTTCTATCTGCCTTTAAAGTTTGCGACTCGCAGGGGTATGGCTACATACCCCTTAATTTTCTTACTAATGGAGGAGATTAGAAACTATTTTCCTTTCGGTGGATTTGGATGGATGCGCTTGGCATATACCCAGCCAGATGCGATTTATTCCAAAATTGGGGCAGTTGGGGGATCACCAGCATTATCGGCAATTGTCTTACTGATTTCCTTAAGCATTTTTTTCGTCAGTCAAAAGAAATTCTCAGTAATACCTTTGATTCCATTTCTTTTTCTCTTCATTCCCATTCAATTGCAGGTTACGGGCACAACTTCTGTGCTAATGATTCAAGGAAATGTTCCTGAATACGGACTTGATTTTAATTCACGAGCAAAAGCCGTCTTTAATAATCACTTGAAATTGACTCAAGAAGAGCTAAAGAAAGATGACAAAGTCGATTTTGTTCTTTGGCCAGAAAACGCTGTCGATGTGGACCCATTTGCCAATAATGATGTCTCTGATGCTCTCAATAGTATTGAAAAGCCTTTAATTATCGGTGCGGTATTAGGCAAGGGTGAGAAACTACTGAATACTTCAATTTTATGGGATAAAAACCAGCCCCAGGTCTATATTAAACAGCATCTCACACCCTTTGGAGAATACGTACCGTTGCGTTCGCTTGCAAGAATTGTTTCACCGTTGGTTGATCGAGTAAAAGACTTTGAACCCGGAGATGGATCAAACAGTACTTTCTCGATCGACGATGCAATTATTGCGCCAGTGATTTGCTTTGAGCTGATAGATGATGGAATCCTTCATAACGCTGCAAAGAAATCAAACCTTTTGGCAGTTCAAACCAACAGCGCGACTTTTGGAATGTCAGCAGAAAGTGCCCAACAATTATCTATTACTAGAGTTAGAGCTATTGAGCACGGACGTAACATTGTTTCGGTTTCGACAACTGGTTACTCGGCCGTGATTGATTACAAAGGAAAAGTTCTACAAAAAACCTCAATGGGAACTGCCGAATCAATACGAACAGATGTTGAGTTGATGGCGGGCAAGACTCCTAGGGATAAGTTCGGAAGATGGGCCCTCATAGGAACCTTTTTCGTGGTGTTTTTAGTAGCTAGACGAGCGTACAGATAACGCCGATAAGTTACATTATGTAAACCTAGGAATACTCAGAGATAGGGATGCAGGAACATACGAGGTTCCTATCCCCAAAGGCACCGTCTATGCGCCCTACAGAGGGCCAATACTTACCCTTTAGGCCAATTATTTCACCGGCGATCAAACCATCGCGTTTTTCAGGCAATGCACCAGCTTCACGTGAATACATCCGATCCCAATTACTGGAGATTACTGATTCAACCGTATGTGGAGCATGGCGCAAAGGCGAATCCTCAACGGTGATAGTGCCATTTAGTATCTCTTGAATCTCCCCATGGATTGAGATCATCGCCGCGATAAAGCGATCTATCTCGGCTAGGTCTTCACTTTCGGTTGGTTCAATCATCAGAGTTCCAGGAACAGGAAAACTCATTGTTGGTGCATGAAAACCATAATCCATCAAACGTTTTGCAACATCATCAACCGTCACACCACTTATCTTTGTGATCTCACGAAGATCCAGAATGCATTCGTGTGCAACTCGTCCCTTCTCCCCTGTATACAAAACCGGAAAATAAGGATCTAACTTTGTTGCCATGTAGTTGGCTGACAAAATCGCAATCGATGTTGCGCGAGTTAAACCTTCAGCGCCCATCATCCTTATGTAGGCCCAAGAGATGGGCAGAATATTTGCAGAGCCAAAAGGAGCTCCGCTTACTGGACCGGGTCCAGATTGTGGACCTGCACTCTGATCCAAAGGATGATTAGGCAGGAAAGGAGCAAGATGTGTCTTAGAAATCACTGGACCAACTCCAGGACCACCACCTCCGTGAGGTATGCAAAAAGTTTTGTGTAAATTCAAATGCGATACATCTGCGCCGAACTTACCTGGTTGAGATAAACCGACAAGTGCATTTAAATTAGCACCGTCGACATAGACCTGTCCCCCAGCGTTATGCACCATTTCACAAATCTGTGTGATTGCCGATTCAAAAACACCGTGGGTAGATGGATAGGTAACCATGATCGCAGCTAAATTATTTGCATGCTCAGCAATTTTCTTTTCTAAATCAACAATGCTGACGTTTCCTTGTTCATCACAATCGATGACCACAACTTTCATTCCAGCCATAACCGCACTTGCCGCATTAGTTCCATGAGCACTTGATGGAATCAGGCAGATCGTCCGATGTTGATCCCCACGTGAATCATGATAATTTCTAATTGCAAGAAGACCGGCGAATTCGCCTTGGCTACCGGCATTAGGTTGAAGACTCACAGCGTCATAACCGGTAATGGCTATTAACCAGGATGAAAGTTGATCGATTAAATCTCTATAGCCGGTGCTCTGATCCGTTGGTGAAAAAGGATGAATAGATGAAAATTCATTCCAAGTGATCGCTTCCATTTCAGTAGTTGCATTCAATTTCATGGTGCAACTTCCTAATGGAATCATTGTTCTGTCTAATGCTAAATCGCGATCAGAAAGTGTTCGAATATATCGCAGCATTGAAGTCTCTGATCGATGGGTATTAAAGACCGGATGTTGAAGATAGGTTGATGTTCTCATGAGTTGCTTAGGCAGAGAAGTTCCGGAAACAACGATCGATTTCAATCCGAAAATCTTTACCAAGTTGTCCAAAACGGATTGGTTAGTAGTTTCATCAAGTGATACACCAACATGCTTGGAATCTATTTGCCGCAAATTAACAAATAGTTCTCTAGCTTTATTGTGAATAGCCTCGGCGTCCTTAACTTCAATGATAATAGTGTCGAAGAAATTCTCTGTGACAACGGTGTAGCCCGATGATTTGAGAGACTCAACCAAGCCCGAAGTCTGTGAATTTATTCTGTTAGCAATAGTTTTGAGTCCAACAGGCCCGTGCCACATGGCATAAAACGCACTAATGACAGCTAATAAAACCTGTGCAGTACAGATATTGCTCGTAGCTTTATCTCTTCTGATGTGTTGCTCACGTGTTTGAAGAGCTAAACGAAAAGCTGGATTTCCATGAGCATCGATACTTTGTCCAACTAATCGGCCAGGTATAGATCTTTCTAAACCCGCACGGACACAGAGGAACCCTGCGTGTGGACCACCAAAACCCATAGGAACACCAAACCGCTGCGCCGAACCAACAGCAATATCAGCCCCCCACTCCCCTGGGGCTTTAAGCACTGTTAATGCAAGAAGATCAACTGCTGCAATCACCAGTGCATCTTTACTGTGAGCAATTTTTGCTAGTTCAGAGTAGTCACGAATCTCTCCCGAAGAATCTGGATACTGAACTAATACTCCAAAGACTTCACTTCCCTGTGCTAATGAATCGAATCCGCCAATCAGTTTTGATACATCGACCATTTTCACGTTAATACCCAATGGTTTTGCACGTGTTGTTACAACTGCAATAGTCTGCGGATGCACCTTTTCATCGATTAGAAATACAGCTTGATCACTGCCCTTATGTACTCGTTTAGCAAGAGTCATCGCCTCGGCCGCCGCAGTTGACTCATCTAACATCGAAGCATTAGCAGTTTGTAGCGCTGTTAGTTCGCACACTGCTGTTTGGAATGCAAAAAGTGCTTCTAATCGTCCTTGCGAAATTTCGGGTTGGTATGGTGTGTAAGCCGTGTACCAGGCAGGATTTTCTAAAACATTTCGAAGAACCACTGGTGGCGTTATTGTGTTGTAATAACCACTTCCAATGAGCGATGTGAAGACTTTATTCTTAGAAGCAAGCTCTCTTAACGCAGCAATTGTTTCGATCTCAGAGAGAGGCTGAGGTAAAGCGTTCTCTAGTTTTTCCTTTATGAATATATTGTTCGGAACAACATCAGCGATGAAATCTTGAAGATTTGAATATCCAAGCTCCATGAGCATTGTTGAAGCTTGAACTTCATTGGGACCTATGTGCCGGTGTGAAAATGCATCGTACGAAGACACAGATCACCTCGCCCGCAATAAACAGCCCCGAGTTGGGCTATGGGCGCAAGAGTATTGGCCCTTAGGCCCCTTTGCTCTTTCGACGCAATGAGAGTTCGTCGTTATTCTCACCACTTACAAACTGTCCGGCTATCTCACCCTGTAGAACAGATAAAGAGCCCTCGACTTCATGCCAGACTTTGCCGACGGCGATGCCGAATACTCCCTGGCCACCCTGCAATAAGTCGATGATTTCATCAGAGTTGGTGCATTCATAAATCGATGCACCATCACTCATCAGCGTAATTCTCTCTAGCTCAACTACTCCACTGCTTCGAAGGTGATCGACGGCAGTACGGATGTTTTGTAGTGAAACTCCAGCGTCCAATAAGCGCTTTACAATCTTTAGCACCAAGATGTCCCTAAAACCATACAGACGCTGTGTTCCAGAACCACTTGCAGTACGAATACTCGGTTCAACTAAACCAGTTCTCGCCCAATAATCTAACTGTCGATATGAAATACCTGCCGCAGAACAAGCGGTAGCGCCTCTGTAGCCGATTTCTAAATCCTGTGGGGACACGGGAGTTCTCGATTCTCTTGGGGAATGCTTAAAGGTACGGGCAACTCTGCCTAGATACAACGACCGACACGGTCCAACCCTCTAGTAGAGGTCTAGGCTTTCTAGCCTATAAAGTCTTCCGGGTTGATCTGGTCCAGGAACTCTCTGAACTTTTCGACTTCCTGATTAGTCCCATCCCCGGCCGGCATCTCAATTCCCGCTTTGTTGAGTAGGTCGGCAGAGGCCAAAATGTTGCTATGAGTCCTAATCGCAAGTGCGATCGCATCTGATGGTCTGGCATCTACTGTCAAAGCTTGAGATGAGACATCTCTGATCAGCAGATTCGCCTGAAACACTCCATCAATCAAATCAGTCAAGTGAACAGCTGTGACCGTCGCTTCTAGTCGATCCACTACGTTAGCCAATAAATCGTGAGTCAACGGTCTAGGCGGTTGCAAACCTTGTTGGGCAAAAGCAATGGCTGTCGCCTCTCCCGTTCCAACCCATATCGGCAGAAATCTAGAGCCATTGATTTCTTTAAGAAGAACTATTGGTTGATTAGATGGCATCTCAACTCGAACACCAACAACCTCCATGGGTATTAACATCGAATCGCTGATTAGCGAACTCTATTGAGGCCGCCGCGCACGAGTGCTGCATGTAAACGAATCGAAAGTGATGCAATCTCTTTTTGTACTTCCTGGGCGCGGGCCTTGGACTCTGAATTCTTCTGTCGCGTTAGCGGTGTGATCACTTGTTCGATCAATCCGATCTCCCGATCGGCAGCAGATTTAAATGACCTAAGGTGGCGAGGCTCAATGCCGAATCCACCCATTTCAGTGACGGCTTTTGCAACGGATAATGCATCTCCGTCGTAGTGACGACCTCGCGGTGCGATCAAGCCATAGCCTTCTAGTTCTACTAACTGCTCCTCTTTCAGACCGCTATTTTTCAATAATTCATCGCGAGATAAACGCATCTCGCTTACTTCGCCAAAAGAGCTAGGTGCCATCTCTCCATCGATAGTTGCAACACTCATGGTTGGACGTGGGGTGGCTACGGCTCCGACCTGGGCTGGCTGTAATCCTCGGTCGATTGCATCCAGATTGTCTTTAATAACTTTCAAAGGAAGATACTGATCTCTTTGAGCCAGGAGTACATATCGCAAACGATCTAGGTCGGAGGTTGTGAACTTTCGGTAACCGGAAGGAGTTCTCTGCGGCTCTATCAATCCTTCAGATTCAAGAAAACGAATCTTTGAAATTGTGATATCCGAGAAATCACTTCGCAAACGGTTTAGAACCTCACCGATACTTAAGTAAGCCCGCGCTGGTACTGCCATTTTCACTCCCCTATAACTTGATTAAAACGAAAAAATCTTTTATTAAAAGCTCTTATCTGAACTATTTACTACCGATAAACAAGAGATGGAACTTACCAATTTGGAACTCATCGCCTGAACTGAGAATGCGTTCTGTAATCGCAGCATTGTCGAAATATGTGCCATTAAGTGATCCTGCGTCATTGAGAACGAATGAGTCGCCGACTCTAGAAATCTTGGCATGCGTACGTGAAACCGTGATGTCATCTAGGAAAATATCGCTCTGACTTGATCTGCCAATACTTGCGCCGTCCGATGTGATGAGAAAGCGTGACCCCTTGTTCGGACCTCTGGCAATGATGACCATCGATTTTTCCGAATTTGAATCTTGAATCGCTGCGATTACTTCACGATCTTGTGCTGGCAAACCGGCAATAATCTCTTCGAGCTTGTTTGCAGGGGAATTGCTGACCTCTCTAAGATTGAGATGAAGGGTCGTTGTTAACTCACTTTTTGGTGCTTCAGCAACCATTCCCCCACCTCCTTACCGTCAACTTAAGGGTGACAGTAGACGGGGAAAATGCATTGGTCAAGCCGTAATCTGACCGTATTCTGCCGATGTCAGTAGGTCACTGGGTAGCTCTTTTACTTCGATTTTAAGTAGCCAACCACCACCATAGGGATCAGAGTTGATTGTCTCTGGCGAATCAGATAACGATGTATTTACCTCAGTTACTACCCCAGAGACTGGAGCATAAATGTCCGACACGCTCTTCGTTGACTCAACTTCACCGCACACCTTGCCAGCGGTTATGTTTTCACCAACTTTAGGAAGTTGAACATAGACAATGTCACCTAGAGCCGCCTGAGCGTAATCTGTAATACCCATTGTGCACACTGATGATTCAACAATCACCCATTCGTGTTCCTTCGTATATGAAAACTTATCTGGAATCGATGACATTGTCTCTCCTTAACTGAGATATCCCTTGACGGGCATATCCGACACCTGTCGAAATGTAGAGTGCCACACCCCAGATTGCAAAGCTCCAGCCCGTCACAAAAGCTAAACTGCCCCAAAGGCCATCACTTTGAGCTAGAAGCAACAAAGGAAAGGCATACATAAGATTAAAAGTAGCGGCTTTACCCAAATAAGTAACTGTAAAAGGCGGAATAGCTTTTCTAGCCATTAGAAGAGTTAATATCCCCAGTACTAGATCTCGCCCGATCAACAGCACAATCATCCATAAGGGAACAATCTCTCGAACCATGAAGACGATTAAGATTGCAAAAATATAAAGTCGATCTATTGCAGGATCTGCTATCTCCCCAAATCGTGAAGTTTGATTCCAAGCCCTAGCTAATTTTCCATCGAAATAATCCGTAGCACCACCGACTGCTAAAACAAGTATTGCCCAACCATCGGCTTCAAGGTTTATCGCAAGATGTATAAAAATCGGAATTCCTAGAAAACGTAAAAAGGTTAGAGCATTGGGAACAGTAACCAACGAACTCACTGGTTGTCTCTTTCCTTGACTCTAATTGCCACTTGCACGGGAGTTCCTGGAAATTTGAACTCCTCACGCAAACGTCTTTCGATAAATCGGCGATAAGAAGCCTCAATCCAGCCACTTGAAAAGACCACAAACTTTGGTGGCGCAATTCCTGCCTGAGTTGCGTAATAAACCTTTGGTTGTTTCCCCCCTCGTACAGGCGGTGGAGTCGCACCAATAAGAGCTCCCAAAAATGAGTTCAACTTTGCCGTAGGAACACGACGCTCCCAACTATCTAGAGCGGTGCGCAACGCAGGTGCTAAGCGATCCCTGTGCCAACCAGTTTTTGCTGCAATGTTAACTCTCTGGGCCCATTCGACTTGATCCAAGTGACGATCAATCTCTCTGTCCAAAGCTATTCGGCGATCTTCATCAACAAGGTCCCACTTATTCATCACTATCACCATCGCCTTGCCAGCTTCTTCAACCATCGTAACAACCCGCAAGTCTTGCTCTGTAATTGGCTCGGATGCATCAAGAACTACCACTGCAACTTCACACCGTTCTAACGCCGTACTCGTCCTTAGTGAAGCGTAGTAATCGGTACCCGAATCTTGATTAGCCCTTTTTTTCAATCCAGCGGTGTCGATAAATCTCCAAACCGATCCACCGAAATCTAATAGTGAGTCGACCGGATCTCTAGTTGTTCCAGCCGCATCATCGACTATTGAAAGTGACTCCCCTGCAATTGCATTAAACAAAGAAGATTTTCCAACATTAGGTCGACCTATTAAGGCAACTTTTCGATATCCATCTTGATTCTGCGCTCTTCCAACTTCTGGAAGAACTGCCACGATGTGATCTAGTAAATCACCACTTCCGCGACCATGGAGTGCGGAGACAAATCTTGGTTCTCCCAAACCCAAACTCCAAAGTCCATGTGCTTCGGCTTCTTCGCGTTCTCCATCAACCTTGTTTCCTATAAGTATTGTTGGTTTCTTTGCTTTTCGAAGATGTTGAACCAAAATATCGTCTTCATCTAATGCTCCAACTTGAGCATCGACAACAAAAGCTAAAACATCTGCATCTGCCATTGCTAACTCTGATCCCGCACTTACTTGCACGGAAATTCCATCAGGTTTTGCTTCCCAACCGCCTGTATCCATAATGATAAATCGGCGACCGCCCCATTCGCATTCATACTTAACGCGATCGCGAGTTACGCCGGGAGTGTCCTCAACTATTGCTTCTCGTCGACCTAAAAATCTATTTATAAGCGTAGATTTACCAACATTTGGTCGACCTAGGATAGCTACTATCGGAAGTCCGAGAAGATTTCTCTGCTTGAGTAGTTCCCAGATGCGTTCTATTGTCTCTTCTAAATTTAGGTTGGTTGAATCAATCTCAACAGCGTCATTAGCCTTGGCCATCGGGGAATGAATTCGGGTCGAATCAACTGCATCTCGTGAATCTAACGATGCTTTAACGTCCACAGATTTATCATCTAATTCACCTTCTCGGCGTTGGGCTCTTGCATCCAGATCTGCGGTAAGAAAAATCTTAAGACCGGCCTCAGGTGAAACGACCGTTCCAATGTCTCGTCCCTCAACAACAATTCCACGCTCACTTGAATCAATAATTTTGTGCTGCATAATCAATAGTTGCTTACGAATCTCAGGCATGGCACTTATTCGAGAAACATTTTCGGTCACCGAATGACCGCGAATAGACTGAGTAATCTGTACATCGCCAGCGAAAACTTGTGGTGATGTTGGATCAGCTTCAAAACGTATTGGATGATCTTTTAATAACTGCACAATTGAGAAAGCTTCGTCGCATTTATTTTCCAAAGCTAACCAAGTCACCGCTCTGTATAACGCACCAGTATCCAGATAATTCCATCCGGCACGGTGAGCTATCGCCTTTGCCGCGCTGGATTTTCCAGCACCGCTAGGACCATCTATTGCTACAACTATGCCCATGTGATGAGCCTACTTCTAATTGCGAATCGGATGAACGTTCCAACCGATCGAAGCAAGATGAGTAGAGAGTTTCTGTGCGTCATTTGAAGATAAAGCCAAGGTTATAAGTGCACTGAGTTGGCCAGGAGAATGCTCAATACTAAGGTCCTCAACGTTGACATCCAGTGTGGCGCAGAGATTGAATATTGCTGCTAATTGTCCGGGCTTATCATCAATAACGATTGGCAGATAACTATATTCGCGTGCTTTGCCACCATGTTTGCCAGGAATTAAATCTCGGCCCGCACGTCCTTGTTCTAAAATTACTTCTAACTGTCTTACGTTTTCCAAGCCGTCAATCATCATCTGCAGGTCGTCACGAAGACCCTCGAGGAGCCCGGATAGGACTTTTCGATTTGAGAAGATAATTTCCTTCCAAAGGTTGGCATCAGAACCCGCTATTCGGGTTGAGTCCCTTAAACCCTGACCCGATAACTCCATCCATTCCTGCCTTGTCCCAAGGAGTTGCTTTGCTAAGAGCGAAGAGAAAATCTGAGGCAAGTGCGAAACTTTAGCGACAGCGGCATCATGATCGGCTGGCGACATTTTCAGAGGTGTTGCTCCCAACAAGGTAATCAGAGCCTCTACTGTCCGCACCGCTTCTTGATTGGTTTGTGCAATCGGAGTGATTACCCAACTTCGGCCCTGGAAAAGATCGGCGCGTGCCGATCCGGCTCCCCCAATTTCTCGGCCAGCCATAGGATGTGAAGGTACAAAACGCGTGGCTAAACCTGCAATACCTTCAACTTTTAGTAGAACTTCAGTCTTAACACTGCCCACATCCATAAATGTCGATTGAGGGTTTAGTTCAAATTCACGAGCCAGCACTTCGTCAACTCTGTTTGTCGGTAAAGCTAAGATCACAAGTTGTGGCTTGCCCGCCACACCCGATCCGATTAGATCGGATGCCAGAGATTGGCTTGCAGGATCAGAATCAACCATCTCCACGCTCACACCATGTTGAACCAATGCCAGTCCAATCGAAGTTCCGATCAAACCAGAGCCGACAATACGTACCCGATTAGGCGTAAATGTGACCGAATTCGATCCGGAATCTGAATTAGAGCCCATAGCTATTGCGCTATGTCTCGGCGAAGCGCCGCAGCGCCGCGTAGATACATATGAGAAATCTGCTCTGGTTTGCGATCTGTCTCGACCAACAAAAGCGCCCTAAGCGTACGATCTAGCGCTCCAGGCACAGATACCTCGACGGAACCTATAAGTGGGACGTTGGCGAAACCCATCTCTCTGCAGGCGGCTGCCGGAAAGGCAGCGGTCAGATCAGCTGTAGAGGTGAAGAACACGGAGATCACATCGGCCGGGCCTATCTCGTTGGACTTCAAAATCGAACCAATCAGCTCTTGTACTCCAGAGGTTATGTCAGCGGCAGAGTTAGCCTCTACCTGAATCGCTCCTCGAATACCTCTCATCGCCATTGTCCAAGGATACTCGCCTTCCCTAAATTCAGCGGGAGGTTTAAAACGCGCCTAACTAGTTTAACCATTTATCTATAAAACGCGTTTACTACATTTAGACGAGCAACGAACTAACCGAAACTTGTGAACCATGTTTCTCCTTATTATCTATAAAGAGATAATCTTTAACCTAACTCAGCGTATCAAATACCCTTTTTGTCGATAAATTAATATCTTGCGACCAAATTAACCTTTTATAGATAAATCGCTAATTTGGGAGAATATCTATTTATTGTAAAGACGTTAAATATCTAAAGCTTTTTGTAAATTTAGCAATTCTGTGGAATTTAGGTCTCGCCATCGCCCTTCTGGCGTATCCCCCAGGGAGATCGGACCAAACTTGGTTCGGATCAGACGGAGGACATCCACCCCCACTGCCTCCATCAAACGTCTGATGATGTGATAGCGCCCTTCATGGATTGAAACTTCTATCCATCGTGGGGAGATTTGACGGAAACTTAAGACCCGGCCCATCCCATC
>Ga0247722_10000376_pt1 | contig 28184 bp, 25 predicted proteins | sample MSEWelMarce3H_FC_FD_189094 | JGI IMG/M metagenome (GOLD analysis project Ga0247722, IMG submission 189094) | Subsurface sediment microbial communities from gas well in West Virginia, United States - MSEEL Well Study Marcellus 3H_FC | ecosystem: Environmental > Terrestrial > Deep subsurface >... | reverse complement strand
TTAGTTATGGAAAGAATCAGGACAATAATATTTGGCGTTCGGTTGGTGGCGGTTCTCGTCCGAATATTCCTGCCGACGCTGAGTGGTTATGGACGAGTGACAATAATAATCACAATCGCGTGTTTTGCCGCTATTTTATGGCTCCTGCCCCTGTCGTCGTAGTGACTCCCGCCCCAGCTGCTGCTGTAGCAAAGGCTGCTCCTGCCCCGGTTGTCGTTGCGACTCCCGCTCCGGCTTCACCCAAGGTGGCCCCTGCACCCGTTGTCGTTGCGACTCCCGCTCCGGCTGCACCCAAGGCTGCTCCTGTCCCAGCTCCTTCTCTCGCTACCAAACAATCAGTCATCGATGAAATCATCCAGGCTAAGTCCAAGGCCAACGTTAAGCTCACTAAATTTCAGGATAAGTTATTGTCTTTGATGAAGGAAACGAGTGACGAGCAAGTGAAGGTCGAAACTGAAAATCGTAACAATTTCAACGGCGTGAGTGTTACTCTTCAAAATGAGCAGGTTCGCCTTGAAACCGCCCGTGTAAATATGAAGAAACTGTACGAGGAGACTGAAAAGCTCAATAGTACCATTCAGACACATTACAAGAAACTTATCGCAGATACGAATTATCTTCAATCTCTCGACGCGATACGTCCCGCTTTCTTGAAATCTCTCAACGAGCTAGCAACTCATATCCAGGCGGTCAAGACCGTTGTTGATAATAAAATAGTCAAGGATGAGTACAAGGATGAAATGGTTCGGCTTCTTACCGGCATTCATTTTAATACTTATAATATCTCTGGATTTGTCGCTACTGCATTTATGAATCATTATAACAAATACAAGACCCTGATTCAAAAAGAGAATACTGATTACTCCGCGGAGCTGAAACGTCTTAATACTCTCGCGAATGATTACAAGATTCAGTCACAGAAAACCGCTGATATTGAGAAGGAGCGCACGCGTCTTCAGGATATTCTCTCGAAATTGAAGCTTACACTCAATCTTTCTGTAACACAGCGAGACGAGTTTGACCTCCTAGTGAGGGAAGTTGTTTCTATTTTTGATAAGAAGCGCTGCTAGTTGCTCGGTTGCTACATCGCTCAACGGCGGAGCCGTCCCACGATTACACAACCTCGCGCTGACGCCGCTCAACATCAAAAACACAACCCGAGCGTTCCGCCGTAAGAATTAACCGGCGAAGCGAATAGAGTATATATTGACGGAGAATGTAATAATATCATTCCCCGTCAATTCCTACCTACGGTCTAGTCATACGGGCTAGTCTTACTGCTATATCGAGCGGCGTTAGCGCGAAGTTATGAAGTTGCAGAACGGCTCCGCCGTGGAGCGACGGAGTAACTGAGCATTAGTAACTGAGCATTAGTAACTGAGTATTTAGCATTCGAATTCCATCCATCACAAAAAAATTGATTTAAACGTTCACGTAGAATACATATATCATCGTACAACACGTCTTATCGTTCGTTCTACTCGCAATCATAATGGCTTCTGAAATGGTTATCCCCGGTGCTTCTTTCAATCCCGCTTCCGACATGAAATATACAAAGCCCAAGGTGAATTCCGTGGGTGGTCGCAGCGTCGGCATCGTGAATGCAAAGACGAGCACCGTTCTCAATCTGTCATCCCCCCTCATGCTGACATGGGGTGTTCAATCATTCACCGACGACAAGAGTGGTAAGGTAAGTTATGATCTCGCGCTCCAGTTTCCTAATGAGGGATTTGAGACGCCGGCAACGAAGAAGTTTCTTGAGAATATGTCGGCATTCGAGAAGAAAATCAAGGAGGATGCAATCACAAATTCAAAGGAGTGGTTCAGCAAGCCCAAGATGACGGCTGATGCTGTGGATGCGCTCTGGACGCCTGTGCTTAAGTACCCCAAGAACAAGGATACACTCGAGGCTGATACTTCGCGTGCGCCTACTATCAAGGTTAAGTTGCCCTTCTGGGATGGCGCCTGGAAGGAGTTGGAGCTCTACGGGGTTGATATGCAGGCGGTTTTCCCCGACCCTATGAATCCTTCGTTGTCTCCCCAGGACTTGATTGCAAAGGGCAGTCACATCGCTGTTTCGATTCAGTGCGGTGGTATCTGGTTTGCCAACGGCAAGTTCGGTGTGACTTGGAAGCTGTTTCAGGCGATTGTGAAGCCCAAGATGTCGCTCAGGGGCAAGTGCCATATCAAGCTGGATGATGATGAGAAGACCAAGATTGTCGCACAGGTTATTGCGACTGATGTGGATGGTGATGCTGATGGCGGCGACCACGACCATGACAACGTGTCTGCAATTATCGAGGATGATGATGACGAGGTTGCCACTCCCGCACCTGCTCGCACTCCTTCAGTAGCAGTCGCTGCTAAGCCTGCACCCGTTGTCGCCGCCGCTGCCGCCGCCGCTGGAGGTGATGCAGCATCCAAGAAGAAGATTGTGCGCAAGGTCTAAAGTAACGTAAAGTAACATATTTGGTGGTGCGGAGTTATAAAATAATGACTACAGGTATGTTCAGATTATTATGTATATTTACTTACCACATTTGATACTAACACCCATATTTACAGGTAATTTCATTTTTTTACTTATAATAGTAAAAAATGAAATACTAATATGGTAATATTATATAACGCAAAAATGGAGATTACGTTAAATACATATAGTAAAGACGCATATGAATTCGCCAAGAAATATTTAGATAGCCATAGTTCTGGTGAATGGACGAACGACCCTGCGGCTTCAGCATTCAGTATTGCTGTGCCAAGACATGATTATGACAATATAGTATTTGTCATTAACCCCGATGTATATAACCTTTACCATGTCATTATTGCAGAAGAATACGTTGAAAGGTACCAACATACATATAATACGGTGATTTCCCGCAGTTCAGATATAAAACATATGTTAAGAGAAGCGGGAATAAGAAAACCCAAAACTCCAAATTCTCTTAGGCCTTTTGGGCCTTTTACTAAGAAAAATACTAATAGTAGTAATGGTGGTAGAACAAAACGCCGTACCCGTAATCGCGGTCGTCGCAATCGTCGTAATCGTCGTACTCGAAACTTCTCAAAAAAATCTTAAAATTACAAGGTGTGCAACCTAACATTCGCATACACATTAGCGCGTTGTCCAACCTTATACATATCCCCACCACCCTGATGATTATTCCATTTCGCGATACCGCCAGAACCAGCGACTCCACTGATACCTCGCAATAATATACGTTGTCGCCAGGGATTAGACGATGAAGATTGTAATGTTACATCGCATGCATGCAAATAATAGACAAATCCATGGTGTTCGTTGATTACAACGGGTAAAACTTGCTTGACAAATAGTTCTTGGATATTGACGTCGAGAGAAATGTAAATATTATTATCCTCATCGACCGTTATATTATCTGGTAGTTCGGGTTCGCATAAAACGATGATTTCTCCGGAGATGTCATGTTCTTCATTCATGTGCGACGACGCTGCATCTGATGCAGATGCGCGCCGTTTAAAGTGAAGCTCACTATGCCACAACGGAATATAATAAGAATGGCCACCTTCATTAAGAATATACACGCGGTCAAGAAGCATGTCCAATAACGATGGATTAAGACGGACAACCATGTCGGCGCTCGTCTTTTCTTCAAGGATACACGTGAGTTCATCCATAATCTCTCGAGAGATTCCAAATAATTCTTGATTATTCGAGAGAATATCATATATCATAAGAGATGTGTGTTTGTCCATACTACGAAATATTTTAACCGATGATTGTATGCCCTTTGTTATGATTCCATGAATGAGAGATTGGATTGAATTCGAGTCGGGGGCAAGAGGGCTAGTCGCTGTTATTTTTACGATGATCGTCTTGATAAAAAGTTGAAGAATGCTGTCATAACCTGTATTCATGTTGATTTCGGTATCGTGGTCGCCGGTACTACATCCAGCATAAAAGTAATCTCTCACGCGTTTATGCGCATCGTTGATTTCTTTGAATTTTTCGGTAGCGCCGTCGTAATCGATGTTTGCCGGTGCTTTATCTGGATGATGTTTTAACGCGAGTAAATGATAACGTTTATTTAATTCTTTGAGAGATGTGGGAGTAGCATCACAGGTAAACCCAAGTATATGAAGTGATGATTGAATATTTTCTGGATACGGATACGGGAATGAACATGGATTAGACATTCGGTATTTTATGTGCGTATCCGTGTATCTTACATACTAATAATAAGACAAAATTCTCTAAATGATATATCGGGCGGTAATTATTATTGAAATACTGCAAAAAAATGTATGTTTGTATCATGATATCATTCATCATTTCCGGCAATAATAATCCCTTTTCTATCAAACGGCGTAGAATAAACCAAACACATTCTTGAATACTTATATCGTAGGTAAGAAGGTCGTACAAGCATTCTCTCAAAGAGTCGTATTTTAATTCGTTGTCAGGAGAGATAATAATCCCCACAATATAATTACATATATTTTCATGGGGTTCGGTGAGTTCTGTTACATTCGATTTCAAAGCCTTAATATTACTTATTATTTCAAGACGAAATTTGCTAGTAAGTCGAACAGGCGTTTCTTTGATGATATCTGATGTATGTGAATCCTTTTGGGATACCGCCTGCACCCTCAGACATTTGTTATATGCGGTGGCGCTAGGGCGCTTGAATGGAATCAATTTACATCTATGAAGTATATTGTCCGGAAGCCAACTTACATGGTCCGAGAGAATTATGAATTTGAGAGATACATGCTCAGACGACAACATATAACTATAAAATGTTTCTAATAATTCGCTATGTATTTTATGGAAATTCTTACACATTACGAATGCGGTATTCTGCGGTCGCGCACTGACAATATCTTGAATTTGATTATAAATTTCATTCCATAAGTGTTTGGAATTGCATCCGAGGAGAGACATATCTACCTCAAAATGACAGTCGCTTATTTTCATGAAAAAAGTCTCTTTGTTGTATGCCACTGCAATACGTTTTTCGTATTTGAGATGTGAAGGACTGTATCGCGAAATCATATACAGTGCGTGACTATACTTTCCGATACCACTTGGACCGTACATTATCATACTTGGTAAGGTTTGAATATCAGGCGGAAATGCCGAAAACGTCTTTTTTATGATAGGATGCAGCGAATACTCATTTACCTTATTGACATATTCGATAAAATGTGATTCGAAGAATTTCATGACGATGCCGAAGGGTATATTGGATTATATGTATTTATGTTCTTGATTTATACCTGTTTTTTATGTAAATCAAAAATACGCACTTGTGGGTCGCGGCGTTACCAAAGTAATTTATCCGCCAACCATCCATTACTCCATTTGACGTGTCGGTCGCGTTCATGACGCATTTTATATAGTCGTCGGCGGGTTTTTGCATAGTTCATACCGCGTGTGCGAATATATGTCGGGAAATCATTCATACCTGCAGCGCCAACACTCGCTATTTTGCGTGATTTTCGAAATACGTCGATTTTTTTCTCTGGATTTGTTGATGGTTTTACTGTCACGCCGATTTTATGCGCCATTTTACGCGTGTAATTCGTGATACGGTATTTCATGTTGGTGTTCATCATATATACATATACAAAACATTATTTTTACTTAAACCGATCAGTATATGCTGTGTAATCGTACGTCGAATATAATACAATACAACAGAAGGATAAATATGAATGTGGTAATAACGCCTACTGAATATAAAGGAACACAAGTATATTTTACGGAAAAAAAACCTAATACTCATATTTCGAATAGTACATTCAATCGTATAACATATTCGACTTCTGATTTCATGATGAATGGAATATATATTCAGTTTGAGTTATTTGTTCGACAAATCGAGCAAAATTTCAACAGTAATATATACAATTGTATTTTTGACCCGAATCATGATCATAATCACGCGATGTTGTCTATTTTTCAGAGAATAGAAACCGGTATATTAGATAAATGGCTGCGTCTGGAACATCCAGCGTCATCACCATCCCAGCGGCAAAAATCTATGGATATCATACAACAAATACGCAGCGGGGTAATTAGTGTATGGAAAAATGATTTTCACTATAATGATAAACCGCAATTTCAGCATTTCATTATAAAAATATCAGGTATATGGGAGAATGAAGGTGGTTGCGGATTGACATATAAGTTTATCTAGTCTTTTTTGGTAATGCTCCAAGGCCGGGATTTCCCGGCCCGTTGCGCATCACCAAAACCTTGCCGATTCCGGGTCAGATGGGGGTGGGTCACATCACCGTCATGTATTACTGATGTTTCACATTTCGGAGTCGGATATTACTAGGTCTTGAGGCAATACGGTTATCATTTCGGAGTCGGGGTTTATAGGTCGTGGAGGCATGATGTTTCACATTTCGGAGTCGGGGTTTATAGGTCGTGGAGGCATGATGTTTCACATTTCGGAGTCGGATATTACTAGGTCTTGATATTACGCAATTGCCGTTCAGGCAATGGAGTAATATCAAGAGAGTTACCCGTCCGTCGTAAAGAACCGTAAAATGATTTCGTTAAGGGCCATGCATCCACCAGCAAGAAGTGCAATAAATCCGGCAATATAAGGCCCGTACTTCGACATCGCTTCACTATACTGCCCCATTTCCGATGAGCACAGCATCTGCTGATTGATATACGCATACATAATTCCAGCCTGTGCTAGAAGAAGAATATTCACCGCAATATCAAATGTGACATACGTTTCTGCAACATGCCCTGAATTGATTTTATTATAATAAACAGTATTTTGATAAATAATCCATCCTAGTAAAAGCATAAATAATGTAATTGGCACTACATTTAATAAACTCATTCGCATCATACATCCCGGTTTATCTGGGTTGTATTTATTGAGTGTGATTGAAACGATTGTAATCATCAAGCAAACAGTCCATAAAAGCGTCAAGTAGTAGAAAATATATGACTTGAAATATACGGTAACATCTTTCTTTAGGTCTGATGAGTCTTTCTTTTTGATTTCATCTTTGATGAGAGATATATCTATAAGACTATTTACATCGCTAAATGACGGAGCGGCATTTTCATTATAACTGTATTGAAAAATCATTTTGATGACGATGGTGATGATGATTAGCATCGAGAAAATTTTGAATGACGGGACGAGGTCATTCGGCCCGGCGATGTTTTCCATTTGTTTTGTATATGAATATCGGTTATACACTATTTAGATAATAATTACATTATGTAAATATATCCCGTCCATCCATTCGTTCCCTTTCATCCCTTCGTTCCCTTTCATTATGCCAAAAACCATCGTTGTAACTGGTGGCGCCGGTTTCATCGGATCTAACCTATGCATCCACCTTATCACACAAAGTCATGAGAATTACGTCATTTGCGTGGATAATCTTATTACCGGGTCTCTCGACAATTTGCGAGAGATACGCAATCATCCAAGATTCTTATTTATTGATTATGACATCACGAAACCTGTATGTCCGGCATTATTCGGCGAACATGTAGATGAAATCTACCATCTTGCATCTATCGCATCGCCCGAGAAATACAAAAAATATTCTATGTCGACTCTGCTAACTTCTATCAACGGCACCCAGCGTGTATTGGAATATTGCGTCTTATACAATTGTAAGATGTTATTCACTTCCACCAGCGAGGTATATGGCGATCCTCTCGTTCATCCGCAGCCCGAAACATATTACGGTAATGTAAATACGGTCGGCGAGCGGTCATGCTATGATGAAGGGAAGCGTGTGGCGGAGACATTAATCTACGAGTATCAGAAAAGATTCCCGGATTTAGACTTGAAAATCGCGCGGCTATTCAATACGTATGGCCCGCGGATGGATTTGGACGATGGACGGGTTATCACGAATTTTATTCGCCAAATCAAGCGTGGTGCGCCGATTGAAATCTATGGCGACGGGTCACAGACCAGGTCATTTTGCTACATCGATGATACAGTCAGGGCGTTGGTTGCGTTTATGGCGACACCTGGAGCGGATACGAATGTGCTTACGACGGGCCCTGTCAATATAGGTAATCCTGATTGCGAATTTACGATGAATGAACTTGTCGGTGTATTTCGAAGTGCGTTACAACGGGAAAGCGACGCTGCGTTCGCAGTTAAATACCTGCCGAAAACACAGGACGACCCGTTGTGCAGACGACCGGTGATTACGAAAGCCCGCGAATTATTTGGATTTGAGTGTAAGGTTGGTCTGGAAGAAGGCATACAACACGTTTGGGATTACTTTTTATAAAAATAATATTTGTAATAAAAAGAATACTTTTAGATGAATAATTCTCTTGAAAAGTTACCTCCTGATGAAAGACTACTCTATAATTCCCTTCATCTTCGTAGGGAGACGTTAACAGGTGCGGAATATGATGAATATCTAAAACTATTGAACGAAATGGAAGTGAATAGAGGAGGTCGCCGTCGTTCCAAACAATCCAAGAAACGCATCGCCACCCGTCGTCGTCGTTCTTCCAAGCGCAATACTCGTAAAATGAACAAGCGTCGTAGGTAGATTAAGGAATCTCACTTCTTCTTGAAAAACCCGAATTTCGGTTTAGGTTTCGCCGGCGCAGCCGCATCCGCCGCAATCCACTCCCGTAACACCGCCGCGTCGCATGTATTATAATTCCCGTGCAGTTCAGCGAACCCCTTAAGCGCGACGAACGCGGGTTTTGTCATTTTCTGTGTTTTATGAAAGATATACGGTCCATATCTTCCATATCGTATCGTCGTATTTTCGTCTAGTGTGCGTAAGATTTGGCCTTGGATATACGTGGCGGACGCGGACGCGGAAGGTTCTCCGTCTTTATCTTCTACAACCGCCGGCGCACTGTTTCTCTCAATAAACATTATCACGTTTTCTAATGTCAAATCAAACTCTGATTTTTGATTTGTCGTCGTTTTTGATTTATGAGCGTATTTGCCACCCGCCGCCGCCGCCGCAATAGTCGGAGCACTCCCACCTTGTTGCAGCAACGGACGTAACGAGAGATTTGTATTCCCCCATGTTACATACGCACCATATTTCCCACTTTTAATAATAACATCCTGACCTTGATATTGTCCCATAAGGCGGCCACCAGCAACTGATATTGGTGCAGGCGACGATGAAGATGCAACTCCGCTGCCGGTTCCTCCTTCTTCTCCAAGCATGTATGCGAGAGAATACTCCCCGCGCAGGATTTTCGCATATTCAAGGTCTGGTCTGACACTTTTAAATATGAATTTCGGTTTCTTGTGTATCGTTTTCGATACATCCGTCGCCTCGTCGCCGTCGTCATCACCGTCGCTGTCCGAGTGTATCGTTTGCGATACACCATCATCGGCGACACGACACCGAATAACCGGGCCGTTTTTACCCAATATATATGAATGCCGGTCGTCGATATGTATTTCTTCTTTTACGACACCTCGCTCTTTAAGTTCTCGTAATTGCGCGGCGACATCAAACCAACATTTATAACACAGTTCATGCCATACCATTCCATCTGCTGCAATTTCATCGAGCTGATTCTCCATATTTTTCGTGAATTCGTATTCGAAGAGAGGTGCGAAATGTTCCAGAAGGAACTCGATAACGACGATTCCGAGAGGCTGAATAACGAGTTTCCGGGACTCGCCGCCAATCTCTCGAACTTCTGTTTTTGATTCGATGGATTTGTTCTCTGAAATCACGAACTCGCGACATTCGAGAGATTTACCGCGGACATCCTGAAGTTTCACATATCCACGTTCTTGGATTTTATCGATAAGACTGGAGAATGTAGATGGACGACCGATACCCATTTTTTCGAGGAGTTGGACTAGCCCTGATTCAGTATAATGCGATTTAGAGTTTCGAAGGGAGCATTTGGTCATGATACGTTTGAAGGGCATAACAGAAGCGGATGCGGACGCGGACGAGGCGGCCATGGACGCAAAATACGTATATTCTCTCGCTTCGGTGTCATACCCGCCTGCGACGAGTTTCCACCCCGGTTTTATGACCTGTTCTGCAGTATATCTATATTCACATGCTGTGCTTGCGACCGTGACCGGCGAAGAAATCGCCATCGTGATTGTTTGACATATTGCCGGCGCCATTAAACTCTCAAGAGTATTCCGATGAATGATAGAATATAGTCGGTGTTCTCTCGGATGACAAGATTGTGGAAGTAAAGTTCGAGAGATATCGGTGGGTCGGATGGCTTCGTGAGCCGCGGCGGCGGCGTCTTTCTTCGAAGAAGAGGAAACAGATGAGAGATTTCCGATGAGTTCATCACCTGCACCGGGTCCAGCACCCGCGAAACGTTTCCGAATATAGTCACACGCCTTCGCCACGAATTCAGCAGAATACACCTTACTATCTGTTCTCATATATGTAATATACCCCTGCTCGTATAGCTTCTGCGCGACGGACATCGTATCTTTTGGCGAGAGATGCAGGTCGTTACTTGCGGCTTGCTGAAGCGTGCTTGTAGAATAGGGCGACGGCGGTGCCTTTGTAGCTTTTTTCGTACCACCAACAGTCGCACGAAACCCGGAATCCGGCGCCGCGGCAGTTTCACGAATGAATAGTTCGAGAGATTTTTCTCCGGAAGAGTCTCCGGTGGATTCTATTTCTCTCGAGAGATGAAATGTAAGATTAAGTTTGGTGAAGATACCAGATACAGAATACACAAGCGTAGCGGTTGATGCTTCAATCTCTTTATAATTATCGTAGATGAGACGCAACGCCGGAGTCTGACAACGCCCCGCCGAGAGATTTGTATGTGCAACATATGTCCATAATACAGGAGATATTTTATAACCGACAACAAGGTCAAGCACCTGACGTGCCTGCTGTGCAAGAACGATGGACATATTGATAGTTCGGGGCGCAGCGACGGCGGCCTTGAGCGCGGGTTCCGTTATTTCATGGAATATAATCCTTTTGGTTGTAAGCACCGAGAGATTGAAGACTTGACAGAGATGCCATGCTATCGCTTCGCCTTCACGGTCGTCGTCAGTGGCGAGGATGACCTCAGAGGCGTCGGCAATCGCGGCGCGGAGTTTCGCTACCTGGCCTTGCTTCGACGACATAATAGCGAACTTGATTGCGAAATCGTGGTCGACGTCGATGGATTTTAACCCGTCGGCAATCTCTCGGATATGCCCGAAACTAGCGAGACACATGTATTTATCTTTACCGAGGTAATTCTCTATTTTCTGACACTTGGCGGGGGATTCGACGATGACGAGCGAACGACTTTTGTTGTGAGCCGAGGCGGCGGAAGCGGGACGAGATGCGGCCGTAGCCGGCGCGGGAACCGCTGCACGAGGAGTCGATGGCTTGACTTTGAACTTGGGAGGCATGTGTATGTTGTATAATCATATACAAAATACGCATTCAATTTTATACTGGTTTATAAATAATAATTTCATTTATGAAGAAATATAATATTATATTATAATATAACGAATTTAATTATATGGACGAAAGTATATTCGCACCTGATAGACAGTTTCGTGGTTCTACAAATGTTTTTGGTACTCAAAATAAAGACTACATTGAGTTTGACAATCTTACACCAGAAGAAGCATTTACAAAAGTGAAAGAACTTGAAACTGCTAATAAATTAGATGCTGTGGAAGTTAGTAATAGATACGTTATGAATGGCACTCCAAATGAACAAGAGAAAGCCCGTGATAAAATTATTAAGAATGCCCTCACTGCGCTTTATAGCAGTAAGAAAGGCGGCTTGAAGAAGTCCCGGAATTACAAGAAGTCCCGGAATTACAAGAAGTCTCGTAAGTCCAAGAAGTCTCGTAAGTCCAAGAAGTCTCGGAAGACACGCCATTAAAGGTGACACAAAATTATTTATACCAGAGCGAATATTTGAAACCGCGCCCCATAGTGAGGGGGGTGCTTAATGTGAATGGTTGTGTTTGGGTTAATTCAATATTTTACAAAAAAGTGTTTTTAGACAAGTTTTTTGTAAAATGTAATATTTTATTGAATGTAAATTACCTGTAATCAATCACCCGTTCATCCCCTCACAAAGTCGGCGTTTAAATATCCAAAGGTTTAATATAAGCACATATGAATTCCGCCAACTCCAACTGGTACAAATCTCTCAACCAATCCCCCCTTACCCCGCCCGGTTGGTTCATTTCCGTCGCATGGACAATATTATATGCTCTCATTATCGCGTCCGGTATAATTTTCCTGACAAATGGCGGGACTGTACGTTCGGTTGGGTTTCTCTATTATTGCGCTGCGTGGATTCTTAATCTCTCGTGGTCGGTAATTTTCTTTAGATATGCGCGCCCCGATTTGAGCTTTGTTATCATCATGGGAATGCTTGCATTCATCGCCCTAAATATTAGCGCGTTTTATCAGGTGAGCCGTCTCGCGGCGTATTTACTTGTCCCGTATCTCGTGTGGGTTTCATTTGCGACATACCTGAATGGTTATATCGTATTTATGAATCCTTTGCCTGCTGCTGCTGCGCGGCCTTGAAATCCGCCCAACTAATCTTCTTCTCAGGAATGGCCGGTCGTGACGTCTTTGCCGCCTTCGTCGTTCCTCGTTTCTCTTTCGCAGCCTGCTCCGCGTCCAAGTTCTCCGACCGCTTCAGAGCACTATCCACGTAGATGCTCTTTAAAATCTTACCAACCTCATACGACCCCTCATGCTGGTCAAGCTTACCGTCCTCTATCTCTCGGAGTATGCGTATCATCTTAAACATGAGATTTAGGTCGATTTCACCGGTCTTCAATCGATTGTATAAATCGGTGTAATACGTGAATAAGAAAGTGCAGCGCGAGACACACATCGCGTCAAATTGTTTGGGATTCGATTTGGCTAAACGAGAATAATCGCGCTTCAATTGAATCATCGTCGTAACATCCTGGTAGATTTGCGAACTATGTTTTACGCGACGAATGACCTCGGTGTGGTCTTCGGTGTCGTTGGCGTCGATCATTTTTTGAAGGTGAATGCGTTGTTCCGGATCCATACTTATTCGTGATATGCGTAAAGGTCTATGTATATACTACCGGTGTAATATTTAGACTGTATTCAAACGCTAAACGTATATTTATCTTTATTTTATTAGTGATATATATAGTATTTCGTCGTCGACAATATGTCTCTCAAAATACAGGAAACACCACAAGCACCAAGTTATGCTGCTGCAAATATTCAAGTCCCGGCAAATATTGCGACACCTCAAGCTACGATGGAAGCTGTTAAGGCTCAGCAAGGACAGTTGAATGCAGTAAATAACTTGTCAGGTGGTCGTAAGCGCACGCAAAGACACCGCCGCAGTAAGCACAAGTCATTTATTCGTACATACAAGGGGCGCAAATATGTGTCGAGCCAGGAGCAGGAGCAGCAGCAGCAGCAGCAGCAGCAGAAAGGTGGCTCATCAGTTCCAGCAGGTCAAATTCCGGTGCCACAAGTGGGTACAACCTGCACGAGTGGTCCTCAGTGTGCTGGTGCTCAAAACGCGACCTTTACTGCTTTACATAATCAGGCGCAATCGAATAGTATTAATGACGCCTACGCGCAATCTGGTGGAGGTATGCGTGAACGTGGTCATAAGAAAGTGAAATTTAGTCATACAAAGCATCATCGTAAAACAACGCGAAGACATGACCATTCGCTTACTTCAACGATTGCATATAATATCAAAAAGGTGTTACGAAAAGTCTTTGCTTAGCGGAGCGGCGGCGGCGCGCTTATCATAGATATTATATGCATGTAATATAACTGAAGACGTATTCATATCGTCATTACCAAGCAAATAAATCATGAAGTCTACAGATGTCATATTTACAATAATAATTATTATCGTATTTATTGGGTTATACCTTTCCAATATTTTAGCGATTGGAATGAAAAAAGTAAAAGACAACTGGCCGTTATATCGATGTAGCCCGGCAGTTATGCCATTCGCCAAACTATTCGGTCATGATGTCGGAGATAACTTCATGCAGTGTATTCAGACGACCCAAAGCAGCTACATGGAATACTTGATGTTGCCGTTGAATCATGTGATATCATTAGTAGGAGGTGTTGCCACTAAAATCGTCAAAGACACCGAAAATATTCGTGGATTTATCGGGGGATTGCGTGATAAAATTTTAAGTATAGTCAAAAATATATTTGGCGTGTTTTCGAATATTTTAATTGGGTTTCAGCGCATTATTATCTCGATGAGGGATTTAGTCAATAAAATAGCGGGTATATTTGCCACGCTTATGTTTGTGATGTCAAGTGCGCTTATGGTGATGAAGAGTTTATGGGGAGGTATATTCGGACAGATGGTACGTTCTTTGGGACGTAAGTAATGAAACGATATATAATCTATCTGTTTCATATAACACCGTAAAACAAATGTCATACGAACGTGGTGCTATTATGTTGGCGCACTCCGCCATGATAGGGATTGTCATCTATATGATGATGCGATTCCTATTTAATCAGCCATCTCTTGTTGCAGAAGACAGGTCTATTGTTATAGCGGCGTTTATGCTAATTTATATGGTAATGTTCGGTCATGGACTGCCAAATCAATTGAATAAGAATGTCTCGTTTATAGCGTAGTGGAGCGAAACTGAGCGAAGCGAAGTCAGTAATATACAAATATATCTAAAATATATCTGTATATACGAAAGTTATGTCGGATAATATAATTGCCGTTATATTTTCTGGTTTAAAAGGATATCTAGTCGATTTAGGCGTCGTATCAAAAACAGTAAGTGATAAAGTTGTGAATAAGGTTACATCATCAACTCAAAGGTCGGTGTTTTCATCATTACAAGATTATGCAAAACAAGGAAGTACTGAATTAGACGAAAAATTAGAGAAACTAAAGAAACAACCGATTATTGAACGATTGAATTATTTGTATGGTGACAATACATTTTCGGGTCGTTATGGTATCGATATTATTAAGGTATGTCTCGTTATATTTATTTTTATGTCGGCAGTCACCTATTTTCAAATCCAGAATAAATTGATGGAAGTGAAACGTGACTGGCCAGAATATAGATGCCGCCCGGATGTCATGCCCTTTGCCGGTTGGATTAATGCACCAGATGGAGTAAGTGCGCTAGAATATACTAAACAAAATTTCATGGAATGCAGCGCGAATAGCACAAAAGGTGTGTTTGACCGTCCTATGAGTATGGTATATGTTATTTTTAATGTTATTATGGGGATATTCAAAAATATTCTGGAGGTGATTGAGAAATTTCGAATACTTTTTAACCGCATGAGAGACTCGCTCAAAAATATATTTTTGACGGTATTTTATCGTATACAAAACATCATTATTCCAGTACAAAATATGCTTATAAAAATGGTTGATTTCTTTCAAAAAATAAAGGGTATATTAGCAACGTTTTTATTGACGTTCGTTGGAGTATTATGGTCGTTTTATTCACTCATAGGGTCAATCTATGAACTGGTTATTATAATTTTGATTATTATGATGATTGTTATTATTGTTCTTTGGTATATTCCTTTCGTAGGCTGGGTACTCGCGATTGCGGCTATTGCCGTTTTTCTAACGATTGCAATTCCACTTATTTTATTAGGTACTGTTTCGCGACAAATTACGCGACAAAGAACAAATCGAATACCTTCACCAGACGATTAGTTTAGGGAGACTTTTTAGCGATTCACAGACAACAACCTATATCTCACCGAAATATAATCTATTTATTTATTATAATTGTAGTCTAATCGTAAAAATAATGAATTATAAACTTATTTTACTGGTACTAGCGACGCTATTTATTGGCGCCAATTTGATGTGTAGTTGTTGCAGGTATCCTGTCTTTGATTACCTGATGAATCATAATGTCTTAATAAAAGAAGGTATGGACAGCAAAGATGTTGGAACTCCTGGGTCTACCACATCTGTAGAAAAGGCGTCAAAGGATGCAGTTGAAGTCATTTCAAAAAAACAACCTGTTCCAGACATTATTGCTGCTACCGCGGCTACTGTAGAGAAAGCTAAAAAGGACGGAATGACTGGAAATAAAGAAGGTATGTTTGATATGGGCGGGTTACCTACTGTTTTTCAGTCAGGGTTAAACGTAATTAGCGGTGGAAAAAAAGACGGATTTGGTCCAGCCCCGCGTGAAGAAGTTATTCCGGTTAAAAAGGATGGACGCGAAGGTATGGCGGTTATGGGGTCTGATATAAATGAGGTTCAGAACGGTGATGTTGCGGGTATGTGGGTTACTAAGGCCAACACTTATGCGTCTGAATTTGGTTATGGTATAATCAACAATACCGGAAGCGCTTATACCGCCGATGAACCTCTTAAGAACGGCGAAATGGTTATTTTTGCAAAGAATAAGTTCAAGCCCGAATGCTGCCCGGCGGCTTATTCATCTAGCACCGGTTGTGCGTGCATTACTCCTGAGCAAATCAACTATTTGAATACTCGCGGCGGCAACCGCACATCGGACTCGGGTGTCTAATTTATTTGTTTGTATTAAATTTATTTTCAGATTGTATGACTGTATTCACACAATCTGAAAAAAATTGAAATCTTTTTTATGAAATGATGCAGATAGTAGCGTCACGCAAACATACAAGACATAATGGCATCATCATCATCGACGAATGGAATCACCGGAATGGCTGCTGCTTTTCCAATCTACATCAAAGGACCCAAGGAACTCCAGGAATACATGTCGCGTTTCTTGGAGATGAAGAATCAAATCAAAACGGTGTTTGAAGCCGGACTCAGCAGTCCTCTTGCTTCAATCAAATACGACAATTCGTTCATTTGCCGCCCTTGGCATCATCATCAAGCTGAAATGCGCTGTGTCACACATGTTGATTTCATCCGCAAAACCATCACCGCCGAAACGACTGGCACAGAACATGCTGAAACCGCAATCAACGTCGCGGTGCAACAACTCGAACGATTTCGCAAAATGCTTGTCGACAACAAGCAACACCGCAAAACAACTCATCGCCAGAACTGCCGTGCGCGATTACATTTCAAAAACGAGGTCGCATTCAATTACACCATCATGGGTTTCGAAAATGAACTTGAAAATGACCCTCGCGAAAATCATCCGTGCGTTCTCATGCTGAAACAGATGGACGCAGCATCCAAGCAGCATCATCAGACTGTGGCGAGCAAAATCCTCAAAGAGATTAACAGTCTCGTTCTTGTGATCCGCCAAAACCTCATTCTCGCCTACCAAGTCGCAACTGAAAACGCAATCGGCGGCATCATGCACCACGCCGAAAAAGGCCGTGAGTTCATTCAAAAATGCCAGCAACTTGCGATGGTTGAATACTGTGCAACGGTGTGGTGGTTTAACACACAAAAGGACGCGATGGACGACGCTGATTACTACGTGGACGCGTCTTCAAATCCCGACGGCCAAATTCGAATTGTCGTCAAAGAAATTCTGTCAAATGCAGTGGTGTTCGACGAGTTCATGAATCAGGTGCTGGCCGAGACAATCATCACCGATGATGCCGTTCAGGCATTCGAATGGATTACCAAAACAATTTTGAACAGCTACACTACCGCTGCCGCCGCTGAAAAGGAAGAAGAAGAAAAAGCCTGGAACGAGCTCTTCAACGAATCTCATGGAGATGCCGCCGATGCTTGTTGTATGATGGAGGTGGACGAACTCGACAACGACGGCTCTGACTACGAACCCGACACTTGTGGGGGGTATTATTATAACTAACAACAAATAACACGATTTACACAGGTTACGAGGACGACGCGGTAAGTATTTTTTTTACAGACGCCAATATTTCAGCGTAAACCTCATTCACCGGCCGAACCATAATCGGTTCGCGGATAATATCCAAATACTCCTGGTCTGTCATATTTTTCATTTGTTCAATTAACACGGCCATATCCTCATTTGTCGGTTCGCTCTTTAAATGAAGAAACCGACGTGGGTTAAAAAACTCGCTGACACGTGACGTACCCCAATACACCGGAATGACACCAGCGCGAAGGCCATTTACTATTTTTTCAGTAACGTAATACGGTTTGTCATTATTTTCCATGGTGATTGCAAACTTACCCCTCTTATAAAAATCCACCATTTCAGAAGAATTATAACTTCCAGGAACTACAACTTCGACGTTGTTTTCATATTTACCTCCAGAGAACACGGTCATCTTTTGTTTTACAGTATTGAAGAACTGTAACCGTTCATTACCATGATATGCGTTGGAAATAATGATTGATGCGTGATTGGGTGGGATATCGCTAGGTACGGGTCTATCTACATTTTCAATCTCTTTCAAAATACTTGGATTTGTAACTAAAAATATAATACATAGAGGGCACTTCACAAAGTTATCACGCGTATCTTCAAATCCTAACACGCAATCATATTGACTTACATTCCTCGTATTTGAATAATCAGATTCACCTGTAAATAAAATGGTTGCGTCCCATTTCTTGTAATGTAAATAGGAATAATTCCCAAATATAGATTCAACCAAAATAGTTGCGTTATCTGGAGTATGCGATACATGTATTGGCGCGTTGTATGTTCTTCCCAATAGTTGAACGAAAAAGGTGGAATCCATGATGTCGGTTTTTTCAACAAACCCAGGCCAGAAGTTGTTAAAAAACACGGAAATAGGAGGTGAAGATGTCATGTGAATTATATAAAAATCGTAATATGTATATCTAAAAAAAATCTTTATATATTTTTTATTGATTATTGATTACTGATTACTGATTATTGATATTACAAATACAAACTCAAATTTACACGCTTGTCATCGGTGGCCTGCTTGACCAACTTATCGACGACTTCATTTGTTACCGCGAACGGGAACGCGACCTTCAGCGACATTTCCTTCTCGAACAGAGGCGTGTCCGGCTTGATGAGGCGATACAAGTTCAACTTGCGATGGACGACCTCCAAGCACCGCTTCAGGTTGCGAACACCCTCCTCCTTCTCTGTGTAGTTCTCCACGATGTGCTCGATGACCGAATCCGGTATCGCAATATCTCCTTCGCGAAATCCGACCTCTGTGCAAATCTTGGGGATGAGATACTTTTGCGCGATTTGCGTCTTGTCCTTCTTGTTGTATCCTGATGTGTTGATACGATACATCCTATCGAGCAGGATGGGATTCACTTTGCTTTCATCGTTGTAGCTGAAGATGAAGAGGCACTTGCTCAAGTCAAAGTCGATCTCCGCAAAGTAGCGGTCGTGGAACTGTGAGTTCTGACTCGTATCGGTGAGATGCGTCAGGATGCCGACAATTTCCTCGCCCTTCGCTGTGTCGCTGATTTTGTCGAGCTCGTCGAAGTAGATGACCGGGTTCATGGAACCGCACTGGATGATGATTTCAACGATCTTGCCCCAAGTACTGCCTTCGTATGTGTAAGAGTGTCCTTCCAAGAAGCTGCTGTCGGTTGCACCACCGAGCGCAATAAACGCAAAGTCGCGGCCGAGGATTTTGCTGATACCCTCCTTGACAAGTGACGTCTTTCCGGTTCCCATCGGACCCTTGATCGCGATTGCACTTCCCATAGCGGTTGGGTTGGAAATCCACTGACCGACCATCTGCATAATCTGGAGCTTCGCGTCGTTGAGCCCGTACACCGCGCTGTCGAGTGTGGTCTTCGATGCTTCCATAAACTCGCTGCAGCGCTGCAGACCGTCCTCTATAGTGAGGGGGAGGTTTCTGGTCTTGTTGAAGGGAATCTTCATGAACGTATCCACCCAGTTCTTTACCTTGTAATACTCACCACATCCTGGCTCCATGTGACGAAGCGAGTTGATTTTCCGCATCGCGATCGCCTTGAATCCAATTGGAATGTCGGTCTCCAGAAGGGAAAGACGGTATGGTTTTTGAATGATGCTGACCGCATGGATTTGTTTCAGGTCTGTGATGACTTTTTGCTGCTGTTCCGGTGTCATGTGGCGACGGAAATAGCGGAGGTCGTTCGTTGAATTCTTCTTTCGAAGAAGTGTCTTGAACTCCTTCACATTCAACTTGTCGCGCTTCTTTTCATCTGCGCGGAGCTGATACTCGATGTCGCGCTGCTTTTGCTTCATTTCTTCGAGCTGCTTCTTCATGAACTTGTTATTGGCAAGAGATGTATTGGATGACATCGTTGTGGTGAGTGACTGAATCGTTTCTTTGATATCGGTGAGATTCTTCTTGTTCTTGTCACAACGCTGTTCCATCTCCTTTTGATGCTTCTTGTGGCGCGCGATTTCTGCTTCGCTGCTGTTATCGCTGTCGTCGCTGTCATAACTTTCGTCTTCGTCTTCATCGTCATAATCGCTGTCATCGTCGTCATCGTCCTCGTCGTCTTCGCTGTCATCGTCATCGTCTTCGCTGTCTTGGTCCTCGTCGTCATCGTCCTCGTCGTCGTCTTCGCTGTCTTCGATATTCTCCTCCTCATCGTCGTCGCTGGAGCCTTCGACACTTACATCCTCTTCTTCCTCGTGGTCATCCTCGTCCTCGTCGTCGTCACGCTTGGACTTTCTGCGCAATACGTTCTTTTTCCTTCCTTTGCTGTTGGCAATCGCGGCTGCAATCACCGATGAAGCAAGTGCCTCCGCGATTTTTCCAACCACCATATTCGCAGCTGCGGTTTTGGTTTTTTTTGTAACGGTGTTACGAGTGTTGCGACGTTGTGGCACAGAAACGGAGATGGATGATGATTCTCCTCCTTCAGAGTCCGAACCAGAGCCAGATTCAGATTCAGGAATACCTTTGTCCTCATCGTCGCGATGCTTCTTATATGTAGGCTTGCCTCCGGCGAGACGGATGGGGGTCTTCTTATTTTTCTTGATGATAAAAGGCGACATTATGCTGATGCGTAGTCCGATGATGTTGATGTTCGATCTAGAAATCCATTTCAATTTTTTTGGATGCTACGTCATATTCACACATGTATAACAATTATCATTCAAAATTCATAAATTCAACAAAATTGAAAACAATCTAAATATTATAGTAGGTATATAAGAAGACCGAACACGAAAGGTTTCACACATAAAATGGCAACAACGAACACTCCCGTTTCGAAAATCATCGGCATTCAATTTAGTATTATGTCGCCTGAAGAAATATTGAAAGGATCCGTCGCTGAAATTACCAATCGTGAAACATATGTAAATAATAAGCCGGTTATTGGAGGTCTATTTGACCCGAGGATGGGTCCGATTGACCCAGGTGTCATTTGCCCGACGGACGGTCTGGATTATATGAAATGTCCGGGATATTTTGGACATATCAAACTGGCTCGCCCGGTGTTCTACTATCAATATCTAGGAACGATTGTCAAGATTCTTCGTTGTGTTTGCATCAAGTGTAGTGCGCTTCGTATGAGCAAATCCGCCAACAAACAATTCCTTTCATTACCTGCCGACGAGAGATGGACCAACGTATTTCGTATCGCAAGCAAGATTAAGCGATGCGGTGAAGATACAGAGACGGGTTGCGGCTGTCTCCAGCCCAATCGTATAACGATGAAAGCTGGTCTAGGTAAAATTTACGCCGAATGGGACAACGTCAAAGGAATTTTAGAAGAGACTACTGCCACAAGCATCGGCGCAAGTGCTGCGGATACTGACAAAGACGGTTCCTTGTCGATGAAACTCACACCTGAAATTGTCATCAAAATCTTCCGCAGAATTAGCGATGAGGACGTCGAGTTTATGGGATTTAGTCCGGTGTTTTCACGACCGGATTGGATGGTTTGTCAGGTTCTCGCGATTCCGCCCCCCGCTGTCAGGCCGTCGGTGAAGATGGACGGGTCACAGCGCAGCGAGGATGACATCACCCATATTATCGTAAATATCATCAAGGCCAATACGACACTTCAAGACAAAATCAACGAGGGTGCGCCGGCAAATGTCATCGATGGCTGGCACATGATGCTCCAATACTATGTTGCAACCCAGGTCAATAATAACATTCCGGGTTGTGCGCCAGTCGCACAGAGGTCAGGTCGTCCTCTGAAATCCATCCAGGAACGCCTGAATGGAAAGGGAGGTCGCGTCCGCGGGAATTTGATGGGAAAACGTGTTGATTTTTCGGCGCGTTCGGTGATTACACCTGACCCCAACCTCTCTATTCGTGAGCTCGGTGTTCCACTCAAAATCGCGAAGAATATTACGAAGCCGGTCGTAGTGAATGACCGAAATAAGAAATTCCTGCTTCGATTGGTTCGCGCGGGTCCGGATGAGTATCCCGGCTCGAAAATCCTGGAGCGGAAGACGGGCGAATCGATTTCGCTTCGTTATGCCGACCGCGCGAATATTGTGCTGAATAATGGCGACATCGTTCATCGTCACATGATGGATGGCGACGCTATCCTCTTCAATCGCCAGCCGACACTTCATAGGATGAGTATGATGTGTCATATTGCGCGTATTATGTACCAGGGCGATACGTTTCGTATGAATGTTGGTTGTACGAAACCTTATAATGCAGACTTCGATAAACATCTCTGTCGAAAACAGGAGGCGTGAAAAGCGTGCTACCTCCTAGTCAAAAGTTGTTAAAGTTAGTTATATATATTATATTAATAATGACGTGCCACCATCCAAACATACATTTATCAAATGAAATTTTATGTGATTCATCAAAAAGATATTGTGAGATTTACAAGATACAAAACAAAACCACAGATAAGGTTTATATAGGTCAAGCAGTATCTCACATATTGAACCATAACAAATATCGACCATACGGTCATATTGGACGGTTTAAAACTCATATATCGGAAGCATTTTCAACCAAAAAACATCAATCACATTATTTGAATAATGCTATTCGTAAATACGGTAAGGACGATTTTACGATAGTTATTTTAGAATATTGTGATGTTGAAAATTCCAACGAAAGAGAGAAATATCACATAATTTCAAACAAAAGTATATTTCCGTATGGTTACAACCTAAAAATTGGAGGACAATCAGATTTTACACATTCAGATGAAAGTAGAAAAAGAGTGTCCGATGGGTTAATTAATCATTACAGAGATACAAAATATATTCGTTTCAAAGATGTTCAATTATCTGCATTCAAAAATAATGTAGAAGATATGATAAAGCCTTTGAACCGGTATAATATTCAGTATGGTTGGTACGTCTATATTAATAAAATAAAAACTGATTTTGGCGGTGTTCATATAACTTTAGAAGAAAGTAAGAATATGGCCGTTGAATTCATATATAACTTAAAAAAACAACTTTTGGCAAAACACCTTGTTGCTGGAAACCCCTTAGAGCCTTTACTACCACTTTCGGATGGAAACATCTGCGAGGAACTCGTTTAATTGACGAACCCAACGGTAATAATGTAAAGGATTGGGCAATCAGCAGTGTTACTTCCTACGGTCGAAAAATGCGCATGTATATGCGTATAGGTTAGACTATGGAGGGCACTCAGAGACTGAACCGGTGTTGGTGTGCGATGATGAACTAGCCATTCAGAGCGCGCTTATGATACAGTCCGGCCTCTTGGGAAACCTTGAGGATATTCATCGGGAGATGAAATGAACCTTCACATGCCGCAGGATGATGAGTCCGAGATAGAGTTGCGCCACTTGGCTGCAGTTCCCTACCAACTCATCAGTCCTGCCAACAATAGTTCCATTATCGGCGTGTTCCAGGACTCGCTGATCGGGTCCTACTTATTCACACGCGAAAATATCAAATTTACGCCGAGGGAGGCGATGAACTTGCTCGCGGCATACCCTCGTGTGAATGAGACGCTATTCAAGAGCGGCGAAGATGTCAGCAATTTCGACGTCCTTTCGCAAATCCTGCCGCCGTTGACGCTGAAATATAAGAAGCGCCAGTTCGGTGAGAAGAACCCGAACGAAGACTACGCAACCTCGAATAATGTCGTTGAAATCCGAAATGGGCGAATGATGCGCGGTCAAATCGATAAGAGCGTGCTTGGTGGCGGCGGCGTTGGCCTTATCCAGCGCGTCTGCAACGATTTCGGAAATATCGCAGCGTCCGACTTCATCGACGGTCTTCAAAATATCATTACGGAATACATGAAATCGCACGCGTATAGTGTTGGCATTAGCGATTTGATTGCGAATAAGACGACGAATACGCAAATCATAGATGTTATTACAAAGAAGAAGACGGAGGTGAAGAACCTTATCGACCAAGTCCATCTGGGGATTTTCGAGAACAAGACGGGGAAGTCGAATGAGGCAGAGTTCGAGGCAAAAGTGTCAAATATTCTGAATACTGCGACGAGTGAGGCTGGTGGTATCGGAACGAAAAGTCTGAACTCGTCGAATCGATTCATCGGGCTCGTGCTTTCGGGTTCGAAGGGAACCGACTTGAATATCTCGCAGATGATTTCGTGCCTTGGACAGCAGGCGATTGAAGGCAAGCGTATCTCATACGGATTTGACAGCAGGACGTTGCCGCACTTCAACAAGTTCGATGATGGACCTCTGGCACGCGGCTTTATCGAGAGTTCGTTTATTTCGGGATTGTCGCCGGAGGAGTTGTTCTTCCACGCGATGGGTGGTCGTATTGGTCTGATTGATACGGCGGTTAAAACGAGCACCACTGGATATATCCAGCGCCGTCTCATCAAGGGCATGGAAGACCTCAAAGTGGAATACGATATGACCGTCCGCAACGGCAAACAACGCATCATCCAATTCACCTACGGTGATGATGGTATCGACACGATTAAGGTCGAGAACCAGTCTCTGCCACTCGTCGCGATGAGTCTGGATGAAATCTATGCCCACTTTCACATGCCGCTTGACAATTCCAGCGAGACGCAAGAGAGTGCTGTTACTGCATTCACGAAGACAGCCTATGCGAAGATGAAGAAGGAAAAAGCGGTGACAACGAAGAAAATCCGCGACCTTATCGATTACATGATTGAAATGCGTGACCTTATTATAGAGCGGGTGTTCAATCGCTTGGATAACAAGAATGTCCAGATGCCTGTTTCATTCGTACATATTATCAATAATGTTCAAGCCCAGCAACAAATCAACCAGAATTCAATGGTGGATATTACGCCTCTGGAAGCGATGGATATGATATCGGCGGGATTTCGCCAATTGGAGACATTATACTATGCACCACCAACGATGCTGTTCAAGGTTATGTACTACTATTATCTGTCACCGAAGGAGCTTCTTCTGGTGAAGCGTTTTAATAAGAGTGCACTTTCCATCCTCATAAGTGTTATCAATCTTCAGTATAAGCGGTCTATTGTTGCGCCGGGTGAAATGGTGGGAATGGTGTCGGCGCAGAGTATTGGCGAACCTACCACACAGCTGACCTTGAACACGTTTCATTCTGCCGGTGTTGCGTCCAAGTCGAATGCGACTCGTGGTGTGCCGCGTATTGAAGAAATATTATCGCTTTCTGAAAACCCAAAGAATCCATCGATTACTGTATATTTCAAGGAAGATGACGAGAATACACCTGAACATGTCCAGGAATTCATTCCTCTTATCGAGCACACAAAGCTTGCGGAAGTTGTGGAGTACGTTGAAGTATGCTTTGACCCGGATGATTTGAATACTCTCGTTGAACAAGACCGTGCTGTTATGTCGCAATATCAGGAATTTGAGAAATTGATTGAAGAATGTGTGCGTGATTCTGTGGTTGCGGGAACGTCCGGTGTTCCGGATATGCCGGGGGGTGGAGGGGCGGCGGCGTCGGCATCGGCATCGGCATCGGCATCCGCCTCTAAATCCAAGTGGATTATTCGCATCAAGATTGACCAGGAGGCTATGTTGGATAAGAAACTCACAATGGACGATATTCACTTTGCAATCAAGAATAGTTATGGAAATGAGGTATCATGTGCATTCTCGGATTACAACGACGACAATCTCGTATTTCGCCTTCGTATGGAAAATATTGCACAGAGCAAGAAGTCGGGTGGAGGCGCCGGCGGCGGCCAGAAACAAAATCCTCTGGACCAGTCAGACCATATCTATATGATTAAAGCGTTTCAGGACCAGCTGTTGAACAATATCGTGCTTCGTGGTGTGAAAGGTATTAAGAAGGTGATGCTCCGCAAAATCAAGAACACGCTTGTAAAGGCGGATGGTATATATACGAAGAAGGACAGTTGGGTGCTGGATACAACCGGTACAAACCTGGTTCATATGCTCGGATTGGATTATATTGACTCCAAACGCACGGTCAGCAACGATATTCAAGAAGTGTATCGCGTGTTTGGTATTGAAGCCGCGCGCCAAGCGATATATAATGAACTTGCTGAGGTGTTTGATGACTCGCCCATCAATTATCATCACGTGTCACTCTTGTGCGACCGCATGACTGTTTCGTCGTCGATGATATCTATCTTCCGCCACGGAATCAACAGCGATGATATCGGCCCGCTTGCAAAGGCGTCGTTTGAAGAGACCCCGGAGATGTTCTTGAAGGCGGCGCGCCATGCGGAGTTGGACCCGATGCGCGGTATTTCGGCGAATGTGATGTGTGGCCAGGAAGGGTATTATGGAACAAGTGCGTTTCAGGTACTCGTGAATATTGACGAAATGATGAAACAAGAGGCGGTGGAGTATCGTCACACCGATGTGAATGAAGAGATTGATGCAGCGTTTAAGGCGAATTCGTCGGTTGGGCTTGATACGGATAAATGCGGCATTCCGAAATTGGCGATACAATCATGTGTGGATAATGTGAAGAAGGTTCGACTTGGAAAGGTGGATGATGACTATGACATCGGATTCTAAATACAATACAATACAATACAATACAATACAATACAATATCTTACTTTCTAATGGATTTGCGGTGTCTTGTATGATTTTTCCTTGATTGTTTCCTTTGTTTTATACGGCGGGTATTTGACCGTCGCTGCCGGCGTCGCGTTGATTTTCTGCCTCCGGCCGTGGGTGAAGAGGGAGAAGACCACTCGTCCGCAGGAATTTGATTGGTATCTACATAAGATCTTTGTAATTCGTCACGTTGCCAAGGATAAAAGTGCCCCCCGTTCGTGTTGAACCGACCTTTATCCGCAGAAAATAACTCGTGTTTGCTGCCCCATTTTTTTTCAGAATATATACGCAAGCCAGGAAAACTGAAAAATGCTCGTCCATCTTCTAATGTAAAACGGCTCGGAGTTGCTTCTTTAATTTTAAACATTCCAGCATTCATATGGTTTGCAAACTTGACCCGCTCGTCCTCCTCGGCGGTAAGAGGAGTGGGAGGGACAGGGACATTGTACGACTGCGGACCGACTTGCACATTTCTGGATGTAGAACCCGCTTGATTCCTCATCACGTCGTCCGGGTGGGGATTTGGATTGTCACCTATGTCACCCCTCGCTGGGCCAATAGCGTATGGATCATAATTCGATGATTCCGATCGTCGTTCAGGTTCTTCAGGTACTTTACCTTGCCATTTTAATAGATCTTTGTTTTCATGCACATTTGAAAAATCAAACTCAAATGTAACTGTTACTTCGTCGTTCCCTATTTCTGAGTTAGCTTGATGCCACCCCCCGGTTGTCCCACTTGTAGTTTTTTTCAGATTCCCCCCAATTAAATCAAGCAAACAATTGGTCTTACCATTATTTGTGGATGTTACCTTTTCAACTTTCTCACCATCCTTGAAATGCAACGAATACTTACTTAGCGATGCATACGCAATCTTATCTAATAGCGTAGTATTATCAGTAACATTTCCCTTACCCATTCTACGAACATTTTTCTCATCGACTGATGGGTACGATTTGGGGTCCTTTTTTTTCAAATACTCTCTCACCTCATCCTGAGCACGTTGTATAAATTTCTCACTTATGTCACGTCTTTTACTATCACTACCATATTCATTCGGGCGGAGGCTAGGGTAAGTTACTTTAAATGTAACTTGAGCACCATCACTCGTAACCGTTTTTGTAATATCACTTCCAAAACTAAATCCAAATGGCATTACTGGTTATTATATGTTAAAATTATATGTTATAATATAATAACATATAATAAAGTGTTGCGGGATTTGCTGCGACTTTTCAAATTCAGGATATTTCCTAAAATAACAACATCACAATAATTCGTAGTTAACCCTTACAGCGTTATGCAACCTCCAGGAGGATTCCTATAATTATTAAAAATCCGTGTATATTTAATAATTTATTGTAAATCTGCTCGTCAAATAACATATATT
>Ga0247722_10000375_pt1 | contig 28188 bp, 27 predicted proteins | sample MSEWelMarce3H_FC_FD_189094 | JGI IMG/M metagenome (GOLD analysis project Ga0247722, IMG submission 189094) | Subsurface sediment microbial communities from gas well in West Virginia, United States - MSEEL Well Study Marcellus 3H_FC | ecosystem: Environmental > Terrestrial > Deep subsurface >... | reverse complement strand
ATCTGGTATACTATGCTCTTTTACGGTAGACTTTTCATCTTTTCATCTAATTCCGGTAAGGTACCTTCGTCATATTTCCCTCCATGTAATATGACTTTGGTTAATGTTAAATTTAAAGAGCCAGGGGGTTGAGGGGGAGCGCAGGTCCCCCTTAATGTATAACTAATATTAACATTCATCCCATTAACTTCCGTTATTAGCATGTTTAAGAAGCCTTTTTTATACGACACGATCACAACCGTAATATCCACCGGTACATGCGCCTGTATCCATTTAAGCGTAGCGGTTTTAATCCCCTTGAATTGCTCTTGCTTAAACTCACGAGATTTTACCGTTAAATGTGCTGCCCATTGCTTTAAAAGCGTTGGAGTAAACCCGATTCGGCTTTGGCTTTGCATTTGACTTTGATCTTTCAATAACATATGTACAATACAATCCGATGCCCTCCGTAGAGGGGAGGTGGCATGCGTATACAGATCACCGGTTACAATATCGTGTGTTAATTTATCAACTGTATAATTAGCCGTAATGGAATTTTCAACGAGTATTTGTAGTGACATTTCACCGTTCGTTGCAAGGTCCTTGTCGATTTTAACCGATCGCAGAAATAGATTGCGATCGGATAATCCTTTCGCGAATACGGAGTTTGCCAGTATAGCAAATTCCGCTATCATCTCTTTCATGGCTTTAACGCGGGGTTCATCGGGTTTCATAATGATAACCCCGTTTTCCATGTAAGGAATGACTAGCGTTGGAATATTTACATGTTGTCTGGCATCTTTTAAGCTTCTAGCCAAAGAAAGCCCTAGTTCAAATTCCATTACGTTTGCTGCTTCGGCGGCTTGTTCGTAGGTAAAACGGTTTTCATTACGGCAGTCTATTTTTAAATATTCAATACATGCGTTATGTAACTGTAAATCGGCGTTAAAGGTCGCATGAACGCTTATGGCGTTCTTCTGTCCGTCGATAAGGGAAGCCTTGCGTAAAATATCTTCGGGAAACAGATGAATGGGAGGTTGACCGAATGGATAGGTGGTTTGTGCGCGCTGTAAAATAAGAGCAAATAAATCATCATCCATAAATTCGGTAGGATCGGCAATATGTATCATAAGATGCGTGGTATCTTTATCCCGCCATATAGAAAATCCATCATCGGCATCGGTACAGCCCGATGGATCAATCGTAAAAACTGTCTGTTTAAACATATAAATGCTTTAAGACAACTCGGCCGTAAATTGAACGCTTAAATATACACAAAAACACAAATGTATCATAAATGTTTAGGAAGATATGGCTACGCGCTGAAAGAATCGGAATTAACTTCAACCGATATCGATAAAATCCGTAAAGAGTTGACCGTTACCCCTGTAGTATTAGCCGCTTATTGTCCCGTTAAACCCAAGAGTTACCGCATCTATTACCGTGACAAGGATTTTTATTACGTGCCGCGTTTTTGGGGCATTGAGAATTTTGGCGAGCCTGAATACGTTGCCTTAGCCGAGGGCCAGCCCATGTCCGTCAACGCCAAATGTACGTTCGATGCCATGCCGCACCAAATAGAGGCTTTTAAAAAGCTGAACGAGATTTTTTCGCCTGGTAAACAGTTGGGAGACGGCGGTGTGCTTTCCCTGCCTTGTGGTTACGGCAAAACGTTCTGTGCTATTAAAACGGCTTGTCAGTTGGGTCTTAAAACTCTCATTATTGTACCGACGGAGTGTTTGATGGATCAATGGGCTGAGGCGATTCATGGATTTGCGCCCGGGGCTAAAGTGGGTTTTATTCAGCGTGACCGAATTGAGACCGACGGACGAGATTTTGTCGTCGCGATGTTACACAGTATCTGTTTGAAAAACTATCCATCGAAGATATTCGATCAGTTTGGGCTGACGGTATACGACGAGTGCCACCATATTGGTAGCGAAACGTTCTGTCAGAGCGTGATGAAAATCCGGACCAAATATATTCTGGGTTTATCAGCCACGCCTAATCGGAGGGACGGTTTATCAGAAGTATTTTACCGGTTTATGGGGCCCTTGTTTCATCGTGAAAAGCGCTCCGGTTCCAACCAGATTATCATCAAGAAGTTATCGGTGCATTCCAACCACGAAGGTTACAACGTTTTACATTTACCCGGTGGCACCAAAAACACGTCCGGCATGGTAACCGCGATTAGTCAAATGGACGAGAGAAACTATTTGATTATCCACGTACTATCAGAACTCTGCAGGCAAGGACGCCGAATCCTACTGTTGAGTAGCCGCAAACAGCACTTGCATCGCCTGAAAGAAATGCTTGACGAAGCCAATCTGAAACATCCGATTACCGGCCAGCCTATCAGTTATGGGTTTTATTACGGTAAACAAGGGATGAATCGGCAGACGCATAAGGCATTGTTGGCGGAAAGTGCAAAGTCGGACATTGTATTGGGTATTGACATTATTGCGAAGGAGGGTCTTGATATCCCCGATCGTAATACATTGGTATGGTCAACGCCACCGGGGGTTGAGATTGAGCAACCGGCGGGTCGTATTTTGCGAAAATACCACAAGGACATTAATCCGATGATTATTGACATTGTCGACCATACGGGTAATTTTGTAAATCATAGCAGAGAACGTAATAAGTGGTTCGCGGAAGAGGATTACCTTATACATGACCATACAGTCGAACTGCTGGATGACCCCGGACTATGGAAGGATCACGTAACGGACTATTTACATAAGATGAAGATGACGACGATGGTAAGAAAGAAGGCTAAGATGGAGAAGGCAAAAGAGGACGAGGCGAAAGGCCCGGATATGGGCATGTGTTTTCTGGTACAACCGGACGATAAACCTACTCCTACGCCTAATCCTCCTAAAGTTAAAACTAAAGCTAAAACTAAAACTACTAACGTACCAAAAACAGACATCTGTTATTTGGCGTATACTCCACCAGGATCAGAGGACGAAGAGAAACTGTCTAAATCGCCGGATACCACAAAATGCATGATTTAGGGGGTCCAGGCGTTCCCCCTTAACCCCCTAGCCTTATTTGCTGTGGGGACCTGGCGTTCCCCCTTAACCCCCTAGCCTTATTTGCTTGTGGGTGAGGGTATGTGTCTTTAAATCTGGACGGTCTCAACCCGGCTCAACATGCCGGGTTTAACGCAGTAACGGTAGTGAATATGCCGGGATAATACCCGGCCGGACGGAACCACATACGACGCCGGGTCCCGGACCTTTAAGGTGGCCACACCATTACCATCGGCCGTAGCCACGCCGGCATTCTCATAGCCGGTGTAAGCATCCCAGGGGTTGCTTACGGGCTGGGCCTTGCTGGGCTCGGATGCCCAGTAAACCACCTTGGTGCCGGGGGCGAGATGAATCGGTACGCTAATCGTCGCTGACTCGGGCACTTTGTCGACGAGGGTCGAGCACGGATATACCGATTCATTTAAAAACGGCAGGTAAACATCCCGCTGGAACACGAGGTAAACCGCGGATAAAGCAACAAGACCGTAAATAACTCTTGATAAAATGGGCAAGTTCAACGCTGAGCCAATCCATTTTACCATATCAACGTTAAACCCACCGACCAGGCCCCAATTTAAGCCGCCGACGATTACAAGCAAAACTGCTAACAGGTGCAAAAATTTAAGTGACATTTATACCATACCATTATAAAAAAATTCGCCAAATTGATAAAATTAAATCCATTTAAACCAAACATGAGTCACTTGCCTACTTTACATGCGGAAGCATGTTACGTGTGCACGGTAATATTCTTTTTATTTTGTGTGCTATTGGAACTCGTGGTCCTGGTGTCGTCGTTCGTTCTGTTTTAATATAAGGGATAAGGGTATACAATATACTATGTTTAATATCCATACTGTTGGCGATAGTCATTCTTATTATGGTTGGGGGTCGTCCATAGTAAAACATCATTTAGGGCCCGTGTTATGTTATAGTGTGGGTAAAGACAAACTGGATCGATGCGATATACAGAACTTCAATATACACGATGGAGACACCATTGTTTTTTGTTTTGGTGAAATAGATTGTCGTTGCCATATACACAAACATATAACAGATACGGTAACATATACATATATTATCGATAACATCATTGATGCTTATTTTAAAGCAATAGACTTAAATGTCGCAGCCGTCGCAGCCACCGGCGTTAAACTTAAAAATGTTTGCGTATATAACGTTGTTCCACCTATTCAAAAATACAACACATGTGAAAATTCTGAGTATCCATTTCTAGGTACAGACGACGAACGGAAACAATATGTGTTATATTTTAACGAGAAACTAAAATCTTACTGTATGGATAAGGAGTATATATATTTTGATGTGTATGATAAGTATGTCGATGCCAATGGCTTTTTAAGAAAAGATTTAAGTGATGGTCATGTGCATATTAATAATGGTGTGTTTATTCAGGAATTTATAGATAGGCATCTTAAAAATTGAAGCAACCTTTAAACTTTAAAAATGGGTTCTACCGCTCTCGGTCTTGCTATTGGGCTAATCATTGCTCTGAATCTGTATGCTATTGATCAGCACGATAAGGTACCTATGCAACTCGCACTGCCGTGTCCTGAGCAGACATGCAATTTTAGCAGTTTGATGCCGTTTATGGATCATGATACTGTGAATTTTATTGAATTCCTGTGGACGACCCGACTGCGCAATCTGGATTCGAATATTACTGAGGTGTATTTCTGCGGTGATAACTTCAATGTGCAATTCGGTCACTGCAACTTGAACCGGTACTATTGTACGATTGGTATCTTGGTCGGCGGTCTGTTCTTTCTGGCGATGTACGGTTGTGTTAACCGTATTACGGTGCTGCGTGTGCGTGCCAACCGGGCTAAGGTGCGCTTGGGCACGCAGGAGATTAAGGAGGACGGCGGCCCGGAGGAGCCTCCCGGTTATGCGGAAAAGTCTTAAGGCTTAAAGTCTTAAAGCAAAAATAAAACAGTTAATATAATGGACGGAAAACTTTTAGCTTCGGCTTGTTTGACTGGATTTTTTGGAGATGCAGGGCTCCAAATCTTGACTAAGAAGTTTAACTTAGGCGGTCCCAGTGGTTGGGGCTTAAAGCCTTACTTTGCGTTACACGGCACAGAGGAGTCGCTGTTCATCGCGGCTGGTATGATGACGCTTTTTTACGTGATTTACTTAGCGTTCTTTCCCGTAAACTGGATTTACCTGGCGGTATACGGTGTCGTATTGGATTTATTGTTCCGCGAAACAATGTTATTTCAAAGTTTAACAGGTTACTACGGGCATCTTAATTATTTCTGGTCGGCATTCTGGGGAGCGGTGCCCATGTTGATGCCGTTAATCGCTTTAAAGTTTTAATTTTTTCCTACAGAAATTATAAATGCCGTGCAGCTTATGTTCTTCTCCAAGGTCCACAAAGGTAACTTGTCCACTTAACCCCGATGCCACTAACCCGGATATAAGTAAACATCCCAAGGCAAAGAAGACTATTGAAGCTCGGAGGAAAGAAGAATATCAAAGGGAGAATGAAAGACTCACAGCAGAACTGGCATATACGCAAAGGAAGAGGACTCCTCAACAAGAGAAGCAGATGATGGAGGCCCTGAAATTAGCTGAATTATATAATGGTGATATTAGAAATTACTACAAGTTACAAGCAGACTTACAGCGGAACAGGGACTTCGCAGAAGCACATCGCGGCGAAGACTATTTTACATTTTTTTAAGTTTTGATTAAATATACAAGTCCAAGAGCATTTCGAATGCTTCGAGCTTGATCCAGGTTACACCGTAATCTTCCGTTTTATATACCGCGGGAATTTTACACATATTTAACTTTAGTACGTCTTGCTTAAAGACACCGGTCCGGCGCGGAGCAACCGTAAGTAGCGGATGCATTACATAACGGGAAGAAGCCTTCTCTAGTCGTTTGTATAACGACTTTGTGGTTTCTGTCGGGAACAGAAGCTTAACTAAAGCAAGTTTGGAAATGTCGGTTTTATAAGGGTAGGCTCCGTCCATTTTGTTATCAAAGTTAAAGATCAATTTACCAAAGTAACCCGAGTTTTTATATATTTGCATACACCATTACCAAAGTATGTACACTACTATCATTGCAAACATTATAAATATATTTCTTTTACTTTGGTAATTTCACAACCCGGCAAGCAAGCTAAAAAAATCCGTTTCCGTTGGTTTAGGCATTGGTTTAAGAGTGATTTTATGGGCTCCGCCCATGCCGCCGGTTTTTTTATGGGCTTCACGAGCGGCCCGCAAGTACTCTGTTAAACGTTCTTCATACTTATCCGTTAGTTTTTCCTCTGGGAAACTGTTAAGTTTCTGTGCTCCTACTAATTTCTGAGCTAGCATATCGATGTTAGCGGGCAATTCTTGCTTTTCGATACACGGTGTTTTACGTTGGTAGTTAGAATGCAAAAGGATACTAAGTCTAAGACAGTCTTTATGAGCGTAGATAACGGCGGCTTGTTCGCGTTCCCCGGATACAAATTTCACGAGTAGGCTCTGTTTCATCTTTTCGCAAATGTAGAATATGGTTGAATATGCTTTTACGTCGTTAGAGTCTGGTGTTTTGAGCTTGCTATCTTTCTGAACGGTGACAAAATAGTGGCTGCCGTCATAGTCACAGGGGGCGATTTCCGAGCTGTTGATAAATCCCAGACTGGTCATGTTTTCCGAAGCCGAATAGATTTTGCCAATGACTTCTTGGTCCAATGGCAAAAGCTTTTCTTTACCGTCTTCGTCTCTGTACGTAAAGGAGGGTTTCACCTCCGTCCATGGCACGACCATGCGGATGTCTTTAATGTCGGATGGCCGAACGCTATTGGTCGTAAGAACTTTAATCGTCCGCACACTGCGGTTAATGGTCGGATCATCTGGATCCGGATAGGATTGGGTAAACCCGGTCTTTTCGTCGTAGGACTTGGTTAGGGCGATTTTGACTTGAAGACCGTAAGCGCCCAGCTTAATCGTATACTTAGTGCGTCGTGACATGGTGTCTGAGTTAATATGACGTATCAATTTTGGGGGGGACCTAGCGTGGGGGACCTAGCGTTCCCCCTTAACCCCCTAGCTCTTTAAAGCTTTAAAGCTTAGCTTTAACCTTAACCTTAAGCGTTATTTGAGGCTTCCCACCAATAGGAGGGGGGATGGTACACCTGCACCTTAGGTTGCCCAGACCCAGGTAGACCGGATGCTTCGGCTTGCCATCCTTCGTCATTTCCGAGCACCTATAGTTCAATATCGTGCCAATCGGATGTGTCTGTAAATATGTTTCACGTATATGATCATTCATACCCGATAAGCAAAATTCCCTTGACGCGAATTGTTGTCCATTCTCGATTGGATGGACAACAAACGATCCCAGTTTGCCATAATGGCGTCCCTTACCCATTTTATAATTAACGATAATGCATTGTTCATCCATCACCTGTTTGTATTTCAGAATGGCCGATGTCTTACCATCACAATACGTATGTAAAGGGCTGTTTAGCATGACTCCCTCTCCTCCCCGAGCAACAACCGCTTTAAACACCTCCTGAATTTCCTTATCATTCTGCATTTGCTTAATGTTAACAAGCTCTATGAACCCGGTCGCTCCCCAGTTTCGGTCCTTATACAAGCGCTCTAATTGCTCCCGGCGTTTAAGGAAGGTCCCGGCGGTCGGATCAGCGATATCAAATAACATTAGTTTCACGCGTTTCCATAGGTCTTCATCCGGCTTTAGTTGTCGAAACAGACCGGTCAAATCCCAGTTACCATAGCCCATAAACAGCTCCCCATCGATCGGCACTGTTAAGCCCTTGAAGCATGCCAGAAACCAGTCCGGACATGTAATAATATTACCAAAACGACTAATTAAGCGATTATGTTCCGGATCCCATTGAGCACGTTGCCCGTCATATTTCTCTGATATGTAGTACCCTGTAGCCGAATACTCCGGCTCACGTGTTTTACGATTGATATAGGATTCGGCACGCATGAAGAGGGGCGGCATGGCGATGTCCCATTACACAATATCAAATAGATCATTTTTGGGGGAGAGGGGCCGCCCCTTTAAACCTTAAGTCGCGATGTGCCAGTATCTTTATCCTTAACGATAAACATATTGTTGTCGCTAATATGAGAAATATCACGCTGAGAAATAGCCAAGCAGGTGGAATAGTCCTGCGTGATCATATTCATAACATCGGGTAGCTTGGCCTGGAAGTTTTCCATATCAATGCAATCCAATGCCTCATCGATGATAATCAGTGAGCTTTTGGAATTATAGCTGTACTTATTCAATGCACGTTTAAAAGCCAGCTGCAGCATTAGCTTTTCGTATCCTGAAAACCTCGTGGTCGACAATGACTTACCCGTGTCAATATCATCGGCCACAATAAGCATTGTCTGCTTTTTATCATCGAACATGATCGTTATGGAATACCTTGTGAACGTTTTTAGAATGCTATTGATGTAGGTCTCGATCGACTTAATCTTCTCGTACAGCATCTTACTAGCAATCCCCTTGCTGCCCATCAAAATATTGTAATCCGAATAAAGCTTATGATCCTGTTCATACGCTAACATATCCTCTGTTAACGTTTGCACATCTTTTGCATATTGTTGCTGTTGCCCTAATTTGAACTCCATTAAAGCAATCTCGTCCCCGATCTTTTTGATCGCCTGCTGCGTGACCTGGACCGACTCTTTAGCCTGCATGTAATCTCTTTTAGACTGATTGATCTTCGCCTGCAATGTATCCAGTTGCTGACTGGAATGGTAATCCTCGATCAAGTCCGACAGCTCAATGAACGTTTCCCAGCGTGTCTGACGTTCCACATCCGTCGATAAACTAACCTGCTCATTGCGTAAATCCGACAGCTCCTCTTTCATGTTTAAGTAGCTAAGGTTTTGCGTAGCCGTTCGTATATCTTCCTGTATATCGTAATAGTTAATCGTGAGATTAATATCATCTATCTGCTTAACAATGGCATCCAGACCCGCTAATTTCTCAGCCCGCGCTAGTTTGATCTTTAAATCGTCTATCTCTGCTAGTACCTGATCGTTATGGTCATGTGCCTGCAATTCTTCATTCATCTCGTACATTTCCGCCTGGATGATATTTGACTGCAACAGGTCTATCTGTTGTTTAAGAGCAATATGGTTTAACCTCTGGAGCCTATTGTAAACTTCCGCATTAGCTTTAATGTCTTTCAATGTCTGTATCTGTTGTTCAATCGTAGCAATGCGACTCATTAATGGCCAGGCGGAGGAATTGCCCTCGAAATGCGTAAAGATGCAGTCTACCAATGGCTCGGGTACCAGTCGGTGATCAGATACTGATTCCAATCCGGCCTCCTTCATCCAACCCTCCGTAACCATTATGCAATCAGCTAGGCTATCTAGTATCTTATCCACATCAGGTGCTAAAGTGTTTAACTCCTGCTTCAATAGCAATAGCTCCTTATGAAGTTTTTTAAGATCTCTTTCCATCTCCGGTGTATACTCGGTTGATATGCCGGATTGAAGCTGAGCCTGGAGCATTTCTATGGTCTCCTCCTCGGCTTCATACTCATCGGCTTCATACTTATCCTTATCCTTGTCCTTATATTTAATGCTGCTCATACGCTGTAAAATGCTCTGGAGATTAACCTTGAGATCGGACGAATTAACCTCCGGACGCTCTTCGGGTACCACTTGATTAACCTGTTTTAATTTCTGAAATTTATCCGCTAATCTATCACGACCTTTACGCAATGGCAGAGCCCAGGTGATTAGTGATTCGTTGGCCTTTATAATTTGTGCTTTTAAAGAGTCTTCGGTCTCCGCCGTGGCGGAGTCTGAGTCGGCCTCGATATCATCTAGTTTGGCTTGTAACGCTCCGAGTCGTTTGTTTAGGGTAGCGTGTCCTATGTTTTTTAAATGCTCCGGAGGGTCCGTGTCTTGTAGCTCCTGATTAAGTTCATAGATGAGATGGGTCAAGTCTTCCTTAGACTGCATTAGATTCCAGTCAATGCCTTTTAAACTGTTGTCCATGTCCACGATACGTCGGGTTAAATTTTTCATCTTGATCTGTAGCACGTTAAGGGGTTCCAGTTCTGGATCGGATACCAAACCTAAACTGTCTAGCTCCTCCTGAAGCTCTTGGAGCGAGCGTGACTTAAACATGTACGTGGACGATTGATTGGATTTGGATTTCAGAAGCCGGTGTTCTGATTGCAAGTCCTGCATCTCTTCCTGAATCCGACTAAGTTCCTCCTCGTCTTCATCTAAGTCTCCTTGTCGCAATGCCAGGGATTGTTTAAGGGTCGCTAGGTCTTCTTCAGAGATGCTATCATCGATTAGGGATTTAAACGATTGTAACTTGCCGCGGGTTACGGACATAATGGATTCCAGCTCGAGAATCTTTTTCTTATTCAGATCTCGGTACTTATCATACATGTCCATCTTAAACAGGGATTTTAAGGTTTTAACCTGATCCCCGGGTGTCATGCATAGTAGGTCCAAGGACGATTCTTTATTGAGTAGATTAGTCAGGGAGAAATCGGTTAAGTCTCCGAATAGCTCTACGATGAACTTATCGTTATTGTTCTGGCGTACATCGCAGCGGTTGACGAGCTTGTCACCATTTAGATTAGACTCCCAGATCTCGCACGTAAAGTCAAACTTCGTTAAGCGTTGCAGGTCTACTGCGGCGGAAGTGGTCTTGGTTTTCGGTTTACATGAATGACGCTCAATCAGGTAGTAAACGCCACCGTGACTAAGTAGTACCTTAATATATCCACTGGTTTCCCGGTTATTAACCACGTCATAGGTAGCCGAGCTACTGGGATTCAATGGTGCCCGACCAAATATACCAAACAGTAATGCGTTCACGACCGAACTCTTGCCGCATGCATTGCCGGCACTGATGGAGGTTAAACCTCTTTTAAATCGGATATTGTTAACCGCCCCACCTCCATAGCCAAACAGATTCTTAAATTCCACCCACACTGGTCTCCATACCGCCGTGCTCATACACACAGCCAAGTCAACGTCTGCTTTATCTTGATACTCGCGATGCAAACTAATTAGTTGTTCGCCATCCATACCTTGTTCCTTGGCCTGATCCAGCATCATTAGGATCTCGTCCGCTTTACGGGTTTGGTCGGGATTTGGTTCTATATCGGTTTCCTCTGAACGATTGACGCCGATTGCGTGTTTTTTAGTTATGACGAGGGACCCGTCTTCATGAATGGCACGTTTAAGCTCGGCCGTAATAAGATCAAGTTGTGTCTGTGAGCAATCCTGAATCAGTAGCCGAGCATAACAGTGTTTAGGAAGATTAATCTCGTCTTTTATCCATTCGCCGTTATAGCATTGAATGTCCACGAATCCATGATCATTTGGTACACTATGGTGTCGTGGATGGTCCCATGACAGGCCATCTGGGGTGCGGTTCCAGACTAGGAACCCGTGACCATCAAGCGGTTCTCCGTGATTTTGTTGGATTAAGCTACCGGCATAGGCAATAGAGCATCCCCGGTCGTTTTTGAATACTTGATGCTGATGTATGTCACCTAGGAGAACGGCATCGAAACCATTAAAATCTTCTTTTGAGCGGTTTCGGCTTTCGCCTTCGTTTGTAGTATGTGTAATATCTCCATGGTATAAACAGATGGTTCTAGATCTGGCTCCGGCGCCTTTTAATGAGTCATGACGAATAAATTCCTTGTCATAGAGACTGGATACGACAAATACGTCGTCAGTCTGGGCAGACTGGTATGTGCCGGACCATTTACAATAGTGTACCCCTGGAATGTCATCGATGACGGGCGTTAACGAATCCAGACGGTTGGTATTCTGCTCGAGCATGTCATGATTACCGGCTATCAGGATAACGGGGGCCACGCTCGTCAGCGTCTTTAAAAAGTCCCGACATACCTTAAAGGTCTCCGGCCGGAAGGAGGTTTTATGATCAAACAGATCGCCGGTGACGACAATGACCGACGGTTCTTTAGCGGCCTGCCTGGATATCATATCCTTTAGTTTTTGGAACACTTGATAATACTCCTCGTGTCGTTGCAACGGTCTAATATGAATGTCCGACAGATGAATCATTTGATTAAATACACCTACGTCGATGATTTGGGTCTTCCATTCATACTCAGTGGGCGTCGGCATAGGCGGAGCTACGGTGGCCACGGATTTTTGTTTAGCAGACCCTGACCCTGATTTTGTTTTAATGAGGGGTTTGGCTTTACTGGACATTTTATTACCTATATAATATCATTTTTGAATGGGTATATTAAGGAGTTATGAGTGATCTTGTCCGTAAATGTATTCATTTGTTAGTGTCAAATAGATCCATGAACAGTATTTTAACCATTTTGCTGGACTATATTCTCCAGCAAACTAATAACACCCACGGATTTATAGGGGAACGGAAGCAAGCCGATACTTCTTCTACGACGTCTGCTGCTTCTACTACTACTTCTACTTCTTCTACTTCTACTTCTACTTCTACTATCTATCGGCACCATGCTATAAGCTTCCCTTCATCTACTCCATCGCCGGAATACAGTACTAACGGTTACATTGATGTTAAAGTTAAAGAGCACGAAATGTATAAGAATGTTAACTTTGGTGAAATATATATAAATAATAACCCACAGTCAGTGCTACCAGGGTACTCCAAGTATAACAATATAATATGTTTACCTTTACATAATGTAGACAACTGTGTAATAGGCATCATAGGGCTCTCCGGACCAACGGACTTTACCAAAGAAATGGCCGAGTCAGACTTATACAAGCACTACACGGAGATGTGTGCGTATATTCTACAGTTAGCTATTGAGCGTGCTAATATTAGTTATCATAAAAACACGTTTTTGTCAAACGTCAGTCATGCTCTCCGTGAGCCAATTGAAGGTATTTTAGGCGTCAGTAAGCTAACGACGAATATTAAATTAACGCCGGTTCAACAGCAGTATATCGACGCTGTTACATTTTATAGTATAAAGCTGCTTGACATGGTGAATGACATACAGGATTATACGAAGATGGTATCGGGTAACTTACAGCTGATCAACAAGACCATGAGTTTACAGCAATGCTTGGATACTATTATGCTTATAACGCAGCAAAAAATCGAGAATGTGCACGATGTAACGTTAACATTAACTACTTCCGGTATCTTACCGGATACGGTCGTGGCGGACGAAGTGCGTCTTACGCAGATACTGGTTAATATTTTAGACAATGCGTGTAAATTTACGAAAAAAGGAAAGATTGCCTTACATGTCAGCAATTTAACTGATATTAAATCTCAGGTTCCGCTTCCGCCGCTTAAAGTTAAAGCTAAATCTAAACCTCAACACCAGCTGGAATTTACCATTACTGATACAGGGGTGGGTATGACGTCGGAGCAAGTGCAAAATATCTTTGGTTGCACACCTTACTCGACTACGTCTGGTGTGGGATTAGGTATACAAATTGTAAAATATTTAGTGGAGATGTTTGGCGGCACGGTGAATATTAACAGTGCACCTGGTGTCGGGACTGAGGTAAAGTTTACTTTAAATGTCGGAAAGAAAATACAGTTAACGGACGAGCAGATTAAGCAGGGTTTTGATAACACCCAGTGTATTTTTTACAGCGAAGTTCGTAATCAGGAATTAATAGATTCCCTGTCGGCATACGGGATACAGGCGGTTTACGTGTCTTCCCTCAAGGAGTTTAAGAAAAAAATACCTTCTGCGTTGAAGCCGGCAAAACCAGCGTCAAAGAAACCCGGTCCTTTAAATTTAACTTTAACTTTAACCGTAGTCATCTTTGGTAAAGTCGCGAAAGATGACAAAACCGAGGTATTAAACTCTTTAAGCGCTGCTCAGTTATACATTATTAATACGGAAAAAACCGTTATAAGGGAAGACGATGTATATTACTTGATAAATAGTTCCAAGGATGCCGTTGCTGATGTGTTAACGGCCATTATAAATAATATCAAAGAAACTGTAAATACGCCGGCTGTTAAACATCGTATTTTAATAGCGGAAGACGACACGGCAAGCCAAGACTTGATTGTTAGCTTACTGCGAAAGATCGGGTATCAGGACATTGATATGGTGTCTGATGGATTGGAGATGTATTTGAAGTTAACGAGTCAGGAGTATGACATGGTATTTGTAAGTTTGACTATAAAGGTGTTAGACGCTATAACCGCCGTTAAGAAATATCGAGACGCGCATTCGTCTAAAACCGCGCCGGTAATAATCGCGGTAGCATCGAGCATTACGTCCGATATCAAAGCAAGCTGCTATGCAGCGGGTATGAATGGTTATGTCTTAAAACCGGTTAAAGCCACGGATCTGGCAAAACTGGACGCTTTAATCCTTAAATCGGTACCCTAACCCTTATCCATCTTGTTGCTTTTTTTCCATCTTGTTGCTTTTTTAAGTATTAAATTTCAGGGGAAGGGGAGCGCAGATCCCCCAGTAGGGAGTAGAGTTTGATAAATTGCTGGTGGGTCAGACTCAGGTCATAACTATCAATGGTAAAGCAGTAACACCGATCACGAGAAACGTATTCTATGTTCGGCAGGTTAACCTGCTCGAGGCCTACTGCATCGAAGGCCTCGCGAATCACCTGCCGTGTTTCGGTTTCGCCATTTTGCCGATCCTTGGGCGTATACTCCAAGTACAAGGTCCGAGCAACAACTTTCACGGTAATTTCCCGACGGGTAATGGTAATAATCATCTCCTTGCACAGAACCTTGTCCTCGCACCAAATTAGCACTCGGTCAGCCTCAAACGATTCATCTACCGGAATGCCTTCCAATTCGTAATTGTTCGTAGATAGAAAGACCGAGAAAACCGGGGCCGTACCTTCCTTAGGAAGGCATTTTCCGTCGTTAAAAGGCGGGCTACGGACGGTTTTCAGATCGTATACGTCAATCATGTTATTCTGGTGTAAAATCAGATGACGTCCGACAACGACGTGGTTAAGGTTAAGGTTAAAGTTAGGAAGAAACTCCGCGGGAGGAATGGCAAGTCTAAAGTTAAGGCCATTGGGCTCGAACTGAGGCTTCTCGGGGGTGTAAAGCAGTTTAACGGACATGGTTCCGCAGGAACAAATCCTATCTGTATTAGTCCCCACGGGTTCAATTTTTCATCTTTTTCCGCATGAAGGCGCCGGGATGGTAGCTGTCCACTTCCAATCCGTTCGCTAAGTAAAAGTTAGACTGGTGGTCTTCTAGGAGCAAGTGATGGAAATCCACGGTTTTGCCGAGTAGGACCCGCTTTAACACGTTAATATCTTCAGCGTACACGACCGTCATATTTTTCTGCGACATAAAGCTCACAAGAATACCGTGATCTCCGGAGATTAACAGGTCCCGGTAAGGGCGATTTCTGCCAAAAAATCCACGGGGCACCAGATAGGGGGCATTATGTTCCTGTGCATAAATCGTCGAGCGCATATGATCGATTACGGTTACATAGGCTCCTACGTGATTTAATACTTTATCTCCGACATTAATATGCTCCACGGCCACGCGTTCGGGTTTCTGGTCGGTCATTCTTAATCTTATAATCTCCGTTCCTTTCACCACGCACGGTTTTTTTAAGGTCCCGATCGGTAAATATACATTTAGCGTCGTGGTGGTGCCGTCTAAATTTACACCCAATGGGTCTAAATTTAAAACGGAAATGCTGGAGTCTTCGTATAAAGTCTTAAAAGCGTTCTCAATTGTAGTGCGTAGACTCGTAATGACCGTCGGAAACGCCTGTATATACGTATAATTTATGTATTTCAAGGTGAGAATAAGTTTGTCCGTTTCACCGCCTGCTCCCGGTGCAATTGTATCGATGGTCACGTTGTTAACATTCGGAAAAGCAGAGTATAACAAGCCCATTTGAGGTGTCATGATGGTGTACTCGTTGGTTATTGTCTTTAACATATTTGGAATGGTGTCAACAGGTGCTACTACAGACGCTTCTGTATGACCTAAATCCATAATGTATTCTTTTAGTAGTGAAATTTTAATCTCTTTTTGGGTTGACCATGTAAATACATAGGCATTACCTTCCTTATCAACATTAATTCCTATCTTGCCGTTTAACGAATCCGGGATCACGCCGAGTCGTGTACCCCACATAACGATGGGTACGTGGGTTTCATAGATTTTGTCCGCAACGGCATTTCGGTATATTTTAACTATGCGTATTTGACTCGTGGTGGCGACGTAGGCGATATACATAAAATCGGCGTTATTGGGGTTGGTGATAACCGATAAGGTCATATCCGACTGACTGGCGTTGGCTACCTCTGAGAATAGATCAAACTTATTTATATTATAATAAAACGGCGTTTCCAGACCGGAAATACGATAAGGAGTAGCCGTTTTGTCTATAATATTCGGCAGATATGCTATACGCAATATATTGTTCGAGTCATAATTGTAGCCGTACACTGCCGAACACATGTATGGTGCATCCGTGCCAGTTCCTTTGCTAAAAGGTAAAATTTCAATGTTGGCCGGCAACGAAGTGCTTAAAGGCACGGCCACTTCTACGAAAATAGATACGGTTTTTGTAGAAAATCGGCAAGAGGCCATACTTAAAATATCACCCGTCCGTACGGTAATGTAGAACGTATCTGTGTCGAAGTTTGACATGGTTAACTTGCAGTATGTATACGGTTGATTTAGTGTGATAAGTATAGTATCCCCTTCCGCACCCGTTAATCGATTAAATTTGCGGATGGACAGTAAGCTGCCGTCGATTTTATACCAGTAAATATAAAAACCGTCATCGGCTCCTTTTCCTAGAAATATGCCATAATGATTCATATCGGTTTTCCTGGGCGACCATGTTTTGTTACCAGTATTATTACCAGTCCATAATTTTATAAGGTCGTGGGGGCCTCCGGTTGAACCGTCGTTAAGCGTTGAACCGTCGTTAACTTGATAAGCGGATAAAACCATTTGGTCTGACGTAGGTAGATTAACGAGCATGAATAGTATGCGACGAGTTAAAGTTGAATCGTATATAAGAATTGGATTGAAATACTCGGCACCAGAGTCCGCATCGGTGAATACTATGGGTGATAAACTACCTTTCAATGTGGCATTTTCTGCGGTAAAGTATTGTTCGTGAAAATCTTGTCTCTGAAATTTCACTAGTCGGGCCTGGCCTCCTCCTTCTACGGCCGCTTCGGTAACAATCGTATACAAATTAAAATCGTTAACAATCACGGGTGGGCACCATTCACCAGTGGTAATGTTTTTATATGTAATTTCAGGATACCGCGTGGGATCAACAATATACATATCCGTTACAAATGGGTGTAAGCTGGCAGCCTGCTGTGTCGCCATATAACATAGAATAGATTGATTCCTTAAGGATTTTTATTTTCATAAGATATATCAAACGCCCATGCCGAACAACTTTGATATTAAACAAAATTTAAGAGATCGTATACAGCGTCTTATAAATCTGTCACCTAACACACCAGTGATTTCCCTTACAGCTTTTTCTGAGCAGGATATGCGCGGCATCGATAGATGCTCTTTGGACCAGATGATGAGTTTAATCATTGCGGATTTTACGCAACAGGGTTATACGATTACGTATGATATTAACACGGGTTGTCAGGTGAACATCTGCAAGTCTTTGTTGAATTGCAACTCACCTGGAGGGCAGTGCGCGATTGATTTTAGCATGCGTCGGTTTAAGAGATCGTCGTCTACCTACGAGTCACCAACGTTGGATATCTTTTAGGGGGGAGGTGCGGGGGACCTGCGCTCCCCCTTAACCCCCTTGCCTAACTGGAGAGATTTAAAGCTTAAAAGCAAGGGGGTTAAGGGGGAGCGCAGGTCCCCCCCACTGTTTAAAATTTATTTTTATTTTAAATTTTAAAGCAATGGAATCACAACCTATACTTTACGGGAAGGATGTTAACACTGGAGCTATAACCCAGTTGAACTCTATAGGCAATCTGTTAATGCTCAGTAATAAGCTGAACGATTTGTCAGACGTTATAATAACAACGCCTTCAACGGGCCAATCATTGAGATACAACGGGACACAATGGGTAAATTCAACTAAAGACTACTTAAGCCTTGAAATATATGGACCAGCTAATCCGTCATTATACCAATTCGATGCAAATTTTAAAAGTGTATTAATTTACAATAGTACCTATTGGGATACATCATCACCAGGCAACATAAAAACAAATTTAACCACTAATAATGTATCTTACGATTTTTTTACCGGATGGATTACCTTAAATTCCTATAAAACTTATCGAATTGATGCCGTTGCTTCAATGTCTAATTGGGACATACCGACCGAGACAAACTGGACATGCCAACTTGTACGAGGCGATGGTGCGATTTTGAGATCTATGGTGGCTACCCAACATAATGATTGGTTCATGACTAATATTAATTTATCAACTTTTTATACGACAAACACAACTGATCCAAATTTATTAAAATTTACGTTGCAAATGAAATCAAGTGACACCGCAGGATTCCCGATAGGAGTTATTTCAGAAGGCATAGACAAAATTATCAGTTCCGCATTTTCTATTACAGTTCAAGAAATTTAAGCCGAACGGAGCACCGCATACACGCCGCTTATAGTTAGCGCGCTGTCATTTCTGATCCTAATATTATCGTACGGTAAAAGATTTAAATTAAAACAATAATTGCGGCCCATACCAGAAATATTTATGGGATACGCCGATCCTATGTATAAAAACTCAGTCCCTGAAGCAGAGAATAAACTAACTGTATCCGTAACAGCGGTTGACATATCTTTATAGCTTAAAACGGACTTATTGCCATAATCTCCACGCGTCCACGTGACATTCACCGACATGGTGCCCCCGCCAAGTGAACCAGAGTAAACTACGGCCTCTTTGTAATTTAAAGTTAAAGTTGTGCTAGTGTTAATTACGTTAACGTCGAGACCTCGGCTTTGTCCTGACACCTGACTAGTAATAGGATTGTTTGACGCATCCCTGATACTGGTCACCAACGCTCCGCTAGGCGTTACTGTTAAAGCCGACAGATTAGTGTCTATTTTCCGTTTGTTTCCGCTTACATATCGGGTTTCGTTAACCCTGCCTAAATCGCTGTCAATATATCCGCTATACTGGAGCAAAAAAGATCCCGGTGAATCAACGACTGGTTTTCGTATATTAATATAGTCTATGTAGGGAGCATCGTTGATAGGTCCACCCGTAGATGCAAGTTGGTTTATTTCGAAACGTGGTATGGTTTTATGTATGTTGTCTGGAATGGAGCCTTTATAAAACATCACTGGTTCTACTCTAAACACATTGGCGCTACTGTCATACCCGTAGGTAATTGAGCTTCCGTTTGAACCATGTACATAAATGACGGGCATATTTACGATTAAACCATTATTAAGTTCAACGGTGCCAGCAATAGTTTCCGGGACAAAAATATAGTATAAGCCCTTTAGTTTACTAAATGTAACTTGTTTTTCATTCGCCGCCGTTACATCGTACATTTTTATATCGAGTGGGCCGCCAGCCCACCACCACCCTTCACGTCCTCTTATATCTGCAGTAATGACTGTTGAATTTATAATTTTTCCATTATCTATCGCTAAATCCCTCACAGTAAACGTATCTTCTACTATGGTGACTGGTGAAACGGGTACAGTTTCGTATGAAACTTCGAAGCGTTGCATTATGGATTGATTAGTTACACTGGATGATTTTAGTAAAAATCTACTACTAGCAGTAGCAATGATATTGGTAGACTTTATATTATTCGCATCGGTTCCTGCACCGGTTTTAGTCCTTGTTAGCAGAACCGGTGTGCCTTGATTTAACGATGCATTATAGTTGCCGTAATAGAACTGATAAGTCTGACCGGTATACAAAGTGGCACCCAACGGCACCGAGTATGTCCATGTCGTTTCGTCGTTACCGGAGGTAGTTATTTGACGTATGGTTGGCAGCTGGCTTACACTGTCTAAGGTTAACACAATATATAAGGAAGACATATTAGCTAAGGTCATAGGGGGTCCTGTGTACCATGCTAACGCTGAATCAGTAGATCCACTGAAATACCAACCGGACCGCTGACGTGAATCAATCGACCAACCTAATTCAGGCGAGGCTATGCTTATGTCCTGTTCAAATATGAATTTTACTGGTATGCTCGTTATGGAATCAACGGAGCCGCTACCTCCGTTTCCACTTCCACTGCCGTTATCATTGCGAAGGAATGTTTGTAATCGGATGGAATTTACGGAGGTATTAATATTAATAAACTGAACATAAAAATAGCTGGTTTTTGCAGGAGTTATCGTAAACATGCCTTGGTTTGCAACGCCGTACAGATGTTCGTCCGTAATATCCCATGTTTCGGCGTCCATGGAATGATGGATTTTCAAAATCCCTGCTCCGCTTGCATTAATCATGGTAGAAATATAGCTGTAACCTACGGTTAGCTGTGGTGTGCCGTTAAAAATATGGGTTTCGTCATCTATGACACTGTTATAATTCGATGCTTCTAGTGTCTGTATGGTAGTGTTGCCGATAGACTCCATTTAAAAGGTTAAAATAAAAAAACTAAAAGGTTTAAACCTTTTAACCTTTAACTTTAACTTTAACTTTAAACGTCTTTTTTCGCGGAAGACGGGTTGGTTTTGATAAATTTCCATCCGCACTCTTCTCCGCCCATGTATTGGCAGATTTTCTTCCAGATCTGATCATGTTCGTAGACTTTGGCTTCGTCTTTATGAAGCTTTAACTGCGACAGGAACTCCGTATAGCCTAACAGATCGCAGAACTTATAGATAATATACGAATAGGAGGTAAAATTATGGCGGGTATCTTTGAACATCTCGTAGGGTTCCTGTATCGCCATAAACATCAGTTTTAAATTGTGTTCCATGTCCGGCGACATTTGGGGCGGGGGAATTTTAGTAATGCGATGCAAGATCTGAGGGATGTTGTCGTACCACTTATTAAATTTGTGTTTTTTAAGGTATCTCTTGATATCGTCGGCCTTTAACTGGTCCAGCCGCTTGTCCATCTTTTCGCGTATGACTTCTTTTTTAACAATTTCAATAATGGTCGGCGGGACAATCGTGCTTTCTTTGGCTTGGATGTTAGATATCCAGTCACAAAAATGCGTAAAGCGTTTGTACTCGTACATCTTATTTTCCGCCGGAGGGTCCGTGCTGGAAGGCTTTTCGGCTCTAATCGAGACCGTGGTCTCCGATCCGCACACTGGGCAAACAAACATGGTTTCGTCGCCCAGGGCTACGCGAAACTGATTACAGGTATAGCAGAAATTTTCTTCGTTCACGATGTCTTCGTTATGGTGGACATAATCGGGGTCGACGCGGGTGCGGAAACTGCGGTAATACTGGAATTTCTTTTCGGTCCCGGACACGGCATTGGCGCCGGTGGCAATGGTGGCCGCGCATGATTTGAGGGTATCGGAGGTGTGTACAATTTTAACATTTTTCTCGCACTCGTTAAATTTGTGTAATAGGTCTCCGTTGGTTAAGAGGTAGTCGATCTTTTGTTTTTCAATGTGTTTGATTTTTTGTTCGAGTTCTTTGATTTGCAATTGTGCATCTTTGGTTTCAATTATGTTTAAAATTCCTCCGCTGATCCGTGCCTTTAAGTCGTCTACGTGCTGCTGTATCTCTGGTATTGTAGATTCTTCGCTAAGAATCATTTTAATGTGATCGTTATGTAATTTTGATAATGTGGTTTTTTCTCCGGCCTTGCCCATTTAAAGTATAAATGCGTTATGTATTAAAATAGGATTTAATCGCATATACATAAAATTCCGTTTAAAGTTTGACAAAATTATTAGTTTTAACTTTAAAGCATGGATGCCGCACAAGTTACAATGATATTAACAGCTCTAAAGGCCGGGTGGACAGTGAGTATGAATAACGACGAACTCGTATTTACCAAAGATCAACGGAAAATGACCTCGGACGAGCGCGCCGAAGTGCTGGCAGAGGGATTTAGTGCGAAATTTCTTCAGACGTTAATAGGTCCTCAATTAGTGTCTCCCGTTAAAAAACATAATTAAAGCTTAAACCATACAAATATAAATGTCTTCGCAGCCATCCGCGCCACAATTACCTTTCCAACCCATAAATTCCCGTCAGGAGGGTGCTAATTCTGATTCATTATATCAACAAAAGCTGAATGAGCGATCCATACTAGATATGACATCGCATAGTCAGCCGCAGCAACATCAACAGCAATCCCATCAGCACCAAATCCAACTACCGCCTGTGCAGCCTCAAACCCAGTTGAATTTTAATCCGCCGCCGACTTCTCCGGCGCTTGCTTCGTTTCCTCCTTCAACGACGGTTCCTCAGACGCAGCCGCACCCCAGTGTGCTGGCAATGTTCTTGAATTTGAGCCCGGATGCTCAGCAGCGGTTTGCTACGTCTAATCCAATTGCCTATGTCCAGTTGTGTGCGGCTGCTCAACAGCAGTTTCAGCAGGAGCAGCCGCCTGCCGTCCCAGAACAAGATACGCCGACGCCTCCGGTTAAGACGAAAAAGAAGAGTAAAAAGGTAAAACCGGCTCCGGCTCCTGCTCCGGTTCAGTCGGAGAGTGATAATTATCATTCTTCGGATGAAGAGCTTAATATTAAATATGTTGATAAAGCCCCGTCGCCGCAGGGTTCAGGTTCAGGATCAGGTTCAGGTTCAGGTTCATCATCAACTTTAACAAATTCAACTTTAACAGTATCGTTACCGATGGATTTTCGTAATAATATGTGCAATATTAATGACCATGGTTATGTGTTGCGCTGGCCTCGGCAGTATCGTAAGGTATGCGAGATTCAGCTCATGGATTGCACTATAAACAGATCTCCTGTGTTGGACAAGGAACCGTATATTTACATGTCCATACTGGAGATTCCTGGTGAATACGCGTTATCGTCGGGCAGCGGGGAAGAGGTGTTCGGCAAGCTTATTCCGGAAAAGACGGTGAACGAGTTTATTTTTTACAAACCGGAGAATTGCCGTAAAGTTTTTAGCAAGCCGGTGGAGTTGGATTATATTACGGTTAGTTTTTTACTATACGATAAATCCGTAATATCCCTCAGTAAGTTAGATATTCGTAACCTTAGTCAGGGTTCTAGTGGCGATTATTACAAGTTAAACACCCGCGGGCATCACTATTTAACGGAGGGGGATAATGTGAGCATTGCATATCGCGAATCGAATCGTATTACGGTGGAAATTCTGCCGGTAGTCGATGCACCGACGCCAGACACGGTAATTTTGGAGAGCTCTAGTAAAGGCTTAAAGGCCGAAGACCGGTGTTCTTTTGAGAAAATCCAGCTGAAGTGCTCGTTAACCTTTAAAGTTAAGTTTATTTAAGGATAAAAGGATAAGATTTAAAGTAAAGGCATGAACGAATTCATAGATAAGCGTGTTATACAGCAGCTTCAACAAAGTTCGGAGACGATTACGAGTTTAAAGCTTAACGATAAGGATTTTATGGATCGTGAGCGGGCAACCGCTATGGCCTATGTTGCGCAACATGTCGACCCGGAGGTGTTAACCGTGAGCCATGTGAAATATTTGAATATCATAAAGATGCGGATGCGCTTCTTTACAAAGTTTTCAAGACTAACGGCAGATGAGCGTAAAATATTTACATCGTCTGTAGCTGACTACACCAAAGAGATGAATTTGTATAATATTATAATGAATTCATATGTCTCTTTAGAGAATATAAACCAATTCGAAGGGGACATATCGTTCGACGATGTAAAACGGTACACGGACACAGAACTTAAGCTTCTAGTGGATCTTATTGAGGAGTCTTTCTAATCTTCTAGCATTCTTCGTTCCCCTTTAACCCCTTTATCCCCTTATCCCCTTTAACCCCCCTTATAAATCGTTTCTAACCTTTAGAAACGCCGAGGCGAGTAGATAAGCGAGGATCTGGGTGCTGCAGCCAGCCCGTGCTTTTTTCTCCACGTCGCTTAAAATCTGAACTAGAAAATAAAGCTTATCCGGACTAAGTTTAAGCCGGATAACCTTTGCACCCAATGCTACGACGAGGTCAGACATATTGATATTTCCTGATAGATGCATGGACATGATAAGTTCGGAAGCTTCGTCGAAGGTATCGTTAAACAAGGTATTGATGACCTTGGTAACGGAAGCTTCGGTGGGCTTACCGAGATACGTGTACACGTCCTTGATTTGTATTTCTTGACCTAAGGAGGAGAAATAAATATTCATGCCTTGAAGAATATTTAGCAGTTGGCGAAAGTCCCGTTCTAGTTCCAGAAGCACGTCAACGGCTTTTTCATCAATGCGGATGGATTCTTGTTTTATAATGTCGTGTAGCTTGTTTTTCATGGATAGCTTGGAAAGGTACGCGAAAGGAAACTTAGTGCAGCGTGACTGTAGCGCGGGAATAATTTTATTAACATCATTGCAGATCAGGCAAAATCGGCAATATGTAACACCTTTTTCGATGACGCTTTTAAGCGCGCCCTGGGCTTCATTGGTTAACGCGTCGGCTTCGTCGAGGATTACGATTTTAACCTTGTCGCTCTTGTTTTGGATAAAATTCATAATCGTCACGCGAACCATGTCAATGCCGCGTTCGCTGGAGCCGTTGATTTCCAGAATGTACTTTCGGTAATTCGTGCCGTACATATAACGCGCCAAACTTAAGATCAGGGACGTTTTTCCGGTGCCTGGCGGACCAGAAAACAACAGATGAGGCAGTTGCTGTGCATCAATCAAGCCTTTTAAAGACGCGATTTTTTCCTTGTGATCTATGATTTCTTCCAGATGCTTGGGTCGATGTTTTTCAATCCACGGTAGGCCATCCTTACTTGAGGACATTTAGTTAACTGTAAATATTCAATTTTCCTTTATTTAAATCTTTAAATCTTTAAATCTTTAAATCTTTCTTTAACCTTAAACCCGAATGTTCTTCGACTTCAACAGCTGAATAATCTGACTACGCGGCAGGTAACGCCCGAAACGATCCCGGCATGATAAACCGGCTCTGTTGCAGGCCTCGCGTAACTTATCATCCGACGGCTGGGAGGAGTAGTAAGAACGACTTCTATAGCCACTCGAGAAGCCGCGGCGGAACCTACCACCAGTCATGTTATCCGTAGAGGTAGACGGCCCAGCCGTCGTAGCCAAATAGGCCTCGGAGGGTACAATGCCGGTCGAAGGCAGAGTGGGGATAACGGCTGTCTCCTGCAGGGGATTGAACATGGGAGCATTGTTGATGTTATCTAACGTAGCGCGGGTAATGGCACCGGGGCCGCCCGAGACGCCTCTTGAGTAAAACGAGTGCATAAAGTCGCTGCCACCTCCGAGCTGGGAGTTTGCGGCTAAGTAAGCCTCTGATGGCACGATGCCGGTCGAAGGCAAAGTGGGAATAACAGCCGAATCACTAAGCGATTGGAACATGGGAGCATTGTTAATATTACTAACGGTGGCTCTGGTAATAGCTCCGGGGCCACCGACGGCCCCCTGGGCGTAGAACGACCCCATAAAGTCACTGACGCCTCCTATTTGCGCACTTTTGTAAAGGTTCATTTATATTTAACTGTTTTAAAATTATTTTGTAAAGATTGCTTTACGGTTGACAATTTGCCCGGCGTAAGCCCCAATATTGTCTGGCGAGGATTCGTAAAAGGTATCATCGCGAGTGTCTAGATAATAAGAACAGTTGCGGATCTTAACGGTTTTAATAAAACCGACAGACTGACCGATCAACTCGTCTGATACATAGTCATACAACTCGTTTGTCTCGGGGTCCCAGTAGTAAGAACCCAGACGCAATACAACTGGCACGAGATCGGGCTCCGGCTGCGGAGTCTCGGGGCTAAGCGTGATTTTATCTTCCTCTTCTTCCTGCGCGACCGGTTCCTTAACTGCTACAGGCTCCTTCTCCTCTGAAGACGCTTTATCCTCCACCTGCTCCTTAATAGCTGCAGGCTCGTTCTCTGCCGCCTGCTCATTAACCGGAGCCGGACGAAAATTCGGTTGTTTCAGCTGCCGAATTTCGTTATTAGCCTGCTTTAGGCGTGTTTCGAGATTCGTGATGTTCGCCGTCAGGGCCGAAATTTCGGAGGTTAAAGAGGCGATGGTGCGTTTTTGAAACTTGTAATTGTCTTCGTTTTGCGCCATTGTCTGGATCTTACTCTTTAAACGGTCCAACTCCGTCTGGAATGCATCGTTTAATTGTAACTTCAGTTGCTCCTTTTCCAGTTCATGTTCCTGGTTGATCTTGTTCACGATGCTTTCGATTAGATCTTTAATGCTCATTTTATATTTTTATAGCTATTTTTCAATTTTAGATACACCGGGCCCGTTAAGTGGTTTAAGCTTGGATAAGGCCTCCATAGCCTGACGGGCCTGTGGTGTTTGCTTTATCTGCTGCTTTTGCTGCTTCTGTTTAACGGGGGCAACACCGTAAATATCATACCATGCCTTCTTTTTTAAGCCTTCCGGCATGACTTTTTCTATGGGCGTGGACTGCCAATGGGGCTTATCGCTAGAGCCTACGATCCGATACTGAACCCCGTTAAACATCTCTTGACCCAGCGTTTGGGCATCTTCGTAGGAAGAAAACCGAAAGGGGGTATCCAGTAAACGGGTTTTAACAAACGCCGGAACCTCATTATACAGGATCTGAATTTTGTAGCTCTCCGGTGCACCGTCTTGAAACCAGTTAGACATTACGTTACTTATACTAATATTTTTAAAAATTTTAACGTCTGCCTGTTTAAAACTATGTCTAAAATTATTAGTATAAGTAACGTAATAATGTCTAAAAAACCTCAACAACGAACTGTTGAACAGGTAAAGCTGTCAAAGCTAAACATGCAGTGGATTGGTGCAAACAAAATCATTATCATGATTGGCGCGCGTGGACGTGGTAAGTCTACGGTACTGCTAGATTACTTGTGGCATAATCAAGACATACCCTTCGCTATGTGTATATCGCCAACGGACGTATTTAACCAAACCTATACGCCGCACATTCCTAGTCGATTTATATATGCCAAGTATACGCCGGAGTTGTTAGAAAGATTTTGCAAACGCCAAGAGGAGATGAAAACCCGTAAAACCAAGGCACTCATGGGTATTGGCGATCAGCGCTACAGGACAGCCGACGAGAGAGGTATTTTGATTATGGACGATTGTCTGGCAGACAATAAGGGTTGGAAAACAGATGCCTCCTTAAGATGGATTTTCTTTAATGGTCGTCATACGGGTATTACCTTTATTTTAACTATGCAGTATCAGCTGGGTTTGGGTCCTGATTATCGTGCGAATATGGATTGGGTGTTTATTTGCAGAGAGCCCAAGCGGGAGGAGCGTATAAAATTATACAAATACTATGCCGGAATCTTTCCGACCTACGATATGTTTGAGCAGGTATTTTTAAAGTGTACTACGGAATACCGGTGCATGGTGATTAACTGCTCCTCCGGCAGTGATCAAATCAATGACCAGGTGTTCTGGTACAAAGCCGACATACACGACAAGTTCCGTATATGTTACGACGAGTTTTGGAGAGACAACGATTTTTATCTTAACAAACGTCTGAACATTAAAGATTCGACTGGAGGTATAGGGGCAAAACCTGCGGACGATGATTACTTTAAGTATGTTAAGACTAACGGGAAGGTAAAGTACGATTTGAACATGGAGGGTATGGGAGCTACGGCGGAAGCTGACTGGTAGGGGGGAGGTGCCCTCCCCTAACCCCGGGGGACCTGCGTTCCCCCTTAACCCCCTAGCTAAAATGCTATGAGGTTACTCAAATTTAGCTAGGGGGTAAGGGGGAACGCAGGTCCCCCCAGGTTCCCCAATAATATAAGTATAACGGCAATGTAGGCCCAGTAATATTTGCGCAACTCCAGTATCGGGTCTAAATAAGTGTAAAGATATCCTTGTTCTTTTTTAACTCCGCGGAATTTACACTCTAAATAGGATGCGGTACATTTGCGATAATCCGTTACCCATTTTATAAGTAAGTAGATGCAGGTGGTTATAGCTATGACCCGTATAGATCTAAACGGTAAAATAGGGGATGCAATAAGTAATGCTAATGGCAATGAGTATAGCATTATTTATTTATTATAAATTTATTTTTTCCTTAATCCTTTTTAGCCTTAGCAC
>Ga0247722_10000374_pt1 | contig 28189 bp, 35 predicted proteins | sample MSEWelMarce3H_FC_FD_189094 | JGI IMG/M metagenome (GOLD analysis project Ga0247722, IMG submission 189094) | Subsurface sediment microbial communities from gas well in West Virginia, United States - MSEEL Well Study Marcellus 3H_FC | ecosystem: Environmental > Terrestrial > Deep subsurface >... | reverse complement strand
TCCTTATGTCTCTTTCGACTCAGTACAGTGACGCTACTTTGTACGTGACTCAGTAAGTTTGTGGGCCTCGTGGCGAAATGGTAAACGCACGAGACTTAAAATCTCGCGCACTTTGTGCTTGTCGGTTCGAGTCCGACCGAGGCCACCAATCTTTTAACTAGGAAATAACAATGAGTATACCTGAACAGACTTGGCGTAAGGCTGAACGTGACATGGTGCAGTACGAAGCTGCCACCAAGCGTAAGCGTGGTCTTATCCGCTCGCCTAACCGTTATCTCCCTGCGACTACCTTGTACAAGGACGTTAACGGTCGTTGGGTAGCCGCTCTTGGCTTCTTTGAACCTCTAAAGGTATTGTAACATGAAGAAACACGTAGTTTACGTTTACGGCTCGCTTCGACCTGGCAATGGTGACAAGTACTATATTCCTGGCAAGATGTACGGATTCGGTGGCTTTCCTGCCGTCAGTCTAGACGTTGAGCACGAAGCAGAGACACCTACAGTCGTTTGCGAACGGCTTGAGGTAACTGACAAGCAACTTGAGCGTCTGGACAACTATGAGGGATATGATGTGGAGAGTCCTAGGACTTCTCTTTATATTCGTGTTCGTTGTCGTGAAGGCTGGATTTACGAATACAACGGCACTTTGTCAGAGACTCAGCGTGTTCCATCTGGTGACTGGCTAGCCGAGAAGAAACAAAGCCGTGGTCACGCTTTCGACCATTTTCTTGACGATACAGCCCTTGAGGTGACACCTATGGAAGGTGTTGGCGGTCTGTACTCTCCAGCTTTAGGAGATTAACGATGTACATTCGATTTAACGGAGCACATTGCTGTGGTGTAAAGACGATTGAAGGTTTCTGGAGTGCTCCTGAGAGTTTTCTCTATCAGAAGTCGGGACACTCCAATAAAGTCTCTGGGTTTTACTCTTCTTGTGAGAGGTATTATCCGAAAGAGGGCCAAAAATCACAGGATTTAGACAAAAGAGGTTCAGAAGTATCGTCTCGTGACGATATGTACCCTTACGAGCGTCCTCGTGAAACTTGTCTTGCTCGCTTGAAGGCTTACATCAAGTTTCTAAAGGATGCGCGTCCTGCTGGCTTGCTGGACTGCTGCTTGATCGACTCGCAAAGAATAATGTGGCACGACACTTTGTTGTCTCTTGGCTTTGTTGAGTCTTGTCGTTTCAAGAACAGCAACTCAAGTAACTACATAACTTGTTATCACCTTGTGTACGGTCAACCTAAGACTGTTAAGACAACTAAGAAGTCTGCTCCCTTTATGGCTCCCTCTTAATATAGTGTTTTAACCTCCCATCCTATAAGATATTATACCACATATTACAGATTTGTCAAGTAAAAAATGATAAAGGACTGATAACTATGGAGTTTCTACGGTTCGGTTCAAGTATTCCTGGCTCTTACTGGGGATGCTGTGCCATGTGCATCATTCAGGATTTCAAGCACGATCCAAAGGCTAAAGCGTCTATCCAGCTAGTGTCTGGTGACGGTGCTAATCCTATCACCAACGGCAACTGCGAACAGTTGTTTGCTGGGCCTACTTACGAGGACATCTTCTGGCAACGGCTCCGTTATGGCACGTTTGACAAGCGAGACATGCCTAACCACGGCTTCTTGGCTATCCTCACTGAGAACCAGCTTACGTCGACTTACGGCAAGGCTTGGTTGGCTATCCTCAAGCAAGCTGGCTTCGAGTTCATTCGTTCTGTCGATAACTCTGTGTACTCAGGTGTTATGACAATCGAAGACAGTGCAGACGATTCTTCTGATTGTGATTGTTATTGTGAATATGAGGATGATTGCGAATGTGATGAGGAGGAGAGTGAGTACGGCGTGTCGATCAACAAGAATTACTTGTTCGGCTTGTTCCGTAACATTGGCCGTTCGTTCGTAGACAATCCTTTCACTCCTCCGACTGCATGGACTGACTTACCTAGTGTTGTTCCCGAGGCTTGGTCTCTCCTGCTTGAGAAGTCACACGACTTAGCTGACGAACAACGACAGGCTCAGTTGTCTTTGTTTAATTCTTTGCCTAAGAATACGTTCTTCACTGAGGCAGAGCTGATTGCTCTAGACGTTCCGATCACTTTGTCCGGTGTACGTTCCGAGTACCCACAAGAGTTAAAGAGTCTGCGTGAAGTCAAACAGGAAAAGAACAACAAGGAGAAGTCGAAAGCTTCACCGTGGTCTAATGTTGTTGCAGCATGAACCAGAAGAGATTCTGTGGTGGGCTTGGACAGAGAACTACTACGGAGAAAAGAAAGAAGCATTTGCGATGCTACGAGAGTTGATCGTAAACTACGAAAGGCTACAACATGAGTCGTCGTCAAAAGCGTCGAATTAAAAGAAAGGTTAGTAACTTGTCACAGCATGTAGTTCCTCGTCGGATTGTGGTACACCGTGAGACAGGCATCCTCACCCCCGAGTTGTATTACTCAGTGTACCTTGCACCAGAGAGTCAGGTAGAGGCTCGTTTGTTTATTGAGATGTTTGTTCGTGGCTACTGTCACAAGGCTAACACTCCTGACGAAGCCGACCTAGTTGTGTTCGGTGGTGGTGCTGACGTTAACCCTGTACTTTACGGCGAGTCTCGTCATTCTTCTACGAAGATCGACCGTGAGCGAGACGAGTCAGACATTCTTCTGTACGAGGAGTGTCTTGCTAAGGGTATCCCGATGTTCGGCGTGTGTCGTGGTGCTCAGTTCTTGCACGTTATGAACGGTGGCAAGCTGTATCAGGACGTTGCTTGGCACAACAGCAGTCACGCTATGACAGAGCCGCAGACAGGCAAGACCTTCACAGTCTCCAGTGTACACCACCAGATGTGCAAAGAGAACGAGAAGATGGAAGTGCTTGGCTATTGCAGTGGTCTGAGCGAGCATCGTGCTTTGTCCGACAAGGTTGCAGAGACTGGCAAGATCAAGGAAGTAGAGGCTTTCTTCTATCGTGACACAGGTTGCTTCGGTGTCCAAGGTCACCCCGAATACCCAGGCTATCCTACATTCACAGCGTGGTGTATGCAAAAGATGGTTGAGTTGTTTGATAATAACCCAGACTTCGAGCTTCGCAATAACTTCCGACGTTTGAGAGAAGATGTTATTCACGGTCGTCAGAATACTCACGACGACTTGTGGGCTTTGATTGAGGAGATGGACTAAGATGTGCGGACTTGTAGGTACTGCTGGCGTACTAGCAGCCAAAGACGAGGCGCTAATCAAGCGTCTACTTATCTTTGATACTTTGCGTGGCCTAGACTCAACTGGTCTTGCCAGTGTTCGCAAAGATGGTCAGGTGGTAGTTGCTAAGGCGGCTAGTCACCCGTTCGATTTGTTCGAGACTAAGCGATTCGCCACTGCTTTGTCTGGCTACAACTCGAAAGCTTTTATCGGGCACAATCGTGCTGCTACTACTGGCGCTAAGACTAACCTCAACGCTCACCCGTTTGAGTTTGGCAGTATTGTTGGGGCACACAACGGCACTCTCGAACGTTCTTGTTGGAAGTATCTTGAGGAGCAGCTTGACGAAGAGTTTGACGTTGACAGTCAAGCTTTGTTTGCGGCTATTGCCAAGTTTGGTGTCGAGAAAACTATCAAGATGATCGAAGAGGGACGCACCTCTTCTACTGGTGCATGGGCGCTTACTTGGTACGACCAGTCAGACGACACTATGAACTTTATTCGTAACAAGCATCGACCGCTCTGGCTTGCGTACTCTGAGGATTTCAAGCAAGTGTTCTGGGCTAGCGAGTGGCCTATGATTTATTCTGCTGCTGAAATGTCTAACGTAGAGTACAAATTGTACGCAGACAAGTCTGGCTACAGATTCTTCCAACTTCCTGCTGACACTTGGTTCAAGCTGGATATGGAAGAGTTAGTTGCTGGCTCGGACAAGGTGCCACTGAAGTCTGTCATGGAACTCAAGGGAAAGGAGCCTAAGGCTGTAGCTACTACAGCTTATAAGCCCCCTTTTTGGGACACTACTACCAAGACGACGACTGGTTCGGCCACCTACAGTAAGCCAAAAAAGACGGCGAAGAATATGACTGTGTTCACTTTCACAGTAGACAGCAACGATCCTTTCTCTTCGATCATGGATCAAGATGAGTTGCAAGGTTTCGTCAGGCACGGTTGCGCTTGGTGTGAGGAACCAGTAGATGCAAACAAGCAAGGCGGTATCTTACTTGAGCAACACCAGAGTTATATCTGCTCTGATTGCACTCAAATCTCAGACAACATCAACAAAGTTTACCTCATTGATGATCTGTTTGAATATGTTTACGACAACCACCAGTAAGGGATAATGAATATGTCTGTTGAAGCTATGGAAGGTCTGACCTTTGGTTGTGACCCAGAATTGTTTGTGACTAATGCTGACGGCGAGTTTGTTACTGCCGCAGGATTGATTCCTGGCACCAAGGAAGATCCTTATCGTGTGCCAGGTGGTGCAGTGCAAGTTGATGGCATGGCTGCTGAGTTTAACATTGACCCAGTGACTACCTTCAAGGAGTTTAACGACAACATCATCAAGGTAACAGGCACACTCAAGAAGATGCTGCCCAAGGGTTACAAGCTTAACACTGTGCCCTCTGTTGTGTTCTCTGAGAAGGCATGGGCAGAGGCTCCTGACGAGGCTAAGATTCTTGGGTGTAACCCTGACTACAATGCGTGGAACAACTCTGTAAATCCTCCTCCGTCTGACCCCGATAATCCTCGTCTGCGTACTGCTAGCGGTCACGTACACATCGGCTGGACAGACAACGCTGAGGTCACTGACCCTGACCACGTTCGTAGTTGTGTGGACCTTGTGAAGCAGCTCGACTGGTACCTTGGTCCTTGGTCTGTTCGTTCCGACCCTGACACTGCTCGTCGTCGGTTGTACGGTAAGGCAGGTGCTATGCGCTTCAAGCCCTACGGTGTTGAGTATCGTGTGCTCTCTAACTTCTGGCTGACAAACATTACTCGTCGGGAGGCTATGTGGAATCGTATGCAACACGCCATCTGGCGTATGAGCGATAACTTTGTACCAAATACCCAGAAGGGAATCCTCTATCGTTACATGCTGATTGAGTCTATCAATGAGTCTGTTGTCTCCAAGGATCTTACGTCTAAGTTTAGTTTCACTCGGTAAGTTGACAGGATTTATTAGCCATGAAAGAGTACCCAAACTTCTATGAGAATCTTGCAGAGGCTGTCAAGCGTCTCGAAGGTACCGTAGTAAAGTACGGCAATGATTTTTATTATGTGCTGTGCATTACTGACCACAAGAACGACGGAATTTTCCGCATCTATCTTGACGATCTGAAAGATCTTTGGCTCCGTAAGGCTGGTGACATTCCTTATGGTGGTCACGTACCCAACAGAGGTAAGGCGATGGATGATTACATCGTAGCAAATCCTAATTGTGGTATCATCCGCAAGCAACTGAACTCTCCTTTGTTCAATAAGTTCAGGCCTTTCCCCATCGGCATGATTAACTGTGATGGTCAGGCTATCTACGTGGAACGTTCTCCTGTTCGACACACTCAGCAGGGTCTTACATCTCAAATGTTAGTAGGTCGGCAAGTGACAATCACTAACAACGAGCGGTCTTACAACATTGACATCTATTCGGCTGGTCTTTATCAGACTTTGACTAACAGTTATCCGACCTTTGAAGAGTGTTGTTCTAATCTGCTAGACAAAAGTATTCTTAACCCTAGTGTTGCGTTCCACAGAAACTTTGCAGTACTTCGTGGTCCTATCAATACTTTGTTTGTTGCTCACAAGAATGAGGTAGTAGGTTTTCTCCCTGCTCTAGACAGTTCTGTGATTGTCCTGGGCCAAGATTTTACATACCTAAAAGAGGTTATCGAGTCTCTCAATATTTTCCAAGAGGTGAAGTGATGAGTGTTTTTATCAGACGTAACCGTCCTCCTGTCCGCAACTATCCTATTGGATACAAGATGCGTAAGACTCATGGTCAGGTAGGTATCGAAGTAGAGGTTGAGGGTAATTGGTTCCGTAAGGGCGGTGACAGTGACGATGACGAAGAGTGTGACAACGGTAATCTCCCCGACTACTGGTGCTATCATCACGATGGTTCTTTACGTGGTGAGGACAATGCTGAGTACGTCCTTCGTCGACCCATCCCCTTTGAGAAGGTTAGCGATGCTCTAGATAGTTTGTGGCAGATGTTCAAGGAGGACAACACTGTTCTTACAGAGAGCAATCGTACTTCTGTTCACGTTCACCTCAACATCCAGCAGTTCCACTTGAACAGGCTGTGTTCCTTGCTTGCGCTCTATCTTTCTGTCGAAGAAGTTCTTACTGCTTGGTGCGGTGAGAGTCGCGTAGGCAACCTGTTCTGCCTCCGCACCAAGGATGCACCCGCTATCCTCAGCAGGATGCGTGAGTACTTTAGGGAGAACGGAGAGGTACGCTTCTCTGATGGTATGCACTACGCTGGCATTAACCCTCAGGCTATTCACAAGCTTGGCTCTGTTGAGATTCGTACACTCCGAGGTGCTACTGAGCCAGAGCTTATCAAGAAGTGGGTTGCCATCCTTGAGCGTCTTTACGTTCTTTCAGAGGCGTTCCCCGATCCTCGTAGTATCTGTGACGCATTCTCTGCCAATGGCCCGAGCGGATTCTTTATGGAAATCCTCGGAGAACACGCTAACACTGTTGCAAGTGAGTGTGGTTACAATACTGAGCAGCTTAACAACGCTCTCTATGACGGTATTCGTGCGGCTCAAGAGCTTTGCTACGCATGTGACTGGGATTCGTTTGTCCCCACTAAGATTAAGATTGACCCGTTCCAGCGTGTGATCGAAGATGATTCGTCTTATCAAGGTATGACGGTTAGTCAGGCGTTAGGTGCTAATTCCATTGCTTCAATGCCTCATGCTCCAATGCCTGTATCGCCTATTGATTGGACTATATTCAACCAGCTTATACCAGCAGATTACGAAGAGGAAGTTGACCACGATGATTAAAATCTTACCGTACAAACAGGGTAGCAGGAGCGCTAAGGCCCTAGCTACTGCCCTGGGGTGTAAAGTATTGCGCCTACAGAATAGCACTTATCGGCCTAAGTTTCACGATGTTATTATTAACTGGGGCTTTGGTCGGTCACTGGCACAGCTCGACTTAGACAGTGTATTTGCTGTCCTCAATCCGCCTTACCACGTTTCTCGGGCGGTCAACAAACTTACTTTCTTTGAGAACATAAAGGAGACCAACCCTGAACTTATTCCCGACTTCTGGACAGACAAAGCAGACATACCCGATGAAGCGTTTCCTGTCTTGGCTAGGCAGTCGCTTACTGGACATAGTGGCGCTGGGATTCGCTGGTGCGACAGTCGTAGCGATTGTGTTGACGCTCCGCTTTATGTTGAGTATGTAAAAAAGTCAGAAGAGTATCGTGTCCACATCTCTGACAGAGGGGGTGTATTTCTTGTTCAACGTAAGGCACGTAGGCTTGACCATGATAACCCTGACTGGCGGATTCGCAATCATGCCAACGGTTTTATCTATCAGCGAGAGGATTTCGTAGCTCCTCTGTGTGTTCTTAGTGCAGCCGAGGTTGCTCTCGATGCTACGGGCCTGCACTTTGGTGCAGTCGATGTTATTTATAACAAGCACTACGATAAGGCATACGTATTAGAGGTCAACACAGCCCCTGGCCTTGACGGTTCTACTGCCCTCGATTATGCGAATATGTTTATTCGTGACTATTTTACTTGACAACTTTGCAAAGTGTGATATAATATACTTGTAAGGTGTGAGCAACTAAAGGATATAAATAACATGAAGTGTCATATCTGTGACAAGGAATTGTCAGAAAAAGAAATCGTCTTTAACGAGGAGCTTGATGGCTACGAGCCTTGCCCAGAATGTTTAGACATTATTTATGAGGCTGCGTATGGTAGTGGGTTTGACCCTGATGACGACAACGTAACTGTTATCGAGGCAGATGAACCTACTCTAAATCTATTGTACAGTACTGACACAGTAACGGAGGATAGCGTAGACAGTGGTTAAACATACATCTTGTCCAGACTGCGGAAGCTCTGATGCCTTAGCTATTTACAGCGACCACGAACATTGCTTTGCGTATGGCTGTGGTCGTCACATTAATTACGATGATACAAAAGAAAGGCGCACACCTGTAGTGAAAGATAAGATAGTAACAAATCTCACACCTATCCCGACAAAGACCCAATCAGCGATCAAGACGCGAGGGCTTGACTCTGCTTCTGTCAACAAGTACAAGGTTACAAGTGACGGTGGTACTAAACCTTTCGGCAACTATGATTTTGATTGGGCTGTTTGCTTTCCTCGTTACAACTCTGAGGGTGACCACGTAGGCAATCAGTTTCGAGATGCTGAAAAGAACTTCAAGACAGAGGGAGTATCTAGTGACGCTGTTCTGTTTGGTCAGCAAGAGTTTCCCGCTGGTGGCAAAAGTGTCACAATCACAGAGGGTTTCTTTGACACGCTAGCAGCCTTTCAGTTGACAGGTTCACGCTATCCGAATGTTGGTGTGACCAGTGCTGCTACTGCCAAGAAAGAGATTGTCAATAACTTTGAGTACTTGGATTCTTTCGAGAATATCATCATCAACTTTGACAATGACGAGCCTGGGCAGAGGGCGGCTAAGGAGTGTGCCCAACTGTTTGGCCCTGGCAAGGTACGCCTACTTAAGTTGAGTGAGGCCAAGGACGCTAACGACTACTTGATGCAAGGCCTTAGCAAGAACTACATCAATGAGTGGTTCCGTGCGCCTATCTATCTACCCGATGGCCTAGTGGTAGGCACTGACGAGAAGCTGCTTACTGACATCATCGACTACAAGGAGCCTGAGTCTGTACCTTTCCCGTGGGAGGGGCTCAACAAGTCCACCTATGGCTTACGTCTATCAGAGTTGACACTGTTTCTCGCTGACACTGGTATCGGCAAGACCTCTTTTATGAAGGAGATTGAATACAAGTTGCTCACTGACGAGGAACTTACTAAGCGAGACTACGGCGTAGGGTTCTTGCACCTCGAAGAATCCAAGCGAGACACTGCACTTGGCTTGATGTCCCTCCACAAGAACAAGCCCTATCACCTACCCGATACCGAGAAAAGCCGAGACGAGTTGATTGAAGTATACAAGGACGTAGTTGACACCTCTCGTGTTGTTATCTGGGACCACTTCGGTAGCAACGACATTGACACAGTGCTCTCTAAGATTCGTCACATGGTAGCCCTTGGCTGCCGATACATTGTGATTGACCACTTGAGTATTATTGTCAGTGACCAGAACGGTGACGAACGCAAGTTGCTAGACGAGATTAGCACCAAGCTTAAGACGCTGACCATGAACCTCAGTATCTGTGTTATCTGTGTGATGCACATCAACAGACAAGGACAAGCTCGTGGTAGTGCTGGGCCTGAGCAAGTAGCTAACAATGTTATCCGCCTTGAACGTGACAAGAAGGAGCCTGACCCTTGGCGGCGTAACATCACTAAGGTTATCGTTGAGAAGTGCCGCCTGTCTGGGCGTACTGGCCCCTCGTGTTATGTGTTTTACAACGAGGTGACTGGTCGTCTTGAGGAGTTGCCAGAAGATCTAGTCAAGGCCTTTGAGTCGGGTGACAATGATGTTGGACATGAGTTTGATAGGATGTAATTAATATGTATTTAAACTGGCAAAGCAGGCCGGAAGATTACTACACAATTGATATTGAAACAGACGACCTTCGTGCTACCCGAGTATGGGTAATGTGTTGGCAGAACATAAAAACAAACGAGACTGGTAAGTGTGTATCGCATGATGAGATTAGTTCCTTCTTTAAAACTACTGACGGATCTTTCTATATTGGCCACAACATACTCAAGTTTGATGGTCCCACTCTCAATCGCTTACACGGGACTAACCTCAACGCTAGTAACTGTATTGACACTCTAGTACTGAGCACACTGTACAGCCCTAGTATCAACGGAGGTCATTCGCTTGAGGCTTGGGGGCAGCGCATGAACAAACCCAAGATTGACTTCCACGATTGGTCGCACTTATCCCAAGAGATGATTGACTACTGTCACGTAGACGTAGCCATTACTACTGAGTTGTTTCGTCGGCTGATACGCACGATGGAACGCATCGGGTTCACAGAACAGTGTTGCTGGATTCAACACAGGTTCACAGACGTATTGGAGAAGCAACGCAAAAATGGTTTCAAGTTTGACGGTCCTCGTGCTATCGCTCTTTATTCTCAACTACGTTCTATCGAAGAAAGATTAACTGTTGATATTCGACAGACCTTTCCTGCCACAGAGCATCTGATCCGAGACTCTCGGCCTATGTTCACTAAGGCTGGACAACCTACAGCAGTATACGAACGAGACTGTGAACGCTACATGGTCTCTTGCGACACGGACAAAGGTATCTATTCTGCGTATGAAAGCGTAGACTTCAATGTTGGTAGCCCAAAGCAGCGCGTAGAGAAGTTGCTTGAGATGGGCTGGGAACCAGAGGAGTTTACTGAGAAGGGTAGCCCCAAGCCCTTTGACAAAGGCAAGCTGTCACCGTCCTTAGAATCGTTTCTAGAGGGTACTCCTGTGCCTGAGGTAGAGATGATTGCTAAGTGGATGGCAATCAACGGTCGTGCTAACATGGTTAACACTTGGTTAGAGAATTGGAATGAAAATGATGGATGTATACACGGTAAATTGTTTATTGCGGACACGCTCAGACTTCGGCACCAAGCGCCTAATACAGCGAATATTCCTGCTGTCAGGAGTAAAGATGGTAGAGTGCTTAGAGGTGAAGAAGGATACTTTACTTATGAGGCTAGAGATTTGTGGGTCGCGCGGCCTGGACGTTTGCTCGTGGGTACTGATGCAGCAGGCCTGGAGTTACGGATGCTCGCTCATTACCTTGACCGTAAGGACTTCACAAGAGAGGTGGTCGAAGGTGACCCCCATCAGTACAACGCCGACCTCGTCGGGATTACACGGCCTCAAGCAAAAACTCTCATCTACTCTGTCTTGTATGGGGCGGCTGCTCCAAAGGTTGCAAAGACGCTTAAGGTTACAGTCAAAGAAGGGGCGCGTATCCGAAACATGTTTCTTGAGCGACTCGGCCTTAAAGAGCTTATCGACAGTTGCAAAGAAGAACAGTCAGTCGGAAGAGTAGAACTATTAGATGGCTCACAAGTTATCTGCCCAAGTCCACACGCTGCACTTAACTACAAGTTGCAAGGCGGTGGTGCCCGAGTCATGGCACTGTCTGCTTGTCTTGCTGAGAGAGAAGTCAACCGCAACAACTGGGAAGCACTCAAGGTTGGTGACATTCACGATGAAGATCAGACTGATTGCGATCCAGATATTGCAGATAAGTTTGGAGAAATGAGAGTTGAAAGTATCAGAGAAGCTGGTCGTTTGCTTAAGTTGAACGTACCGCTCGATGGTGAGTACAAGAAAGGAAGGACATGGGCAGAGACCCATTAGAGTCAGAGTATCTTAACTTAACACTAACAAGGAATCAATTAAAGTTTGTGCTATTAAATTATGCCGATGATTACTCTTGGATGGCAGAGGACTGGACTGAACTTAAAGAGAAGAACTTAATTGAAAAAGTTATCGCTAATCTTTTAGAAATGTCATCTTAAAATAGTTCTTGACATTATTTTAAAATGTGTTATAATAAGGTATAAGGTAAGGCGAACTTACTTTATGTTTAAAGAAAGTAAAAGGAAAATTATATGGCAGAACGTACTACTGTTTTTGTTCGGGGCAAGATCTATTGGGCCAAGATTCTCGGGACACCTCGTCCTAACTACGAGAACACTGGCCGCGAGTGGAGTTACGAGTTTGAACCAGATGATACTGAGTTCCTCAAGGAACACCAATTGCTTGATCGTTTGAAGAATAAGTATGACGACCGAGGACCATTCCTCAACCTGCGTAAGCCTGAAAAGAATTACGAAGGCAAGGAGAACGAACCTATCCGAGTCTACAACGAAGATAACACAGCATGGGACAGCGATAAGTTGCTGGGTAACGGCACAGAGGTTGATGCCAAGCTGATTATCATGGACCACGGCAAGGGTAAGAAGAAGAGCATCTACACTGCTGCACTTCGAGTCCGTGAGTTGGTTCCCTATGCTGGGTCTGAGTTTGGTGCAATGGATGCTGCCTCTGGCGAGTCCGCTAAGCCTAAGAGTGCCAAGCAAAAGGCTATGAGTAATGTTGAACTGGATGACGATCTTCCGTTCTAATTAAACTGACTCCCTACGACTAAGCAATAAGACTTAGTAACGTGAATGGTAGGATAAGGTATGCTTATGGTGTACAAGGGCCTCCTTTTATAGAAAGAAATTTGTGAAGACACTTGAAACATTATCGGACGACATCTTTGACTTGTTCAATCCATCAAAGACTCACGAAGTTTCTGAAGAAAACTTAGATGCTTTCTGCGATAACATGAAGGATCTTATCCGTCGTAGGCTGCAAGCACAAGATGACAGCAGTGCTCGGCCTATTCGTTTCTCGGCTCTTGGTAAACCTAACCGTGTTGTTTGGTACGATGCTCATCCTGAGCCTGGCTCTAAGGAACCTATGACACCTCAAACATACCTTAAGTTTATGTACGGTGACATTATCGAGCAGTTGCTTTTACTTCTTGTAAAGGAAGCTGGTCACACAGTGGAAGCCGAACAAGGTGGTGTTGAAGTTGACGGAGTTACTGGCAGCATTGACGCTAAGATCGATGGAGTAGTAGTGGATGTCAAGTCCGCAAGCTCCTACGGCTATCAAAAGTTTAAAGACAGGCGAGTTACAGAGGACGATCCTTTCGGTTATGTTGCTCAGCTATCTGGCTATGCCAGTGTTCTTACCCCAGGCAAGGACGCAGCATGGTTGGCGATGAACAAAGAGTCAGGCGCTATCTGTGTCTCTCCTTTGTCTAGCATCGTTATCAGTCACTACAAGCCTGAAGAACGTATCAACGAACTGAAGAACGTAGTAGCTAGTGACGAACCACCTGAACGTTGTTACTCGCCTGTGCCAGATGGTAAGTCTGGTAACATGAAGCTGGCTACTGCTTGTAGTTATTGTGCTCATAAGTTTCGCTGCTACCCCAAGGTACGTACCTTTATCTATAGCAGCGGACCTCGATACCTTACCACCGTATCACGAGTTCCAGATGTACTGGAGATACTGAATGATTATTCTTGAAGCAGAACTTAGTAATGGTAATGTGCTAAGAAAGAAATTTCTTAACGAACATGACGCTAAGTTGTGGGCGTATCTTGAAGGCGATCACATCATGGACTACACATACTTTAAGTTAGACGACAATGAAATTCAGGAGTAAGTTTGAAAAGAGGGTGTATGAAAACCGAGACGGACGACAGTTGGATTATGAACCACAAAAGCCCGTTATCGGTTACAATACACCTTCCAGGTACATCCCCGATTTCAGGTTACCAAACGGAGTTTTTGTTGAGTGTAAAGGATATTTCGATCCTCGATCTAGAGCAAAGATGCTTAGAGTTAAGAAGCAAAATCCAACACTTGATGTACGAATGCTTTTCCAAAGAGCTACTAACCGAATTACCAAGTCACCCAACTCACTTACCTATTGGCAATGGTGCGAAAAGCATGGCTTTGAGTGGGCTGAAGGTGACGTAATCCCTGAGGATTGGTACAATTAAAGGAGATTTAAGGGGTCGCCAACCTCTGTTGTTTTGTCTATTACATTTGCAGCGCTATTGTGCTTATCCAGCGCCATTCATTACGAAGCACGAGGGGAGCCTTACCAAGGACGAGTGGCCGTAGGCTCTGTTGTTCTTAACAGGACAGAAGACCCTAGGTTCCCTGACGATGTATGCGAGGTTGTCTCTCAACGAGGACAGTTCTCGTGGTACAATCACAGACCTTTAGTACTTGGTACACAGAAAAATCTTGCACTGGGATTGCTTGAAGGCACTATCCCTCGCACGGTTCCTAATGCTCTTTTCTTTTCTTCAAACGGTGTGTCACCCTCTGGTGGTCCATTGGTCGCAAGGATAGGATCGCACAAATTTTATGGAAACAGAAATGAATAAAAAGATTCTAGTACTGGACATTGAGTGGGCACCAGCTATTGCTTATGTCTGGCGAATGTGGGATGAGAACATTTCACCTGAGAAGTTAATCGACCACGGAGGAATGCTTTGTTTCTGTGCTCATTGGCACGGAGAGAAAGAGTACATGTTCTTCTCTAAGTGGGAGCACGGTCAGGTTGGTATGGCAGAGGCTGCTCTCAAGTTACTTGAAGAAGCAGAGGCTGTCGTGACCTACAACGGTGACAAGTACGACTTGCCTAAGATCACTGGCGAGATTCTGTTAGCAGGTTTGACCCCGCCTCCTAAGCCAGCAAGTATTGACGTACTCAAGGCTGTGAAGAAGTTCGGGTTCAACATGAATAGGCTGGCCTATATCGGTCCTCTTCTAGGTGTCGGAGCAAAGGTAAAGCACGAAGGCTTTAGCCTCTGGAAGAACGTACTAGATGGTGACGAGAAGGCTCGGGCTAAGATGCGTCTCTACTGTATTCAGGATGTGCGTATGTTGGATAAGCTTTACAAAAAGATCTTACCGTTCATCACTAATCACCCTTATCTTGGTATAGGCAAGGACAAGTGTCCTGCTTGTGACTCCAAGAAGACGCAGAAGCGAGGCTCTCGTCGTACACGAGTGTTTGCTATTCAACGGAACCACTGCCAAGATTGCGGGCATTGGTTTGAAACTCAAAGGACTAAGGTAGCGTAACGTGACTGAAAGAGATATTTACGTTATCCGCCAAGCGGAGAGTGGCGACTACTACTTAGTCCCGTTAGAGAAGGCTGAGTACTTTTGGGAAGATGAGCTAAATGGTGATGCAGCTTACGCTACATACATTGATTTGTTTGATCTTCAGGTTTACGATTACGAGGTTTAACCATGAGTAAAGAGTTTACAAATGATGAAGAAGAAAAGGTTATCTCTGGCGCAATCAAATATGACGGTGGAAAGTCTCCAGTTTATCGGGGCGCAATCGCTTATTTCCCACGAGCAATTAGGGCAGTTGCTGCCGTCTCCGCTTTTGGCGCTTCTAAGTACGCTTGGAACGGATGGAAGTCCGTCGATGACGGAGCTAACCGATACGTTGATGCAATGGTACGACACCTTACCTACGAAGCAGAAGGCGAAGTGGTGGACTCTGATAGTGGACATCTTCATGCTGCACACACCGCATGGAATGCCCTCGCACGGCTCGAACTAATTCTTACTGATAAGGAAATAACTTGACCAAGAAGTCAAAGAAGATTGATGTTGATAAGTTTATTGAAGACAGCACAGACGAAGAGTGTTTAGCGCTCATCTCTAAATTCTTTGATCGTGTCGACATTGGTGCTAAGTTTATTGAAGATGAAGAGGGATTGATTACTCACCAGCTACTTGTTCTACAGTGTGGTGACAAGGTTATAGTATCCGATCCTGATGAATTTGCTTGGCCACTACAACGATTACCTATGCCACAAGCACTACAAGGGAGCTTAAATTAAAATGATTAATCGTGAACAACAAGTACTCCCTTTCTTTGAAGCAGGAGGCCACAAGACAGAGAGTGATGGTGGTGACTTTGAAATCCACTTCACTTGTTTTGCAGAAGAACTAACAGAGTTTAACGAAGCACTAGCTGAGTACCTACTCGGCGCTACTGATGAGAACCGAGAGAACCTTATTAAGGAGTGGGCAGACGTACAGTACACACTATCTCTATTCCCGTTATACTTTGAGTTTGATGGTGAGGAGGCGTTTACTCGTGTAGCCAACAACAATATGACTAAGGTTGTCAACGGTAAGATCTTCCGTCGAGCAGATGGAAAGATTCTTAAGCCAGATGATTATGTGAAACCAGACATGAAGGGACTTTAAATTTTGCTAGAATTGAATCACGAACGAGACTCCCTTCTTACTGACTTTGGTAAAGCTACTCTCGTAGACCGCTACTTACTGGAAGGTGAATCTTTCCAAGATATGTTTGGTCGAGTATCCAACGCCTACAGTAGTGACCCCAGTCACGCTCAACGACTATACGACTATATGTCAAAGCTGTGGTTCTTGCCAGCCACACCGATCCTTAGCAATGGGGGGACTGACCGTGGTCTCCCCATTTCTTGTTACTTAAATCATGTGCCTGATAGCATGGAAGGAATTGCGAATGTTTGGAATGAAAATGTTTTCCTCGCCTCGAAAGGCGGCGGAATTGGAACTTACTGGGGAGACGTACGCTCCATTGGTGAACCCGTCGGGCGGACAGGACACACTAGTGGAGTTATCCCTTTCGTCAAAGTCATGGATTCTCTTACTCTTGCTGTCTCTCAAGGCTCTCTTCGGCGGGGCTCAGCGGCTGTTTATCTTGACATCCACCACCCAGAAATTGAAGAGTTTCTCGAAATCCGAAAGCCCTCAGGCGATTTCAACAGGAAGTCGCTCAACATTCATCACGGGGTAATGATTGATGATGTGTTCATGCAATCAGTCAAGGAAGGGAAGGAGTATCCACTTCGTTCTCCGAAGACAGGCGAGACACTTAAGTTTGTTAATGCACGGGCTCTTTGGGAAAAGCTACTGGAGACTCGCATTGCCACTGGGGAACCTTACATTGTATTCTCCGATACGGTAAACAACGCTATCCCCGAGTATCATAAGAAGGTAGGCCTTAAGGTCAGCACTTCTAATCTGTGCTCGGAGATTACCTTGCCTACTGACAAGGAGCGTACTGCTGTTTGTTGTTTGTCATCTCTCAACCTTGAACTGTGGGATGAATGGAAAGACAACAAGGAGTTTATCTCTGATGTGATGGAGTTCCTAGACAATGTGCTGGAAGCTTTCATCCAACAGGCTCCACCCCAGATGAAGAAGGCTGTGTACAGCGCTACAATGGAGCGTTCTGTAGGTCTTGGTGTTATGGGTTTCCACAGTTATCTACAGAAGAAAAGGATTGCTTTTGAAAGTGCGTTGGCGAAAGCCTTTAATCTTAGAGCGTTTAAGCACATCAATCAGAGCGTTAGCGATGCGGATTATCGTCTGGCTGTTTTGCGTGGACCTTGTCCTGACTCACTCGCTACAGGAGAGTTCCGACGATTCTCAAATCGAACGGCAATCGCTCCGACAGCCAGCATCTCCGTCATCTGCGGAGGCACTAGCGCCTGTATCGAACCGATCCCAGCGAACATCTACACGCACAAAACGTTAAGCGGTTCCTTTGCTGTTAAGAATCCATACCTTGATAGCCTGATTAAGGCCACTGGTGCAGCAATGTACGACAGTACTCCTAACTGGTACGACAAGCAGTGGGACAGTATCCTGGAGCACGGGGGTAGCGTCCAACATCTTGACTGGGTGGAGGAACAAGATAAGTCCGTGTTCCGTACTGCCTTTGAGATTGACCAGCGGTGGCTTGTTGAGTTTGCTGCTGATCGTCAGAAGTATATTGACCAAGCACAGTCGTTGAACCTGTACATCCCTGCCGACGTACACAAGCACGACCTACACTGGCTTCACTTCCGTGGGTGGGAGCAAGGAGTCAAGTCCTTCTACTACCTACGCTCCAAGAGTTTGCAACGAGCAGGCTTTGCTGGAGGAGTGGAGCAAGACAATACTATCGAAGCTCCGCACATTGAACTTACTAATTATGAGGAATGTTTATCTTGTCAGTAGTTAAAAAGGTTAGTTGGAATGATCTTGATCAATTATCTCGGGCAATTGGTAATGTACTAGGATATTTAAGTGACAATTCTTGTAGTGATCCAGACTGCTGTGGTGGCCCCTTTTACGACAGGCAGGACTACGTAGACGGAGTAGAACTTCTTCGAGATTATGGTATTGAATTAGATGAAAGAACAATAAATGAATGAGATTGGACTATCTACCCCAAGCGTAGGCTACAAACCCTTTCGTTACCCCTGGGCCTACACCTACTGGCAGAAGCAACAGCAGGTCCACTGGCTGCCTGAGGAAGTTCCTCTTGGTGAGGACATTCGAGACTGGGCCACTAAGCTAGAGCCAGAAGAAAAGAATCTGTTAACTCAGATCTTCCGGTTCTTTACACAGGCAGACATCGAGGTAGCTGATAACTACATGGATCGTCTTGCCCACATTTTCAAGCCGACTGAGGTGAAGATGATGTTAGCTGCTTTCTCTAATATGGAAACGGTACACATTGCAGCTTACAGTCACTTACTCGATACGATTGGTATTCCTGAATCGGAGTATCAGGCGTTCATGCAGTATAAGGCTCTAAAGGACAAACATGATTACCTGTCCGAGTTTAATGTGGGTACACCTGATGACATTGCAGTAACTCTCGCTACCTTTGGCGGCTTCATCGAAGGCCTTCAGTTGTTTGCTAGCTTTGCAATGTTGATGAACTTCCCGCGCTTCAACCTTATGAAGGGTATGGGGCAGATTGTTTCTTGGAGTGTACGAGATGAGTCCTTGCACTGCGAGGGAATTATACGACTGTTTCATCAGTACGTTGAGGAGCAGTGGGGAGGCACCCTACCGGATCGAATTGCACAGCGAATCACAAGTATCTGTATGGACGTTGTGCAACTTGAAGACCGATTTATTGAGCAAGCTTTCTCTCTTGGCCCAGTCAAGGGGATGGAGCCCTCAGATATTTCGAGTTACATTCGATACATTGCAGACTGGAGGTTGTCACAACTCGGACTGCCCCCAGTGTACGGAATTAAAGAGCACCCCCTACCGTGGCTCGCCCCCTTGCTTAACGGAGTGGAGCACTCTAATTTCTTTGAGCAACGATCCACCGAATACAGTAAAGCAGCAACACAAGGAGAATGGTCTGATGTCTGGAACCGAGTTGACGGAAGTAATCGAGACAAGTTTGTTATCGTATGAAGATAAAGTTCTTTTGCGACGAGGTATTATCTCAGAGCTACTCCCCTTGTTTGGTGGGGATAACATAGACGGTATGATCGTAGCAGCTACAAAGCTATGTGAATACATCGAGAACGGTTAAATAAAAAAAGGGCCCTAAGGAGTGATCCTCGGGGCCCTTTTCTTTTACTTTATTTCCTGAAGCCCTAGGGCCCAGTCTCTAGCGATTTGTAGTCTCGCTGTATTCTCTGCACAAATTTCTGCGTCAGAGAACGGGATAACAATTACGTCGTCAGAAAGGACGGTACCTTCACTGGTTGCGTCAGTACTTCCGGTACCTCCACCCGAGGGGGCGGCAGCGGATCGGCTGGCCTGACCTCTATCGGCGTAGCGCACGAGGCTAGCACTGTAGCGGCCAAGCAAACTACGATAAGCTTCATCTTGTTCAGCGGCATAGTTTCTGTACTCCTCTTCAATCCTATTTCTATCTTCTATCGCCTTCACTTCTGCCTCAGCTTGAGCAGCTCGTGTACTTTCTACAATTGCTAGGGTGTTTGATTCACATGCTTCCAACCGTAGGTTTGTAACGTAGTACATCGCACCAAGAAGTAAGGAGATACCGAGTAAAGCCAGAGTAACGTAATCACGAAAACGTTCCCATAAGCTTAACGTATCGGCAAGTATGTTACGCATAAGTTATACTCCGCATTTCGTCTGTTAGTTAACCCAGGTACCACACGACCACCAGCCCTGTTCCACCGCTTAAACTGTTGACACGCACCAAGGAAGTCCCCTTGGTTAAACTTGCGAGCAGCAGTACTACGGCAGTAAGCACCAGTACCAATGTTGTAGGCTAACGAAGTAGCAGCAGCTAACTGAGCAGGACGGTTTGCAAGGATAGGAGTACAACGCAGAACAGCGCTTTCATATCCAGCTACCGAACGATTCAACATGGCTAAGCATTCGTCATTTGTGTAACGACGCATAGGTACGTTAGTCTCACCATAACAAACTGTTTGAACCCCTACGATGTCACGATAAGGATCATTGCGCTTGCCTTCCCACTGTGCAATAAAGGGTACAGAGATAAGTAAAGCTGCACCCCCGATAATAGACGCTTTATTCATCAACAGGTTCCTCTTCTTTTGGTCCCCATTCTTTCCAACGTTGGTACATAAAGTAAACTATTTGCATACTTAACCAACCAAGGGTAGCAATAAGAACCCAATCCTGTAGGCTTACGCTGAACAGCGTGAGAGCTGCCACTGTAGCAGGAGGGGTGGATAAGACCCCCTCCCGCAGCATTTCCGTTCTGTTATCCACTTTATTCCTCATTAGTTGTAGGTTGCAAACCCAGAACGGGCAGCATTTGTTGTTTAGCATACTTGTAAGCCCATTCCCGAATTTCACGGACTGTAGTGGTCTTTTCTTCCATTGGCATAGCCCGCCACTCAGGAGAAGCCACCCATTCGCCCATGTACGCGCGAAGGTATTCACCCTGATAACGCTGCCACTCCTGTCGTTGTTCAGCAGTAAGCTTAACACGAGCACCTTCGTGCTGGAAGGATGCAGGAGCACCACTCACAACTACTTCAGAGCTAGCACGTTCAACAGCAGACAACTCACGAGACACATCATCTTGCAGGATGTCAGTATAGTTACTCATGCCTGAGGTGCTACGCCCTTGTGGCATTGTGTCACCATACACAGAACGACGAGCAGGAAGATCTTCACTAAGGCCAGGGATAGCAGAAGCTACTCGACCATAGATACGATCCATTGCTGAACCTTCCCCAGTTGTGACCCGTTTGATTGGGTCATTGACTTGCTGGTTGTACTGACGTACAGCAGCAGGGACAAACTGGCTAGCAACATTACCTGCAAAGTCTGCAAATTGGTTGGTGTCTTCTTCAGGATTACGCCCCTCAGTAAACAGGCTTGTGTACATAGACAAGTTATCTGCGTACACCTGAGAACCCAACAAGCTCATAAAGGCACGAGCACTGGCCCAAAGACCCGCAGACACTTCACCTTCATCTGCTACACCAGCATCGTAACGTTGACGAAGAGTAGCCACACCAGCAGCTACGTTATTGTCAATGTCCCAAGGAACCCAGGAAAGATTGAGAGCAGTAGCATCAACATACTGACCATCTTCAATGACAGCGTTCTCACGGAACCCACCACCTTCGAGGGCCTGTTGCTTCTGATAGTTCTGCGGACCTTGACCCTGAATAGAACCTTCTTCCTGTTCCGATGCCCCACCAGCCATCTCCCAGTAGTGGGCGATTAAAGCAGTCCCCATAAGGGCACGAGCAATAGCAGTGTCCCTGCGAGCACCACCAGCAGCAAAGTCTGCTTGGCTGTTCTTGTCAAAGATAGCAAACGGTGAACGACGAAGAGCTTGCCACAACAAGCGGTCAGTAACACGAAGGAACGGAAAGAGCATGTTGCCTGCAAAAGCAACGAACTGTTCACCAGCACTCATGTTAGGACGGATTGTTTTGATCCGCTCTGCCCAGCTACTTAAAGCTGAAGGAGCATCAACCAGCAGTACCTCGTCAGTCAGCCGACTGGCTTCCTTAATCATAGCAAGATCAGCGTTAGCTGCAATACTAGAGCCTTCTTGAAAAGCCTCTGAGCCACTGAATCCTTGCTTGTGTGCCTCACGTACACCAAGAGCGTACATGTGAGCATTATCATGGAACGCACGGAAGAACGTATCACCAGCATACAACGCATCAGAAACAAAGTTGATAGCCTTACCTACCTTACCAGGGAATCGAGCATCTTGCATCTCGATGCGGGCGCTGTACATTCTGTTACCATGGCCCTCCATGAAGGCATCCCAAGTATTCTTCCACGTTTGATTATCGAAGAGTGCCTTGGTTAATCCGTAGCCATGAGCAAGAAGTTCACTAAGGGTAGCCCCTTGCTCGACATCTTTACCAAGGGCACGAAGAGGACGACGAACAGCGTACTCTCCAATACTTGCTAACGCCTTCTCTTCTACCAAACGGCTAATCATAATAGCACTATCGTTAAAGTTCTTAGCGTGAGTACCCATACCACTTAGCATGGAAGCGTGACGAAACGTCAAGATATACTGCCACCAGTAAGGCTTAGTAATCTTACGAACCATAGCAGTAGCACCTGGAGTATTGCCAGTAGAAAGCAAGGCCTGTACCTGCTGAGCAAACCGCATGAACGTAGCTTCATCAGAGAATCCACTAACGTTGTTGCCACTTATCTCAGACAGTAAAGTATTCAGATCTTCAATCTTACGACGAGAGACTTGAAGAGCACGGACCATTGCAAGAGCACGGCCTACCTCAGCTTGGTTGCCAAGGATGCTTTCAGTCAGCGCCTTGTACTTACTCATAGCTACAAGATAGTCTGCCTTAGGCTGCCCTGAGAAGCCAGTCTCAGCCATCTGGTTAAAGAGTTCAGTAGCACGATCATTAAACTTCATAGCAAGCTGATCAGCCTGATACATACGAACATCAAGTTCTTCAGTTTTAAATTTTCTTAGACCCTTAGTATTGAACCCACGTTCGCGGGCCATAGCCATAGCTTCTTCTTGTGTCCTTACAGTCGGAACGTATCCATCCATAAGATCGTCAAGAATCTTCTTTGCATTCTTAACCTCAAACATTTCTTCAGGGTTCAGGTCAAGCGGCTCTTCCGAGGGACGCATGTACCTGTTTTGGCTAAAGGTAGGACCAAACTGCTGACCATCAACAACGTAGTTGTCTGGGTTAATATTTGGTTCAGAGGTATATGGAGTAGTAGCTGCTCGCTCGTCTGCTCCCATCTTCCGACGATTAGCAGTGTCTCGTGCTTCTACTTCACCGAAGAGGTGTTCATAAGCATCGAACCTAGCATTAGGATCGTTGTTAAAGAAGTTACGAAGACCTTGAATATTTCCAGTGTCAAGTAGTTCTGTTACTTTTTCTGCTTTATTTATATCAGTCCTAACAGAATCATAAAATTCTTTCAGGCCCTTTTCTATGCTGTCACTGTCAACTAACGCATCCATCATAACTTCGTGAGTACGACGATCAGTTGACTTAGAATTACTAGTAACAATATCTCTGTAATTTTTACCACGGTTTTTGTAGAAGGTATCTACGGCAGTACTGACTCTTTCAGAGGCAGCGTCAAGTTCATCAAAAGATACATTACCTTTACTATATAATTTTTCTTCTACCTTGTACGCAGCACGTAGTTCTAATAGATCGGGCTCATCTGCTAAATCTACTAAGTAATCATTCAATCTAGCATTCTGTTGTGAGATTGTGATTAAGTCATTTGCATAAGTAAAAGCACCACGAAGGAGTGTGGACTTATCAAGACGACTGATAGAAGTATCAGCGTTACCACCACGAGCCATGTTCTCCATGCTTTGAACAGCGTGTTGAATCTCGTGAACAAGCGTGTCAAACGCTTTACCAATCTTAAGGTCTTTGTCTACCTCAATTGTTTGAGTACTATCAGACCAAGCCCCACTATAACCAGTGCCAGTTGTACGTTCGACACGAACATTCCTAAGCTTGGGATAGGCGTTGAACAAAGCCGGATGCTCAAGAACGTCTTCGAGTTTACCACCTTTCTTAAATGTGGGCAAGAGCCTCGAAGTACTGTCGTCAATTTCAAAACGCCAGATATCATCAGCAGCTTTGAACCAACCAGTAGCCAAGTGAGCAGGACTACCAGGCCCTACGTCTTTACCACGAGCAGCTTCAAGCTGAGCATTCTTAAGTGTGTAAGTGTTAGCAGTGTCAGCACGACGACCAGCGTACATGTAACGGAAGCCATTACCAACAACGTCACGCCTGTTACCGTTGACTACAGCACTGTGCGCCATGCCAAGGATTGAACGTACTTCTCTGTCACTGTACTTAAGATCAACACCTACGGCGCGACCAAACTCCTTGACAGTATTTACAAGACGATCAAAGATGGGACGAGGAAGCGGACCCTTTTCGCTCCACTCAGCGAGGATCTCATCGACTGCACGAGCAGTACGGTTAGGGTCACCAACGTAGGCGGTAGGATTGGCAGTGAGCCAGTTATCTACCCGAGTACGGAAGGACTGAGTACCCTTGTCGTAGAACGACCACAGAGTGTCGTCAAGGCGGTCAGCAAACAGTTGCTGCATACCGTTGTGGCCAAGGCCCTCATGGTACGTGACAGCGCTCAGGACATCCTCAGGGGCAAGCTTACGCTTACGTGCTTCGTCTAGTACTGCCTCCATGTTAACAGACACACGGCCAGTCTCAGAGTTGAACACGCCGATGGCATTATTGTCTACTCCATCCAAATCATTAAAGTTACGACGAACTTCAATATCAGGTGCGTTAGTCCAGTCACGAGTTACGTGAGCAACGTAATCAGAACCTTGAGTTACTGCCTCAGTAATCTGAGCAACGTAGTTGCGACCACGAGCTGTACGACGAGCAGTAGGACGAGCAACAGTGGGTGCTTCTACTGTGTCTGTCTGAGGAGCAGCCTGCACACGAGCACGAGCTGCACGACGATCAGCAATAGCACTAGGAACCTCAAGAAGAGCGCCAGCACCAGCAGCAAAAGCTACGTTAGTTGCAATCTCACCAAGGCCCATCTCTTCCTGCCCGCGCTGAGCACGGTTAGCATTAATGAGGGGAGTAACACCAAGTTCTGTAGCTGCATTGATAGCAGCAGCCTTCAAGATACCTGAACCACCACCAAGAGCATTTACCGGATCAAAAACAGAACCACCAAACTGACCAAGGATAGACGCAACAGGGCTATCGTTTGCAGCTTGAGCTTGTAATGAATTTATGTAGTCTCCGTAGTTGTTAAAAAGACCTTGATCAAATGCTTGACGGAAATCAGTTAAGTTATTTGCGTACTGAGCTCGTGCATCCTCGTTACTGACAAAGTCGCTTACTCGAATATACTCAGGATCGCCAGTCTCTTTGTAGAGATTGTCGTAGTACGCATAGGAATTTCTATTAGCTTCTGTGTCGTTTACGGCCAGGCCAGCAGCCTCAGAGGCAGCCTTATATTCATCAAACGACTGACCTGAAGTGATAGCATCAACAGCAGCCTGTCGGTTTTGATTGTAGTATTCTTCAGCAGATGGAAGACCAGGAATTAAACCCTCGAAGGCAGCATCCCTGAAGATCTTGTCATAGTCATAAGCACCACCAGTAGCGCTGCCCTCGGCCTGAGCCTGGCTTACAGGGTTCATTACAGGCATACCTACACGAGCGTAGTCAACAGGATTATAGCCCTGATCTTGCAAACCACGAAGTAGCTCACCGTAACCTGCTGAACGTACACCAGTGTTAGCTAAAGTAGTGTCACTGAAACCAATCTTGGCCCCAGTAGCAAGCTGCTCAGACATGGGGCGAGAGCCAAACAATCTTTCGTTATTTGTCCGTGCTTGCTGGGGGCTGACTTCAGCCATAGCAAGATTCTCTCCAGTAAGAGGATTCTTACGGGTACCAATCTCACCTTCAAATGGCTGGAACTGAAAACCTTCGCCCTGTGCGGGCTGGACACGCGAAGGCACCACAGGAGGTTGAGCCTCTTGCGGTGCCTGCATGTTTACTGGGGTAGGAGTGTTAGTCTCCCGTGGCTGAGTATTAGTTCCGAGATTCTGTCGGACAAAATTAAAGATTTGCTCATCGGACGCACCAATGGGGGCCTCTACAATAAGGACCGAGCCATCAGGTGCAGTAACTTCGACTTCTTCATAATCTTGAGGTAAGGCCAAAGGAATTTGCTCCTAGTTTAATTTATTAATTAGTCATTCTTAAACGACGAGAAGGGGGAAGAGGCGGACCATCGCTACCTGATCCACTGCTTCTCCACCTATTGTACCACTCTGTTTCACCAGCACTACGCTGAGCAGGGGGTGTGTCGCCAATACGAACTGCTCGTTCACTGTCCGTTTCTGATCGAGGAGCAGCACGGGCGGGGGGAGGACGATTACGCATGGTTTCAGCATTAGTCTCGCCAGTAACAACACGGCGTTCAGCAAGAGGAAGATTACGCTGTTGACTAACAGTCATATCACCTGAACTATAGATTCCCATTTGCTCAGGAGTCATCGCGTCTGTAATGCCAAGATCCTCTAAAGAGAACCCAGCTCGCTGTGCCATTGCTGAAATAGTTTGCAAGGCATAAGGCAAGTTTTCTGGGTTATCAGTAATTGAACTTAACGTGCGAGCAGCAAAGTTACGAAGCTGCGTGTAATTAGTCCACTGAGCATCTCGCTGATCGGCTTTATTATTGGAATCTATTCCTTGCTGTTGTGCTACTCGTGCGTTATTTGTTTGCATCTGCTCGTATAGCGAAGAAGCAGCCGCTGGGTCTACCTGAGCTAAACGTTCAATTGCTGCCATCTGGGCCCGAGGATCAGCATTAGTAAATCCAGCCATCGCATCAGAAGCACGTTCACGTTGACGTTGAGGAGCATACATAGGGTCATTACCACCTTGTACAAGGAAAGCATCTCCTAGGGTACCAACAATGTCACGTAGGGTACCTCGCATACCGAACATACCTCGACGCTGTAACTCAGGTGATACAGGGTCTTGGTTGGCCATAGCCACTTCTTCACGGTATTTACGGTTGCCCATAAACGGAGGCTCAGCTCCTTGCTGATCTACGTTGGGAGCCTGATTAACACCATTAACTAAGATAGTATCACGAGGGTCTGGTTGTCCCGTTAGCTCTGGAAATTGAGCCTCTAATGCTCGCCTTTGAGCAATCTCTTCCGGCGTTTCAACCAGGCTTCCTGCAACTTGACCCATGTTAAGCAATGAACCAAGGTTAAACGCCATGATTAAATTCCTCTCCTAGCAGAGCGTAGTTAACTGTCTTATACCCGCCAATCTCAGGGCCCATTGCTTCAGGCTTAATCTTTTCAACTTCGTCAGCCATGACACCAAGGAAAGGACCACGACCATCAATGTAGTGATACTTGTAAAGATTGAGACCGCTTTTAGCTTTACCAACTTTAACAATAAGCTTCTTAAGACGACGGTCTGAAGAAGCAGCAGCAGCTGCGATATTACCAAGAAAGTCTGCAATGCCTGTATAAGATTTGGACAAACTTTCTCCCTGACTAGTGCTGTACTGACCTGCGCCAGTCATAGCCTGAGCCGCACTAGTCCCAAGACCAGCAAGACTGAGTTGATTCTGGAGATACTTATCAGCAAAAGTCTGGTTGAGACCAGCGCTGTAGTTTTCAAGACCCTTCAAGGTTGCGCCACTTTGTAGCAGACGACGAGCACCCATACTAGAGTCAACACCTTCAAGACCTCGATCAAGCAAAAAGCTAAATCCAGAGTTATCCCTAAAGTTATTAAAACCACTCATGTCCCCACTTAGGAAGTTAGAAACATTCTGAGCACCCTGGTTAGCATAACCAAGTAAGGGGCTGAAAGCAGTAGAGATAGGCTCAAAAGCCTTATTGTAAGACTCGCTTGAAGATGTTTCGGTCGCCTTACTGCCACCAAAGATTTTAGAAAATAAACCCATTAGTTATTCTTCCTTTAGTTTGACGACAGGAAACAACTCCGACACGTCGACATAATGTGTAGCGTCAGAGCCATCAGCTTCTATGCTTATCTCATCACTGCTGTTGCTTTGCTGCGTAACTAAGGATTTAGAGCAGCTACCAGAACGAAGGATCTCTCCGGTCTCTTTATTGTACACGATAAATTTAGCTGAAGCCATGTTATCTTTTTAACTCCACAGTAATCAATGTTCTGTTAGCAACAGACAAATCGTTTGAATCATTGATACCAACTTTTACGTAGTAGGTGTAGGTACCAGCACCAGGGTTATCTACAAACTTAAACTGCCCAGTAGGACCATCACCAGTACTAACAGGTACTTCAGGTAACCAAACTAACTGAGTAGCTCCTCGCCAGATTCCATGACGGACTCGGCAGTTGTCACTCACAACATAAGAGTGACACCAGTCAAGGATGATTGGTTCGCCGTCCGTAGAAACAGTCAAGGACTGTACGGTAATTGGTGAGTAACTTCCTAGGTTAATTAAAACTGATCCAGCAGTAAATGAAGCACCTCGGATACTGACAGACTCGTCAATAATAGAGGAAGTATTTACCTTATCTGTCTGAACTGTTCCGTCAGGGTTTAAACCAGCAAGTGCGTAGGTTGCTCCAGCATCTCGAACAGAGACCCAAGCGCTTCCACTCCACCTGTACAGTTTATTGTTTTCTAGTGTGCTGATCCAAAGATCACCAGCAGCTTC
>Ga0247722_10000373_pt1 | contig 28213 bp, 19 predicted proteins | sample MSEWelMarce3H_FC_FD_189094 | JGI IMG/M metagenome (GOLD analysis project Ga0247722, IMG submission 189094) | Subsurface sediment microbial communities from gas well in West Virginia, United States - MSEEL Well Study Marcellus 3H_FC | ecosystem: Environmental > Terrestrial > Deep subsurface >... | reverse complement strand
AGGTTTGGGTGGAGTTCTTTTATACGCCGGTTACCTGAAAGCTTTCACTCCGGATAAATCAATGATGGCTGTGCGCGCATATGAGTTGTTACCAATTTGGTTGGCAAATGCTTTTGGAATAATTCTGCCGTGGCTCGAAATGGGCGCTGGTCTACTTCTCATTGTTGGAGTCGCAGTTAGATATGCAGCCATCTTTGGTGCTGTTCTCATGGTTGCCTTTATCATCGCAATCGCCCAAGCATGGGCTCGTGGCCTATCTATCGATTGCGGTTGTTTTGGCGATGGCGGCGCTGTTGATCCGAGTGAGACAAAGTATTTGCAGTCAATCCTGCGCGACATAGGCTTCGCGCTTCTAGGTTTTTACCTTATTCGCTATCCTGTAACCAAGTTTGCACTTGAGAAAAATAAATCACTTCAACAAAAACCAACACCGGGAGAATAAAAGATGTCATCTAAGACACCTAAGGGTCCAGATAACGTAACTCGCAATCTAGTAATTGGAATGGTTGCGCTCGTAGTTGCTGTCGGAGCAATTTTCTCCGTGATCAGCAATCGAGAGAACACTTCAGCGGCTCTTCCATCAAGTGTTTCCCAAGAAGACGGTTATGGCATTGTTTTCAATGGCGACCTCACAGGTGTTCCAGTTATTGATATTTGGGAAGACTTCCAATGTCCAGTGTGTGCTCGTTTTGAACAAACCAATGGTGATTACATTGAAAAACTCATTGAGGAGAAGAAAGCAAAAGTTGTATTCCATACGCTTTCATTCCTTGGACCTGAGTCTGTTCTCGCAGCAAATGCCGCAGCGTGTGCATCCGATGAGAATAAATTCTTAGGTTTCCACAGAGCCTTCTACCAAAACTTACCTGCTGAAAATTCAGGAGCTGTTACTGCTGATTATCTAGTAGCACTAGGTCAGGGTGTAGGAATCACATCAGATAAATTCAAGAGCTGTGTAGCCAACCTTGATTACAACGGTTGGGTAAATAACGTTGCAGCATCCGGTGGAGAAGCAAATGTAAATTCTACTCCAACTGTTTTTGTTAATGGAAAAGAAATCCGCAGAGGGACATCCGGAGCAGATCTCGGGGATTACTTTGATCCAGCAGCATTCGCACGAGCTGTAGAAGGTAAGTAAAACTTTGAATAGATCGATTCCAACACCGAATACCTCGGTATTGGAAATCGGTCCATTCACAATTCATTTCTACGCACTCTGCATTATCGCTGGCATTGTTATCGCTGTTTGGCTTGGAGATAAACGCTTTAAGGCTCACGGTGATAATTTAGAAAATGTTGTTGCAGATGTTGCCATCTGGGCGGTTCCATTTGGAATTATCGGTGGGCGGCTGTATCACGTCATCTCTTCGCCAAATAATTATTTTGGTAAAAATGGCGAACCGCTTGATGCTTTCAAAATTTGGCAAGGCGGATTAGGAATTTGGGGAGCAATCTCAGTCGGAGCAATCGCAGCTTATTTTGCATATAAGAAGGCGCAAAAGAAAAAAGATTTGCCATCCTTCGGTTATTTCCTCGATGCACTCGCTCCAGGCATTTTGCTGGCACAAGCCATCGGACGTTTAGGTAATTGGTTTAATGGTGAGTTATTCGGTCGCCCTACAGATCTACCTTGGGCACTAGAAATTCCACAATCACTGCGCCCAGATGGTTACACAGCATTTGAAACATTTCACCCAACATTTTTGTACGAATTAATCTGGTGCACCCTGATTGCAACAGCGCTCATCCTTCTTAAAAAGAAATTGGCACCGGGTCAGGTATTTAGTGCCTATGTGGCTTTATATAGCGTCGGGCGATTACTGATTGAAGTTATTCGAATTGATCAAGCAAATACCATCGCTGGTGTGCGTGTAAATGTGTGGGTTAGCGCAATTGTTGCAACTCTTGCGGTGCTGAATTACCTACGATTGGGACGCTCTTCGGCTAAGATTTAAAGATGGCCTTGGAAGATGTTTACGCCCGCAATCTAGAGCACCGAACCCACCGCGCTGGTTGGCTACGAGCAGCAGTACTCGGTGCAAATGATGGTTTGGTTTCTACTGCTTCTCTCATGATTGGTGTAGCAGCTGCACAGGCCGATAGTTTCTTGATTACTGCAGGCCTTGCTGGAATTTCGGCGGGTGCTATGTCAATGGCAGTAGGTGAGTACGTATCAGTTCGTTCACAAAATGATATTGAAGAATCTGATCGCCTCTTAGAAATTCAACACCTAGCGATTGATCCAGATGGAGAGTTACAAGAGCTTAAGCAGATTTATGTTGATCGTGGACTTACTCCAGAGTTAGCAGAGCAAGTTGCCAAAGCGATGCATGAAAATGATGCGTTAACTGCGCACTTGCGTGATGAACTCGGCCAACACCCACATACAAAAGCGCGCCCAATTCAAGCCGCGATTGCCTCCGCTGCAAGTTTTACATTGGGCGGAGTTATTCCTTTCTTAGGTGCATTTGCTCCAACTCTTGGTGCCAAAGCGTGGAGCATCGTCGGTTTCACACTTGCAGGACTTCTTGTTACTGGAGTCCTCAGTGCACGAATAGCAGGATCAGCACCACTTAAGCCAACTCTGCGAGTCATGCTCGGTGGCTGTGTTGGCATGGCTATTACTGCAGGAATTGGACAGCTCGCGCATATCAGCGGGATTTAATCCAGCAAATTCACTATTGGATTGCCCGCAATCCTTGCTACGCTTTACCTCGTAATACTCACAAGGGCCAAGGTTGTCCCTAAATAATTCTCGACAACTGGAGCACTGAAAGCCATGAGTTTGCAATCCAACTATCCACGCGCACAGGGTTTATATGACCCTGCCAACGAGCATGATGCTTGTGGCGTTGCGATGGTTGCTACGTTAAATAAAGTTGCTACTCATTCAATCGTTGCTCAAGGCCTTACTGCGCTGCGAAATCTTGAACATCGTGGTGCTTCTGGCGCGGAACCAGATAGTGGAGATGGCGCAGGAATTCTGATCTGCGTTCCAGATGATTTCTACCGCTCGGTTGTTGAATTCGAATTACCTAAAGAAAGTTTTTATGCAACAGGCATTGGATTTATCGAACCTGATGCGGATGTAAAAAAATCTATTGAGTCACTCGCACAAGAAGAAGGATTGATAGTTCTTGGTTGGCGCGAATTGCCAATTAATGCGGCTTCACTTGGAAAAACAGCCGTCTCTGTCATGCCTCGTTTTGAGCAGATTTTTCTTGCAGGTGCAAAGAAAGAATCTGGTATCAACTTAGATCGATTGGCTTTTTGTTTACGTAAGCGAGCTGAGCATTCACTGCCTATTTATTTCCCGTCGCTGTCCTCAAAAACTATTGTTTATAAAGGAATGCTTACAACAGGTCAGTTAGAAGAATTCTTTCCAGATCTCAGTGATGAAAGAGTTATCTCTCCGCTTGCATTAGTTCATTCACGTTTTTCCACTAATACATTTCCATCGTGGCCTTTGGCTCATCCTTATCGATTTATTGCGCACAATGGTGAAATCAATACGGTCAAAGGCAATCGAAATTGGATGCGTGCCCGTGAAACGCTCTTGCAGAGTGAGTTAATTCCAGGTGATATCAAGAGAATCTTTCCTATCGTTGATCCAACTGGCAGTGACTCGGCATCCTTTGATGAAGTTCTCGAACTCCTGTATTTAGGCGGACGCTCGCTTCCTCATTCAGTTTTAATGATGATTCCTGAAGCGTGGGAAAACCACACTTCTATGTCGCAAGAGCGCAGAGATTTTTACGCATTCCATGCATCACTTATGGAACCTTGGGATGGACCTGCGTGTGTCACTTTTACAGATGGTCATCAAATTGGCGCAGTACTCGATCGAAATGGATTACGTCCTTCACGTTTCTGGATTACAAAAGATGGCCTAGTTGTCTTAGCAAGTGAAGTAGGTGTTCTTGATTTTCCTGCAGATCAAATTGCTCGAAAAGGACGTTTACAACCTGGAAAAATGTTTCTTGTAGATATTGAACAGGGCCGCATTATTGAAGATGAAGAGATTAAAGATTCTTTGGCTCGCGGTGCGCCTTATGGAGAGTGGCTTCACGCAGGAATGATCAGTCTTAAGGAACTGCAGCCGCGTGAACACATTATTTATCCGCACTCATCAGTTGTGCGCAGACAACGAGCATTTGGTTATACAGAAGAAGAGTTGCGAATTCTTGTGACTCCGATGGCAAAAAATGGCGCAGAACCACTTGGTTCCATGGGAACTGATTCACCAATTGCTGCTCTATCTGAAAAACCAAGGCTTTTATTTGATTATTTCTCACAACTATTTGCTCAAGTAACAAATCCACCATTGGATGCTATTCGCGAAGAGCTTGTAACAAGTCTGGGCGGATCTGTAGGACCAGAACACAATTTATTGGATCCAGGTCCATCATCCTGCCGACAGATATCTCTCGCATTTCCTGTAATCGATAACGACGAATTAGCAAAAATTATTCACGTGAACGCAGATGGAGATCATCCTGGATTATCCGCATACGTTGTTCGTGGACTCTTTCAAGTTGCTGGCGGGGGAGACTCACTTCGCAGTCGATTAGATGAAATATGTGCAGAAGTATCTGCCGCCATTGCAGATGGTGCGCGCATAATTGTTTTATCTGACAGAGATGGAGACGCTGAGGATGCACCTATTCCATCGTTGCTACTTACATCTGCAGTGCATCACCATTTAATTCGCGAAAAAACACGCACAACAGTTGGTTTAATTGTTGAAGCTGGTGACGTTCGTGAGGTTCACCATGTTGCATTACTGATTGGATATGGCGCCGCAGCAGTTAATCCATATCTTGCAATGGAGAGCGCAGAAGATCTAGTTCTCCAAGGTGTGATTACTGGCATCACTCCTGAGAAGGCTGTTCGTAATCTCATTAAAAGTTTAGGTAAAGGCGTTCTTAAAGTAATGTCCAAGATGGGCATCTCAACAATTGCTTCTTACACCGGAGCCCAAGTTTTCGAAGCAATTGGTCTGTCTCAAGATCTTGTTGATAGATATTTCACTGGCACAACTTCACGTCTTGGCGGAATTGATTTAGACATCATCGCTAAAGAAACCATTGCTCGCCATCACGTTGCTTATCCACCTGGTGGAGAAGTTCCTGGTTCTCGCAGACTTCCAATTGGCGGCGAGTATCAATGGCGCCGTGAAGGTGAACCACATCTATTTGATCCAGAAACTGTATTTACTCTGCAGCATTCAACTCGCGCAAAGAGATATGACATTTTTAAGCGGTACACACAAAAGATTGACGAGCAGAGCAAAGAACTAATGACTCTGCGAGGTTTGTTTGCCTTTAAAGAACGGACCCCTATTTCAATTGATGAAGTAGAACCTATTTCTTCAATCCTGAAACGTTTTTCTACTGGCGCAATGTCATATGGATCGATTTCACAAGAAGCTCACGAAACGTTGGCTATTGCCATGAATCGCATCGGCGCTAAATCAAACACTGGCGAAGGTGGCGAAGATCCTGATCGCTACCTTCTAATGGCCAATGGTGATTCAAAGCGTTCGGCAATTAAGCAAGTTGCTAGCGGTCGTTTTGGTGTTACCAGTGATTACTTAGTTAATGCCGATGACATTCAAATTAAGATTGCCCAAGGAGCGAAACCAGGAGAAGGCGGACAACTACCTGGCAACAAGGTTTATCCATGGATTGCAAAGGTTAGATACTCAACTCCTGGAGTTGGATTAATTTCGCCACCACCACACCACGATATTTATTCAATTGAAGACCTTGCTCAACTCATTCACGATTTAAAGAATGCAAATAACAAAGCCCGCATTCACGTTAAGTTGGTGGCAGAAGTTGGTGTCGGAACAGTTGCAGCAGGAGTGAGCAAAGCACACGCAGATGTTGTTTTGATTTCCGGCCATGATGGAGGCACAGGTGCTTCGCCTCTGACATCACTCAAGCACGCAGGTGCGCCTTGGGAATTAGGATTGGCTGAAACTCAGCAGACCTTGCTTCTAAATGGTCTACGCGATCGCATTGTTGTACAAGCTGATGGACAACTGAAAACTGGACGAGATGTAGTTATCGCAGCGCTCTTGGGAGCAGAAGAATTCGGTTTTGCAACCGCGCCACTAGTTGTTTCAGGGTGCGTGATGATGCGCGTGTGTCACCTAGATACTTGTCCAGTCGGTGTTGCAACGCAGAACCCAGAATTACGCAAAAGATTTACGGGTAAACCTGAGTTCGTCGAAACATTCTTTGAATACATAGCCGAAGAAGTACGCGAGCTTTTGGCACAACTTGGATTTAAAACACTGCAAGAAGCAATTGGTCATGTTGAATACTTAGACACACGCGATGCAGTTAATTACTGGAAAGCACACGGATTAAATCTCGCACCACTGCTGATGCGTCCAGATGTTGCCAGCCCGCTTCACCGCACCACTACTCAAGATCACGGATTAGTAAACGCGCTTGATAACAAACTCATTGAACTATCCGCTGCAGCTCTTTCGAAAAAAGAATCAGTTCGAATTGATATGCCAGTGCGCAACGTGAATCGCACAGTTGGAACAATGCTCGGAACAGAGATCACTCGTGCTTTCGGTGCCGATGGTCTAGAACCGGGCACAATCAATCTCACTCTTCATGGTTCATCTGGACAATCCTTAGGCGCATTTATTCCACGTGGCCTAACAATTCGTTTATATGGTGATGCAAATGATTATGTCGCAAAGGGTATTTCAGGCGGTCGAGTAATTGTTCGCCCAGATGAGAAGGCACTCTTTGCCTCACATGAAAATGTCATCGCTGGAAACGTTATTGGGTATGGCGCAACATCGGGTGAAATCTTTATTCGTGGAATGGTTGGTGAAAGATTCTGCGTACGAAATTCAGGAGCGACCGCAATTGTTGAGGGCGTTGGAGACCATGGTTGCGAATACATGACTGGCGGTACCGTAGTTGTTCTAGGTCGCACAGGCAGAAACTTTGCGGCAGGGATGTCTGGCGGACGAGCATTTGTACTAGATGTTGTTGAAGCAAATGTGAATCAAGAGATGGTTGACATTATTGCCGTACCCAATGATCAAAAAGAATACCTTCGTTCACTAATCTCTTCATTCGAAGTTGAAACGGGCTCTTTAATTGCGCACGAACTCTTGGCGGATTGGGAAAAATCACTCTCTCGTATCTCATTGGTAATGCCACGAGATTACGCGCGAGTTCTCGCCGCAATAGAAAAAGCCAATCGCGAAGGTTTGCCGGTTGACCAATATGTAATGGAGGTGGCCTCACTTGGCTGATCCAAAGGGATTCTTATCCACTCCACGTGAATTACCAAAGCGTCGTCCAGTTGATGTTCGCATTAAAGACTGGAACGAAGTCTATGAACCGCAGAGTTTTGAACACCTGCAAAAGCAGGCTGGTCGTTGTATGGATTGCGGAATTCCGTTCTGCCATCAAGGGTGCCCATTAGGCAATCTAATTCCAGAGTGGAATGACTTGATGTGGCGCTCTGACAAAGAGAGTGCAATTGATCGCCTTCACGCAACAAATAACTTTCCAGAGTTCACAGGTCGCCTGTGTCCCGCTCCATGCGAAACCGCTTGCGTTGTTGGCATCAATGCTGACGCTGTCACAATTAAACAAGTAGAACTTCGTACCGTTGAAGAAGCATTTGGAGCTTCTAACGTAAAACCGTTACCTCCAGATCGCTTATCGGGAAAAACAGTTGCTGTAATTGGTTCGGGTCCAGCTGGCCTTGCAGTTGCACAACAGCTCACACGTGCCGGTCACACGGTTGCTGTCTTCGAGCGTGCAGAAAAAATTGGTGGTCTGCTTCGCTATGGAATTCCAGAGTTCAAAATGGAAAAACACATAGTTGATCGCAGACTTGTTCAGATGGAAAAAGAAGGTACTCGCTTTAGACCTGGCGTAAACGTTGGCGTGGATATAACTGGCGCGCAACTTCGCTCTCGTTATGACGCAGTTGTATTAGCCGTTGGCGCTACACAATGGCGCGATCTCAATATTGCTGGCCGCGATTTCAAAGGAATTTATCAAGCCATGGAGTATTTGCCATGGGGAAACAAAGAAGCACTGGGTGAAATTACTGAACGCCCAATAAATGTTGAGGGCAAAGATGTAATCATTTTAGGTGGGGGAGATACAGGCGCTGATTGTTTAGGAACTGCAATTCGCCAAGGCGCTAAATCTGTTACTCAATTAGAAATCATGCCGCGACCAACTGATGAACGGCCATCAAATGCACCGTGGCCAACATATCCAATGATTTTTAGAGTATCGAGTGCCCACGAAGAGTCAGATAATCGAATCTTCTCCGTTAGCACCGAGGAATTCTTAGGTGATGCTGATGGAAATTTACGAGCACTCAAGATTGTCGAAACCGAATTCAAAGATGGAAAATTTTCACCTGTGCCCGGGACAGAGAGAGAAATTCCCGCCCAATTCGCATTTCTAGCAATGGGATTCACTGGCCCCGAACAGAATGCACTGATTAAACAACTTGAAGTCGAACTAGATGATCGCGGAAACATTAAGCGCGATGCAAACTTTCAAACAACTACTGAGGGAGTTTTTGTCGCTGGAGATGCTGGACGTGGTCAATCACTCATTGTGTGGGCTATTGCAGAAGGTCGCAGTGCAGCGGCTGCAGTTGATACGTTTTTAACAGAAGAAAAATCACAATTGCACGCACCAATCGTTCCGACATCTCGTCCGCTAGTTTTATAGATAGACTATTGCCATGCGCCACGCGAAAATAGTTTGCACAATGGGTCCAGCAGTTGAAGCTGCCGGAAAAGTTGAGCAGTTAATCGCAGCCGGCATGAATATGGCCCGCCTAAATCTTTCTCACGGTTCCTACGCTGAACATCAAAGCCGAATGGATGTTGTACGAAGCGCAGCCACTAAAGCAGGAGTTCCGGTTGCTGTTCTAGTTGATTTACAGGGGCCAAAGATCCGCTTGGCTCGTTTTGCCAACGGACCGCATGAATTATCTCGCGGAGATGTTTTCACGATTACTACGGATGAAATTGAAGGAACCAAGGATCGCGTAGGAACCACATACAAAGGATTGCCAGGGGATTGCAAAGCTGGAGATCGCATTCTTATCGATGACGGAAAAGTAACGGTAGAAGTTACATCCGTTTCTAAAACTGATGTGGTTACGAAAGTTATTGAGCCAGGTGCAGTGAGCAATAACAAGGGAATCAACTTGCCAGGAGTTGCAGTCTCTGTACCGGCACTTTCTGAAAAAGACATCGATGATCTGCGCTGGGGCCTTAAAGCAGGCGCTGATTTCATTGCGCTCTCATTTGTTCGAAGCGCAGATGACATTAAAGATGTACATCGCATTATGGATGAAGAAGGAATTCGAATTCCTGTAATTGCTAAGATCGAAAAGCCGCAAGCAGTAGCAAATCTCGAGGGAATCGTTGCAGCATTTGATGGCATCATGGTTGCTCGCGGAGATCTTGGCGTTGAGCTCCCAATTGAAGATGTTCCACTGGTTCAAAAACATTGCATCGAACTCGCTCGAGATGCAGCTAAGCCTGTCATTGTTGCAACTCAGATGTTGGATTCAATGATTACTAATTCCAGACCAACGCGTGCTGAAGCAACTGATTGCGCCAACGCCGTATTAGATGGCGCCGATGCGTTGATGCTCTCAGGGGAAACCAGTATCGGAGAGTTCGCTATAGAAGCTGTAGAAACAATGGCACGCATTATTCAGAAAACAGAAGAAGGCGGACTAGAGCGCATCCGTCCGATGATTAATTCACCACGAACAAAAGGCGGAGCAATCACAAAGGCCGCAACAGAAGTTGGCGCAATTGTTGAAGCCAAATACTTAGTTGCATTTACTCAAAGCGGAGATTCAGCTCGTCGCATGTCACGTCTTCGTTCTCCAATTCCAATTTTGGCGCTGACACCAGAAGTTGGAACCTATAACCGTCTTGCACTGACGTGGGGCGTCGAACCGATGATTACAGAGATGGTTAAGCACACTGATGACATGGTTAAGTTGGTAGACACAGTTTTGATTCAAAGCGGTCGCGCTAAAAAAGGTGAAAACGTAATGATTGTTGCAGGCTCACCTCCTGGAATTCCTGGATCAACGAACGCAATGCGCGTGCACATAGTTGGTGATGCCATAGGTGGCGTCGCCCCTGCTTATCGCTAAGCACGCTTACATTTTCTCTCACATCACTCTTTAGGGTTAGACTTTCACCACGCCTCGGTACTCCAACGGTAGAGAGGGCAGTCTCAAACACTGCATAGTGTCGGTTCGAATCCGACTCGAGGCACATGAGCACAATACGAATTTTGGTCGCGGAAGATGAAGCGCTCATTCGTATGGATTTAGTTGAGATGCTCACTGAATCTGGTTATGAAGTTGTTGCGCAAGCAACTAACGGGGCAGAAGCAATTGAATTAGCAAAAGAGCACAAACCAGATTTAGCAATTCTTGATGTGAAGATGCCCGTACTCGATGGAATTTCTGCAGCAGAAGAAATAATTTCTATTGCGCCAGTCCTCATGCTTACAGCCTTTAGCCAAAAGGAACTCGTTGATCGTGCACGAGATGCTGGTGTGATGGCTTACGTTGTTAAACCATTTACTATCAACGATTTGATTCCATCAATTGAAATTGCAATCAGTCGGCACACCCAGATGAAATCACTCGCTGATGAAGTTGCGGATTTACATGAACGTTTAGAAACTAGAAAATTAGTTGATAAAGCAAAAGGAATTTTGATGCAAGCCCTTAATCTTTCAGAGCCCGAAGCCTTCTCCTGGATTCAGCGAGCTGCCATGGATCGGCGCATCAGCATGAAGGCCGTGGCCGAGGCAGTCATTTCACCCAGTGCGGTTCCTGACGGGAAATAAGCCTTAAAACTTTCTGTTAACCAGGATTCACGCTCACTTTCGCCTTGTCCGAATGCGCCCCTTGCCGTTACCCTTCTCATCTCCCTGTCCCGGGACACAAGAACAGGAAAGGCAATACATGAAGAAGATCGTCTCCGCTATTGCAACTGTTGCACTCGTTGTTGGAACAGCTGTTGCTGTTGCACCAGCAGCTAACGCAGCGTGCTCTGGCAAGCTAAAGATTGCATACCAAGGTCCACTTACAGGTCCTGAAGCTGCACTAGGTATTAACGAACTTAATGGTGTGAAGTTCGCACTAAAGAAGTTCCTAGCAGCAAACAAGTCAGCTAACGTAGATCCAAGCGTTTACGAAGTTGATGACCAAGGAGATCCAGCAGTTGCTGGTCCAATCGCTCCTAAGGTTGCAGCAGAAGAGTGTGTAGTTGCACTTGTTGGTCCAGCGTATTCAGGTGCATCAAAGGTTTCACTACCTGTGTATCTTTCTGCAGGACTACCAATCATTACACCATCTGCTACAAACCCAACACTTCCATCTTTTGGTAAGGAAATCTTCCACCGTGCGGTGTTGACAGATGATTACCAGGGTCCAGCAGCAGCACGTCTAATCGTGTCAAAGAACAAGAACGCAAAGGTGTTCTTGGTTAATGACGCATCTGACTATGCAGTTGGTCTACAAAAGACTGTTGACATCACACTTGCTGGCCGCGTTGTCGGTAAGGATGTAACACCAACAGGTACAACTGACTTCACAGCAACAATTGCCAAGATCAAGAAGTCAAAGGCAACTGCTGTGTTCTATTCAGGTTACTTCTCACAAGCTGCTGTATTCGTAAAGCAGCTACGTGACTCAGGTTCAAAGATCACTTTCGCATCTGGCGACGGAACACTTGATGATCAATTCATTAAGTTGGCACGTAAGTCAGCTGAAGGCGTTCTACTTACAGCTCCAGCAATCCCAATGGAAACAGCATCTCCAAAGCTTGCTGCTGAAATGGTGAAGGCTGGCTGGAAGCCTGGCGTTTACACAACAGAGTCATACGACTCAGCGAACTTCATCCTTGATGCAATCAAGGCTGGAAATACAACTCGCTCAACAATTAACAAGTACATCTCTACAAAGTCACACAAGGGTCTTTCAAAGACACTTAAGTTTGATGCTGAAGGAGAAGTATCAGGAGCTGACGTAAATGGCTTCATCGTTAAGAACGGAAAACTTGTACTTCTAGGTGCTATCAAGTAACTAGTAAGGCAATAGTTCATCTGTAAGATCAGTCGGAGTCGGTGAGCAATCACCGACTCCGACTCTTATAAGAATTGGGTGAGAAATGGACTTTGGACTCCTGCGTGATGCGTTCTGGGGGCTAACTTTTGATGGTTTGGCTCTGGGTGCGATTTATGCCCTAATCTCACTGGGATACACACTTGTTTACGGCGTACTTCGCCTCATTAACTTTGCTCACTCTGAAGTTTTTATGATCGGCACTTTTTCTGCCCTTGTTGCATCTGGAATCATGGGCGTAAAAGTTGAAGATGACCCACGCACAGGCTGGGGAATGGTTTTCACACTTTTAATATGTTTGATCGCTGCAATGTTGGCTTCGGGCATAACTGCAGTTCTTGTTGAGATTATTGCCTACCGTCGATTACGCCAGCGAGGTGCGACCAAGCTCGCAACGCTCATTTCTGCAATTGGTGTCTCTATTTCACTCGTAGAACTCTTCCGCATCATTACTGACTCTTTGCCTCGCGAATTCCCACGCATTATGGATAAGACTTTCTTGTTTTCATACGCGGGTGCTGATATTCGAAATGACAAAGTAATTGTCATTATTGCCGCTGGATTAATGATGTTCGCACTTGAGCGTTTTATCTCAAAATCTCGCTACGGAAAAGGTATCCGTGCCGTTTCAATGGATGAGAACACGGCAACATTGATGGGCGTAAATATTAATAAGGTAATCACTGTGACATTTTTAGCTGGTGGCATGATGGCAGGCGCCGCAGCATTTTTCTACATTCTTGTTTACGAAAATACATCATTTAAAGTTGGTTTCTTCCTCGGAATTAGCGCATTTACAGCCGCTGTACTGGGAGGTATCGGTAACCTCAAAGGCGCACTCTTCGGTGGCTTCATGTTGGGTGTACTTGAGACATGGACCAGCGCGGTATTTGGCACAGCATGGAAAGCCGTTATCTCATTCTTAATCTTGGTATTGGTATTGCTGATTAAGCCTACGGGGCTCTTCGGTGAATCTATCCAGCAGGCGAGGGTCTAATGGCTGACAAAAAACATCGCTTTAATGTTCGCGATCACGCAGCTACTTATTGGGAGAACTCACCTAAGTGGCGCAGAATTGCGCTCGGAGTTTTCTTCGTTGCAATCTTCTACTCACTTCCTTTCTTAAATAATCCATTAATCAACACACCTGGTTCTGATTTCCAATCAGTACTTTTCTATCCAGTAGGCATGTATGTATTGATGGCTATTGGCTTAAACATCGTTGTTGGTAAGAGTGGACTTCTAGATCTTGGGTACGTTGCATTCTTTGCAATCGGCGCTTACACGATGGCAATTCTCGGTACTCGCACATCACTAAATTTCTGGGAAATTCTTCCCATTGGCATCGCACTCTCTATGGTTTCAGGTGTTTTGCTTGGTACACCGACACTTCGCTTGCGTGGAGATTATCTAGCCATCGTGACTCTTGGCTTTGGAGAAATTGTTCGTATCGTTGCTGTAAACATTGAAGCTATTGGTGGACCTCGCGGTATCGCAGGAATCCCAACGCCGCCAGATGTTTTCAATGCGAAATTTACGATTCTGGATCCAAAACCGTATTACTGGTTGTTGCTCACATTCACTCTTCTTGTTATTTGGATGGTGCGCCGCATGGCAGCTCGCCGTCCAGGTCGTGCTTGGGATGCAATTCGCCAAGACGATGACGTTGCTCAATTAATGGGTGTCAATACATTGAAGTACAAGGTTTGGGCATTCGTACTTGGTGCAGCTGTTGCTGGTGCCGGTGGCGTAATTTACGCTTCACAAATTTTGTCTATCGTTCCAGATCAGTTCAACCTAAACCTTTCAATTCTAATTCTGGCATGCGTGGTTTTCGGTGGTATCGGAAACCTATGGGGTGTAATCCTTGGAGCGGCGCTTCTAGCATTTACTCCAGAGCGCATTCGATTCTTGAGCCAACCACGTATTTTGGTTTTTGGTATCGCACTCGTTGTGATGATGAATCTACGCCCTGATGGAATTTTGCCTAAGAAAAAGCGTGAACACTTTGATCCAAATTGGAAAACTGTTGAAGAATCTGGTGAAGGAGAGATCAAGTAATGACTGAAAAATTGCTCGAACTCAAAAATATCACCATGAAATTTGGTGGAGTTACTGCCCTTAGCGAAGTAAATCTTCATGTCAATAAGGGTGAAATCGCTGCCCTCATCGGACCAAATGGCGCAGGAAAGACCACGGTCTTTAACGTTGTCACTGGTGTCTACAAACCAACATCTGGTGAAGTTAACTTCAATGGTCAATCTGTGATTGGAAAGAAGCGCTACCAGGTAACACGTTTAGGAATCGCACGCACTTTCCAAAATATTCGTCTCTTTGGAGAGAGCACTGCCCTCGAAAATGTAGTTACTGGGGCCGATGTACATTCAAAATCTGGTGTTGTAGGAGCAATCTTTGGAACACCGCGGTCGCGCCGCGAAGAAGCTGCTGCCGTCGAACGTGGCATGGAACTTCTGGAATTCATGGGACTTAAGCATCGTGCAGGTCAACTCGGCAAGAATTTGCCATACGGTGATCAACGTCGTCTTGAAATAGCTCGTGCGTTAGCAACGAATCCACAGCTACTGCTACTCGACGAACCTGCTGCAGGATTTAACCCAGCAGAAAAAGTAGCTCTTGCAGCAACTATTCGAAAAATTAGAGATGCTGGATACACAGTTCTGCTGATTGAGCATGACATGTCACTCATTATGGATATTTCAGATCGTGTTGCGGTTTTGGACTTTGGTCAGAAGATTGCTGATGATGTTCCAAAAGTTGTTCAAAATGACCCTCGTGTTATCGAAGCGTATTTAGGAGCACCTGCTGATGCGTCTTGAAATTAAAGATCTACACGTTCACTACGGCAAAATTGAGGCCATTAAAGGCGTTAGCGTCACGGTTAATGAAGGTGAAATTGTCACCTTAATCGGTGCAAATGGTGCTGGAAAAACAACGATGCTTAAAACTATTTCAGGTCTTCGTCCTGTATCTAGTGGCCAGATCATCTTCAATGGTGAAGATATCTCCAAGATGCCTGCACATAAGCGGGCTGATTTAGGTTTAGCTCAAGCACCAGAAGGTCGTGGAATTTTTATTGGCATGAGCGTCTTGGAAAACCTTGAGATGGGTAAGTACAACCGTAAAGATCGTAAATCTGAAATGAGTGAGGATCTAGAAAAAGTATTCCACTTATTCCCACGCCTAAAGGAGCGAATCTCGCAAGTCGGCGGAACGCTTTCAGGCGGAGAGCAACAGATGCTTGCAATTGGTCGCGCGCTCATGGCACGTCCTAAAGTCTTGTTGCTAGATGAACCATCAATGGGACTTGCTCCATTGATGATTGCAAATATCTTTAACATCATCACTGAAATCAATAAAACCGGAACCACGATTCTTCTTGTAGAGCAAAATGCTCAGCAGGCGCTGCAACGTGCCCACCGTGCCTACGTTCTAGAGGTTGGCCATGTTGTTAAGGAAGCAAAGGCTTCAGACTTGCTCAACGATCCTGCTGTTCGCGCGGCATACCTCGGAACAGGCGCACACTAACTCTTAAGTTTTATCGCTCGGCAAGAATTAAACAAGTAATTCGAGCGGTGCATGTGCGTTGTCCCTCGTCATTTGTAATCACAATGTCATAGCAGCACATTGTTTTGCCTAATGACACTGCTGTGGCAACGCCAGTAACAATTCCCTTGGTTGCAGATTTATGATGTGTTGCGTTGATGTCAACGCCAACAATTCTGCGAGTTGGACCGGCATGCAACTGAGTGCCAACTGAACCAAGACTTTCTGCCAATACAACATTGGCGCCACCGTGTAACAAACCAATTGGTTGTGTATTTCCTTCAACGGGCATTGTTGCTACAAGGCGCTCGGGGGATGCTTCGATAATCTCGATTCCCATTTTCTTATCGAGTGCACCACTGCCACGTTCGCGGATTAATGCTAGAAAGTCTGCTTGTTCCATGGGTCGAAGTCTAACTTGCCTCATAGGATGCGGGCATGACCAAACGCCTGCTTTTAATCGATGGTCACTCCATGGCATATCGAGCATTCTTTGCTCTGCCCGCTGAGAATTTCACAACAGCCCAAGGCCAACACACGAACGCGATTTATGGTTTTGCCACGATGTTGATTTCACTCATCAAGGAAGAAAAACCAACTCATATTGCTGTCGCTTTTGATGTTTCTCGGAAAACCTTTAGAACTGAGATTTTTCCCGAATATAAAGCCAATCGATCCAAGACACCGGATGAGTTTCGCTCTCAGATGAGTTATCTGCACGAGCTCGTAAGTGCGTTTGGAATACAGCAATTTGAAATTGAAGGCTATGAAGCAGATGACATCATCGCAACGATTACAAAGCGCGCAGAGAAGGAAAAGTGTGAAGTTCTTATCTGCACAGGAGATAGGGATAGCTTTCAATTAGTTAATGACCAAACAACAATTCTGTATCCAAAACGTGGTGTGAGCGAGATGTCTCGAATGACACCGGAAGCTGTTATTACCAAATACGGAATGAGCGCCGAACAGTACCCAGACTTCGCAGCCTTACGCGGAGACCCCAGCGATAATTTGCCATCGGTGCCAGGTGTTGGTGAAAAAACTGCAGCAAAGTGGATTGTTGATTTCGGCTCACTGAAAAATTTATTATCAAATGTAGATACTTTGGGTGGCAAAGTCGGCCAATCCCTGAGGGATAACATCGATAATGTCATTCGCAATCGTGAACTGACTCAACTTGTTCATGATGCACCTATGGATTTTCAAATCGATGCGCTGCTTTGGAGTGGCCCTGATGAAGAACTCGTTACGCCGCTCTTTGAAAAATTGGAGTTCAGAACTCTGAAAGAGCGTTTAGCCCCACTTCTAAAGAAATCTCCAGAAAAATCTAAATCAACACCATCAGCTGAGACGCTATTTGAAACTCCATTTGATTCATCAATCCTCACACCCGAAGAAGCAACCAAGAGAATCTCCGAACACACAGGAGAAATTGCAATTGCTTTTGAAGTTGTTGAAGAAAAGATGCATCGCTACTGCGTAGCACTAAACCGCCAAGACTCTTTTATAGTCCACTCAAGTCAGATGGGCTCATGGGCAACAGATGCAAAAGTTTCTAAAATTGCACATGACGCTAAATCTGTGGCTCGAAATTATCCGTTGACGAGCATCTCATTTGATACCAACCTTGCTGCCTATCTACTTAATCCAGGTACTCGCAGTTTAGATTTCACCGACATCATCGAACGATGGGGCGATGGAACACAAATCGATCGAGGTACTCCAGAAGCTGCTTTACATTCGCGCGCTCGATTGTTATTTACCTTACGAGATTCTCTTTCGAAAGAACTTAAAGAGCGAGAGCTAGAAAGCTTGTTTAATGAACTCGAGATGCCGATTTCCGAGTTATTGGCAACCATGGAGATCAAGGGAATCGCAGTAGATAGAAAGAAGCTGGAATCTTTAGCTGTGTTTTTTGAAAAGGAGAGTGCGGTTCAGACAAAGATTGCACATGAAGCAGTTGGGCATGAGTTCAACTTAGCCTCGCCTAAGCAGTTGCAAGTTGTTCTATTTGACGAATTAAAACTGCCGAAAACCAAGAAGATTAAAACTGGATACACAACGGATGCCGACGCCCTTAATTGGTTATTTGAAAAATCTAAACATCCTGTATTGGCCGCGATGTTACGTGTTCGTGAAACTAAAAAATTAGGCGCAACAGTAGAAGGATTGCTGGCAGAAACGACAAAAGCTAACCGTATTCACACTCACTTTGCTCAGACAGTTGCAGCCACTGGCCGACTATCTTCTGTCGGTCCAAATCTGCAAAACATTCCAGTGCGCACAGAAGAGGGCAGACAAATCCGCGAATGCTTTGTTGCTGGCTCTGGTTATGAGTCTTTACTGACAGCCGATTACAGTCAGATTGAGATGCGAATAATGGCTCACTTATCTAATGATGCCGCGTTGCTTAAAGCTTTCGAATCTGGCGAGGATTTACACGCAAGTGTGGCTGGATTGGTTTTCGGAGTTAAACCAAGTGAAGTAGATCCTGAGATGAGACGCCAGATGAAGGCAATGTCTTATGGCTTAGCGTATGGATTAAGCGCTTACGGTTTAGCCGCGCAATTAGATCTATCCGCCAGTGCTGCGCAAGATTTGATGAATAAATACTTTATTCGCTTCGGTGGAATCCGTGATTATTTAAGTGATGTAGTTGAGCAAGCACGTAAAGTTGGATACACGCAAACAGTGATGGGCCGCAGACGTTATTTGCCCGATCTCAGTAGCGATAACCGGCCGCGCCGCGAAATAGCAGAACGCATGGCTCTTAATGCGCCCATTCAAGGATCAGCAGCTGACATTATAAAAAAAGCGATGCTCAATGTTTATTCTTTAATGAGTGAAAAAAAGTTGAAATCTCAATTACTGCTACAAGTTCATGACGAATTGATCTTTGAAGTTGCGCCTGGAGAAGTAGAAACGCTTACACAAGTTGTACGAAAAGGCATGGGAAGTGCTTTTGAATTAAGGGCACCACTAGATGTCAGTATCGGCATAGGTTCAAGTTGGAACGAAGCCGCACACTAATTAGTTGTTGGCAGATTATCCTTCATGGCTTCAAGGTCCTCTTCAGATTCAGGAATTCTGTCAGCCTCTTTTAACCTTTCTCTGCCGAGGGATAACACAATGAAGCCAAGGCCGATGCAGACTGATGTTGTTGCAAGTACAAGTCGTGGTGAAAATAACTCTGATAAGTAACCACCAAGTGCTGCTCCAAGTGCCATGAACGAACCTTCAACGCTCCAGAGCCAACCCAAAGCTGCGGTTTGCGAACCTTTTGGACGTACAGCTTCCATAACTTCCCAATAAAAAACTTGAATCGCTCCACCAACTAATCCGAGTGCGGCACCAAAGATGGCCATGGACCAACCAGGGTATGTAAATGCAATGGGAATAGATACAAAGAACCAAATTAAATAAGTTTTACGCATTGTCGAAAGCGCTGAGCGATTCTTTGAAACTAACCCAGCTAATAAACCACCAATTACGTTAGCGATTCCCATGGATGCAAAGATCCATGCAGTTCGCTGAGGCACACCTTCGAGCGTTGCAAACGCAGGAACAGCAACATCAAAGAGTCCCCAACCAAAACCTATAAAGCATCCCTCAATCATCAAGAGTTGAAGCGGTTTCGAGCGCAATAAAGATACGGCGCCCTTAACTTTCTTCTCCGGTATCCAATTTCGTGAAATAGATGTGAGTCCTAGTGCAGTTCCTCCGATAAACATCAACGCAGAAGCTGTTGCTAAAGCTGATCCAGGATGTGAAGACAGGGCAAGTGAAGTTGCAAGCACTGGACCAATAACAAAGGCAAAGTTCATCATTGTTGAATCAGCTGCGTAGGCAACTCTTAAATAATCTGGAGTAACAACATCTTTCCAAAGTGGTCTCACAGAAAGATTAATTGGTGGAGCCGTTATGCCGAGAACAAATGCTGCGATAAGTAGAACGTTACGATCCTGAGCCATATTTAGCGCAAGGAGCATTCCGGCATAACACGGAACAAATATTCGAAGTGGCCATTTCTGACCCCACTTATCCATGATTGAACCGCGGATACCTGCAGTGAGAGAACCTGCTACAGAGTTAATTCCAATAGCCAAACCTGCGATTGCAACGGAGTTAGTTTCTTGTTCCGTTTTGAAAAAAATTGCCAAACTAATCATTCCGTAAGAGATGCGCGCAGGAAGGGCAGCCAAAATAAGCACCCACGCGTTAGGGAATCGAAGTAGTTCTCTATATCTCTGCATTTGGAAGGATTCTAACCTTCGGCGCCTGGTTAAAGAGCCTGTTTATACGCACGGAATTGACCCATGAACACGTCGAACCGTACCCTTAGCGCTCCCTGTCCCTACTACTCATCTATCCCTACGGAGCATTTTGACTACTTCACCAGTAATTGCAGTTAATGACATTGGATCAGCGGCAGATTTCTTAGCCGCAATCGAAGGAACAATCAGAAATTTTAACGACGGAGATCTCGTCGAAGGCACAGTTGTTCAAGTAGATCGCGAAGAAGTACTTGTTGACATTGGTTACAAGACAGAAGGCGTTATTCCTTCTCGCGAATTATCGATCCGTCACGATGCAGACCCAAATGAGATTGTAAAAGTTGGCGACAAGATTGAAGCGTTAGTTCTTCAAAAAGAAGATAAAGAAGGCCGTTTAATTCTTTCTAAGAAGCGCGCACAATACGAACGCGCATGGGGAGATATCGAAGGTAAGAAAGAGCGCGACGAAGTTGTTATCGGAACAGTTATTGAAGTTGTTAAGGGTGGTCTCATCGTTGACATCGGTCTTCGTGGCTTCCTTCCAGCATCTCTCGTTGAAATGCGCCGCGTCCGCGACCTGACTCCATACATTGGCAAGCAGGTTGAAGCACGCATCATCGAATTAGATAAGAACCGCAACAACGTTGTTCTTTCACGTCGTGCGTTCCTTGAACAAACACAATCTGAATCACGTACAACATTTCTTAACCAGCTCCAAAAGGGTCAAGTACGTTCCGGTGTGGTTTCATCAATCGTTAACTTCGGTGCATTCGTTGACCTTGGTGGCGTTGATGGTTTGGTTCACGTTTCAGAGCTTTCATGGAAGCACATCGATCACCCAGGTGAAGTTGTTGAAGTGGGCGATGAAGTAACTGTTGAAGTTCTTGAAGTAGATTTTGAGCGTGAACGCGTTTCACTCTCTCTCAAGGCAACACAAGAAGATCCATGGCAAGCATTTGCTCGCACACACACAATCAATCAGGTTGTTCCAGGTGTTGTGACCAAGCTTGTTCCATTCGGAGCATTCATTCGTGTGCACGAAGGCATCGAAGGCCTAGTTCACATCTCTGAATTAGCAGAACGTCACGTAGAAATTCCTGAGCAAGTTGTTCAAGTAGATGACGAACTCTTTGTAAAGATTATTGATATCGATCTAGAGCGTCGTCGTATCTCACTTTCACTCAAGCAAGCTAACGAAGGACAAGAAGTTGAGATTGAAGCATTCGATCCAACTCAATACGGAATGTCTGCTCGTTACGATGCTGAAGGTAAGTTCATTTATCCAGAAGGCTTTGACGCTGACACTCAAGAGTGGAAGCCAGGATATGAATCTCAACGCGAAGCGTGGGAAAAAGAGTATGCAGTTGCACAAGAGCGTTTCCTAGCGCACAAGAAGCAAAAGGCTGAAGCTAAAGCTGCTGACGCTGCTGCAACACCTGTCGAGGTAGCAGCAGAGTAATTTCTAGTGGCCTTCGTTGTAGGACTCACTGGCGGTATTGGTTCGGGTAAATCCCTGGCTGCGCAATTCTTTTCGCAGTTAGGCGCACTCGTTATAGATGCTGATCAATTAGCACGTTCTGCTATTGAAAGAGGCTCAGAAGGTTTTGATGAAGTTCTGCTTCGATTCGGTGACACTGTATTAAAAAATGGTGACATTGATCGAGTAGCACTTGGTCAGATTGTCTTTGAGAATCCACAAGCCAAGAAAGATCTCGAAGAAATCATTCACCCACGAATTCGAGCTGAGTTCGAAGAAGCCGTCGCCAGTTTAAATCCCGGTCAAATTATGGTTTACGAGATTCCTCTCCTCGTTGAGACAAATGCGGCGGATCGTTTTGATTTTGTCATCACCGTCGAATCAGATCCAGAAGTGCGTAAGCAACGTCTGCGTGCTCGAGGAATGTTTCACTCTGATATTGAGAAGAGAATGGCATCACAGGCCACCGAAGAAGAACGCAGAGCTGTGGCTGATTGCGTTCTCACAAATGATGGCACTGAAGATGATTTGTTGCGCCAAGTAGAAAACATCTGGGAATCAACAATTTTGCCTCGCGCGCAAATTTAGTGCCCCGCGGATAGAGTTAGGCACATGCGCCCAATTACTGATCTTCAAAGGCGAGTCGAGCCTTTCCAGGTCATCAGTGATTACGTTCCTGCCGGAGATCAGCCTGCTGCAATCGAAGAAATTGTTAAACGCATCAATGCTGGAGCGCAGGATGTTGTTCTCTTAGGTGCCACCGGAACTGGTAAATCTGCAACAACTGCCTGGATGATTGAGAAATTACAACGTCCCACATTGGTCCTTGCACCTAATAAAACACTAGCCGCCCAGCTAGCAAATGAATTTCGTGAGTTACTGCCCAATAATGCTGTTGAGTATTTTGTTTCGTATTACGACTATTACCAACCAGAGGCGTACGTCCCTCAGACAGATACCTTTATTGAGAAGGACTCCAGTGTCAATGACGAGGTAGAACGCCTTAGACACTCTGCAACAAACTCATTGTTAACGCGTAGAGACGTTGTTGTAGTTGCGACAGTTTCGTGTATTTATGGACTTGGAACACCTCAAGAATACGTCGATCGAATGATCAAATTGCGGGTGGGCGATGAAATAGAGCGAAACGTTTTGCTCCGCCGATTCGTAGATGTGCAATACAAACGCAATGACATGGCTTTTGAACGTGGAACTTTTAGAGTTCGTGGTGACACCATTGAAATTATTCCGATGTATGAGGAGTTGGCCCTTCGCATCGAGATGTTCGGAGATGAAATCGAGCGAATTACTACGCTAAATCCACTCACCGGTGAAATCGTTCGCGAAGAGCAAGAGATGTATGTCTTTCCTGCAACTCACTATGCAGCCGGACCGGAAACTATGAAGCGGGCGATGGGGGACATTACCGATGAACTTCAGATTCAGCTCAATCTCTTTGAAAAACAAGGCAAGTTACTGGAGGCGCAACGACTACGGATGCGCACAACCTTCGACTTAGAAATGATGGAGCAGTTAGGTTTTTGTTCTGGAATTGAGAATTATTCGAGGCACCTTGACGGGCGCGAACAAGGCTCCGCGCCAAACTGTTTGTTGGATTATTTCCCAGAAGATTTCCTTGTCGTCATAGATGAGAGTCACGTGACAGTTCCTCAAATCGGTGCAATGTATGAAGGTGATGCTTCCCGTAAACGAACTCTTGTTGAACATGGTTTCAGATTGCCGAGTGCACTTGATAACCGACCATTAAAGTGGCCAGAGTTCTTAGATCGCGTTGGACAAAAGGTTTATCTCTCAGCAACGCCTGGTCCTTACGAACTTGGCAAAGTAGAAAACGATGTTGTTGAGCAAGTTATTCGTCCAACAGGACTTGTAGATCCCCAGATTGTTTTAAAACCAATTAAAGGTCAGATTGATGATCTATTGGCAGAAATAAAGATTCGCACAGAGCGCAATGAACGCGTCTTAGTTACAACCCTTACAAAGAAGATGTCCGAAGACCTCACTGAGTATCTTCAGGAAAAGGGAATCAAGGTTGAATATCTCCACTCTGAAGTAGATACCTTGCGAAGAGTCGAGTTATTGCGCGAACTTCGTTCAGGTCAATTTGATGTGTTGATCGGTATTAACTTACTTCGCGAAGGTTTGGATTTACCTGAGGTATCACTTGTAGCGATTTTAGATGCAGATAAAGAAGGATTCCTGCGCTCTGCTACATCGTTGATTCAAACTATTGGTCGTGCAGCCCGAAATGTATCCGGCGAAGTTCACATGTACGCGGACAACATAACTAAATCAATGGCAAAAGCTATCGATGAAACTAATCGCCGTAGAGCGAAACAAGTTGCCTATAACCTCGAGCGGGGAGTTGATCCACAACCGCTGCGGAAGAAGATTGCTGACATTACAGATCTGATTAATCGTGAAAGCGATGACACTGATGAGCTACTTGCATCGGGCCGTAAATCTAAGTCAGCAGCCGCGCCACCAATTGGCCTGCGAAGTAAGAACGCTGGTTCTTTGCCTCGCCAAGAACTAATCGCGTTGATAGAGTCGCTCACTGACCAGATGAGAAGTGCGGCAGCAGAACTTTCTTTTGAATTAGCAGCCAGATTGCGCGATGAAATTCGTGATTTGAAGAAAGAACTTCGTGCGATGCAAGAAGCGGGGCACTAATGAGCATCGACAAGTTAATTGTTCGTGGTGCCCGCGAGCACAATCTCAAAGATGTTTCAATTGAGCTACCGCGTGAATCACTTATTGTCTTTACTGGTTTATCTGGTTCTGGAAAATCAAGTCTTGCTTTTGACACAATCTTTGCTGAAGGACAGCGCAGATATGTTGAATCTCTATCAGCCTATGCTCGCCAATTCTTGGGACAAATGGATAAGCCCGATGTTGATTTCATCGAAGGACTATCCCCAGCAGTCTCAATTGATCAGAAATCAACAAACCGAAACCCTCGTTCCACAGTAGGGACAATTACTGAAGTTTATGATTACTTACGCTTACTCTTTGCGCGCGCAGGTCGTCCACACTGTCCAAGCTGTGGCAAAGCGGTTTCTAGACAAACTCCACAACAAATAGTTGATCAAATTCTCACCATGCCGCCAACTACCAAGTTTCAGGTATTGGCCCCAGTGGTTCGAGCGCGTAAGGGTGAATTTGTAGATCTCTTTGCCGAACTTATTGCCTCCGGATACGCACGTGCACGCATTGACGGAGAGATCGTTGCCTTAAGTGATGCGCCGAAGTTAAAGAAACAAGAAAAACACACCATTGAAGTTGTAGTTGATCGCTTAAGTGCTAAACCTGAGTCAAAATCACGCTTAACAGATTCAATCGAAACTGCTCTTAAATTAGCATCTGGAATTGTTTTGTTAGATTTTGTAGACGCAAAAGGTGCGGATAAAGAACGCACTTTCAGTGAACATCTTGCTTGTCATGATTGCAATCTTTCATTCGAAGAGTTAGAGCCTCGCTCATTCTCATTTAACTCTCCATTTGGAGCCTGTCCTGAGTGCACAGGAATTGGAACAAAGTTAGAAGTTGATGAAGAGTTAGTTATTCCTGATGATTCAATCTCTATTTATGAAGGAGCAATTGCCCCATGGACAGGGTCGCATTCATCAGAGTATTTCACCCGTCTTCTTGAAGCGCTCTCTGAAGATATTAAATTCTCACTTAATACTCCATGGAAACGCCTACCCGAAAAAGCTCGCGATGCGATTATCAATGGTTATGACTATGAGGTACACGTTAAGTACAAGAATCGCTATGGGCGTGTACGCAATCACACAAGTGGTTTTGAAGGTGTGGTTCCTTTTATTCATAGACGTCACGGCGAAACTGATAGCGATTACAGTCGCGAGAAATATGAATCCTACATGCGTGAGATTCCTTGTTCAGTTTGTAAAGGAGCTCGCTTAAAGCCTGAAGTACTTGCGGTAACTGTCGGCGACTTATCTATTGCGCAGATTTGCGAACTCTCTATTGCTGATTGCGCAGAGTTTTTAAAGAAGATCTCTCTAAATGCTCGTGAAGCTCAAATTGCCGAGCGCGTGATGAAAGAGGTAAATGCACGACTTGGTTTCTTGCTTGATGTTGGTTTGGACTACCTATCACTTGCGCGTCCGGCGGCAACGTTGTCCGGTGGAGAAGCTCAACGAATCAGACTTGCTACCCAAATCGGATCAGGCTTAGTTGGTGTTCTTTATGTATTGGATGAACCAAGTATTGGTCTGCATCAACGTGATAACAGAAGATTAATTGACACGCTCACACGTCTACGCGATTTGGGTAACACGCTTATTGTTGTAGAACACGATGAAGAAACAATTCGCACCGCAGATTGGATCGTGGACATCGGTCCAGGTGCAGGTGAACATGGTGGCAAAGTTGTTGTATCAGGGGATTACCAATCTCTGATTGACTCCAAAGAGTCGATTACTGGCGCATATTTAAGTGGCCGCAAATCCATCGCAATTCCGAGCAAACGTCGACCACTTGAAGCGAAGCGAAAACTTACAGTTAAGGGCGCAAAAGAGAACAACCTGAAAGATATCGATGTTGATGTTCCGCTCGGTGTTTTTGTATCCGTTACCGGTGTCAGTGGTTCAGGTAAATCCACTTTAGTTAACGATATTTTGTATAGCGTTTTAGCAAACAAACTAAATGGCGCACGCATTGTTCCAGGGCGACACCGATCCGTGAGTGGAGTTGATCTCTTAGACAAGGTAGTACACGTTGATCAATCGCCAATTGGACGTACGCCACGTTCTAATCCAGCAACTTACACGGGCGTATTCGACAAGGTTCGTGCACTCTTTGCCGAAACCACTGAAGCCAAGGTTCGCGGATATCAACAAGGACGTTTCTCTTTCAACGTAAAAGGTGGACGCTGCGAGAATTGTTCAGGGGATGGAACCATCACGATTGAAATGAATTTCTTGCCTGATGTTTATGTTCCTTGCGAAGTGTGTCATGGCGCCAGATATAACCGTGAAACTCTCGAGGTTCATTACAAGAACAAAACCATTGCCGATGTTTTAAACATGCCTATCGAGGAAGCGCACATTTTCTTCGAATCAGTGCCGACAATTGCTAGGTACTTAAAGACCCTGTGTGATGTCGGTTTGGGCTATGTTCGCTTAGGACAATCTGCACCGACTCTTTCTGGTGGCGAAGCGCAGCGAGTTAAGTTGGCTACAGAGCTACAACGCAGATCTACTGGTCGAACAATTTATGTATTAGATGAACCAACTACTGGTCTGCACTTTGAAGACGTTAACAAATTACTCGGCGTACTCAATCGTTTGGTTGATACTGGCAATACAGTCGTTGTCATCGAACACAATTTAGATGTCATCAAATCATCTGACTGGGTAATCGATATGGGTCCAGAAGGTGGTTTCCGAGGTGGAACTGTCGTTGCAGAAGGAACGCCAGAAGATGTAGCAAAGGTCAGCGCAAGTTACACAGGGCAGTTCTTAGCTGAGATTTTAAAGACTAATCGAAAAGCTCCTGCGAAGAAGAAGTAATCATGGCCGATCCAGCCAGTTATCGCCCCACTGATATTCCAGAAGAAGCTGGTGTGTATCGTTTCTATAACGGCAGCGACAAAGTTATTTATGTTGGTAAGGCAAAGAATCTAAAGAATCGTTTGAGTTCCTACTTTGGAAGCAATCTTGCTCATAAAACTTATCGCATGGTTCACGAAGCTGTACGCGTGGATTGGACTGTGGTCAACACAGAACTCGAAGCGTTAGCACTTGAATTTTCTTGGATTAAGCAATATCACCCAACTTATAACGTTCAATTCAAGGATGATAAGTCATACCCATATTTAGCTATTTCTATTGCCGATGAATATCCTCGAATTTTTGTAACTCGCAAGGAGAAACGTCCAGGTCTGAAGTATTTTGGACCATATACGAATGCGTGGGCTCTGCGAAACACTTTCGATATTTTGTTAAAGGTCTTTCCTGTTCGCTCCTGCACAGCAGGGAATTTTCAACGTGCTCAAAAGAGTAAGCGTCAATGCTTATTGGGCGATATCGGAAAATGCGCTGCTCCATGTGTTGGATGGGTATCTCCAGAAGAGCATAGGCAAATTGTTCATAAATTGGATGCATTCATGGAAGCAGGTATGCAGGATTTACTTCCGGCGCTGCAATCTGAAATGGAACTAGCATCTTCACGTGAAGAGTTCGAAAGAGCCGCACGAATTAGGGATCAAATCGAATCATTTGAAAAGGCACAACGCTCCACTCAAGGAAATCTTTCAGATGAGTTAGATGGAGATTTCATATCCATACATGAAGAAGGCCTTCATGCCGCGGGATCCATTTTCATGTTGCGCCGAGGTTCCATCAAAGGTTCTCGCTCGTGGATTGTTAATCAAGAGCTTGCCCTTGAAGGCGATGATCAGTGGGCTTCACTTCTCTTTTCAATTTATGGGGGAGAAAGCACAGAGATACCTTCAACAATCTATTTGAATTCAGAACCCGCCGATACACAGGCGCTTGAGCAATGGCTCTCTTCTCTTTCTCAATCGAAAGTAACTCTGAAGGTTCCGCAACGTGGTGACAAGGTAGAACTGCTGGAAACCGTAAAGAGAAATGCTCACTACGCTCTTGTGCAGTTCATGAGTAAGAGAGCAAGTGATGCTGCAGTTTCAGGTAAGGCTCTGCTGGAAATT
>Ga0247722_10000372_pt1 | contig 28326 bp, 25 predicted proteins | sample MSEWelMarce3H_FC_FD_189094 | JGI IMG/M metagenome (GOLD analysis project Ga0247722, IMG submission 189094) | Subsurface sediment microbial communities from gas well in West Virginia, United States - MSEEL Well Study Marcellus 3H_FC | ecosystem: Environmental > Terrestrial > Deep subsurface >... | reverse complement strand
ATCGTAATCTCCGTAGAGGGATACTGTTGAAGAAAGAGGTGTGTGTGACGTGTCACCTGTATTTCTTGGATATACCGTGTCTCTCGATCACGATAATAGGTGACCATGCGACAGGCACGGTTCATGCGTAGGTTCGTGACAGAGGCGCATGCAGACGGAAAGGTCAGACGAAAGGTCCCATTGTTTTCATGGCGAACGAGACGGGAGAAGACGGGATCGGTGTGGAACTCTTTTAGCGAAAGGGTGTAACGAATACGCAAAAAGGGATGGGGTACCGTAGGCAGAATGCGGAGCCCTTCGGACAGGCTAGTGACCTCAGGATCATCATATACAACGCTCATAGGAGTCATTCTATGAAATGATAGGAGACGGATGTTTAGGTTTACAAGGCTTACAAGCCCTTCGGTCAGGCTTACAAGCCCTTCGCAAAAGCAATCACATCGTCGCTCTTTCGCTCACCAGGGTATTCAATGAGCTCGCTTCCCTTTTGGATAAGGATGGTCGGGAAGCCCTTGACCCGATCCTTGTAGGGCGCCATGGCGTCTTTGTCCTGATCCGCATCTAGCATGCGAACGGTGGCCTTCTTGCCTGACAGGTCAATCGGAGAGGCCGCCAGGAGTTTCGCAAATTCGGGAGCGGCTGTTTGACAGTGACCGCACCATTCTGCCTTAAAAATCATGATCGTCATATCCTCTCCCTCAAACCCCTCGGATATCGGTCGGAGGGAGATCAGAATAAGAACAAGTGCAAGAACGACGAGTGCGATATGAGTGGCCTTCATGTCTACGAAAGGTCTCTCTTTTCTCTACGAGGGGTGCAGAGAGCATAAACCGTAGTCGCCTTCTTCTGTATAGCGCAACGCAAGACAACGCATATGACACAGTGGACACCTCGTGCAGGATGGAATTCTATCTTTTCTGCTGAAGAACAGCAGAAAGGATCGGATGTGTTTCACAATCTCATGCAAACTTGTGAGAAGAATGATACAAACAGTGTCCTACGATTGACAGCTGCCACCGCAGAGACCGTAGTCATGATGAAGATGTATCAAGAGAAATATCCAGGGTTGCGCTATTCAGAGGCACAAGAGCGTATTCTCCATCAGTATGTAACCCCTGTTGTACCTGTGATACGTGTGAAGCATACAGCGCCTCATAGAGCCCCTATGATTCATAAGGCACATTGCAACCCCCATGCACCACCGTTCGTCCCTCGTATCGCACAACATACAAGAACCCCCTATGTCGCACTTCTATCCGTCCATCGGGAGCAACATAAGGGAGAGCATGGTCACAAAAAAGAGAATTGTTTGAATGAACATGCCCGTCATAGTGAGAGCGCCGTTGGACAAAAACGTGACGGTAGACCCAAAGAAGCGCTGAAACACCCGCGCGGTCTCGGGGTTCGCAAATAAGAAAAAGACGACGGCACTGTAAAAACTGTATTTTGCTTTGAGCATGATACGATGAAAGGAGAGGGTGCTTTGGAAGTCTTTAGGCTCTTGGCCTTTCGTCTGAACCGGTTGGCTAGGTTCCATTCTAGGAAGACAGCTGATCTTTTGACACGAGAAGCATACTCAACACGAGCTCCGAATCTAGATAGAGAACATGAGGATCAAAGGTAAAGACTTCGTCCATAAAGAGGGGCGTCCGATTGAGTCGGTGAGAGTAGAGCGGATCCACACGAACATCATCCTTGCGAAGGGACCGTCCGTCTACATCACGGATACGAAGGGGGACATGATGTGCCCCTCCACACACGACATAGAGATGGCGATCGGTAAAAAACTCAGAGAGCGATTCGTGAACCATGGACGTGCGATTGGAATAAGTCGGGTCCACCCATTCCTGTGCCGTAGGCAACGTCATGTTTTCATTCAGTAGATAGAATTGAAAGGAGGTATGACCCGCTTTCAAAGAAGACAGACGGACCGCGGGAAGGTGAGAGAGTTGCTGGACAAATTCGCGCTTCTTCGAAGCGGTGAGCCCCTTGACGTAAGAGCGTGTCCCACGAAGTTGCTCTTGAAAAAAGGACATGACAACTGCGGGGAGATGATGAACACGATAGATACAATCCACGTGTCGGTCAGAGGAACGCTGATGTAGATGATGGCACATGTAGAAGAGCGAGGAGAGAGAGGAGAAGAGACGAGGGGACGAAAGCGTGGACTTCAGATGATGAGATTCTAGCATGCTGTAAATGGGATCAAACATCACACGAAAGTGGTCAAAGAGGGGAAGCATGGCATGACGGAAGAGGTGATCCATTTTCCCCCCATCATGGATAGATTCGTATGACCCTCCTTGCTGTGCACTGCTAGAAGCAGGCGCATCCACTGCCTGCTGCATATGAAGGATTGTCAGAAGTGCCCTGATCCGATTCTGAAGAGCAGTGTTTCCATCTATGACCGCGCTTTCAGGCGCAGGAACCCTCTCAAATACATTACGAGGCTGAATCTCGGGTTTATCTTGAATCGCTCGGATCTCTTGAGGAAGTTCTTGGAGACGAAGGCGATGAATCGCATCCACATGATACTTCCAGGTAGAAGACATAGAGGGCTGCGACAATTGCCAGGCCACTTCCAATAGCAGCAAGTATTGATCACGAGGATTTGGAAGGAGTTTAACGTGGAGGCCACTAGAGGGAGACTGGATCGCCTCCACAATATGTTGTAGACGAGCCATCACCCTCCTTTTATGAGACAGAAACAACGCATCTTTTTCTGTACGATGCGCCTTACCATATGCTTCGATCTCTTCAGGAATCTGCTTGATTCGTATACGAAGAACCTCTAGAAGCTCATTTTTATCATCCACGTTGGCAAATGAAAAGGTGGTATTATCCCATCCGTGCCATCGCATATAGGTTCGTAGAAGATACATCACATTCTTAGGATAACGTGGATCAGTAAAGGTTTTCTGAAACGTTGCATAGTCTTGGTATAAGAGGGAAATAGGGGGCACATCTCTTTTCATCGCAAATACATCTCCTCCCACATTGATAAAGGATACCTCATCGGGCACAACATACGATTGTGACAATGCCACATGGGAGGCATTCGCAGTGGGAGCATTTACAATGCGAGCATTTACAATGGGAGCATTCGCAGTGCGAGCATTTACAATGCGAGCATTCGCAGTGGGAGCATTCGCAGTGCGAGCATTTACAATGCGAGCATTCGCGGCAGGTGTATCCGCTTCCACTGTAGCAACAACGGCTGCAGCCGCAGGAACATCCATGCTCATTCTACAGGGCCATACGGAAATGTGCCCATGACAACGATCGCGCCATAAAAATTGATACGATCGGTCTCATACACGAAAACACACACAATGGAACCAAACAAGCTCTTTTATCCGTGGAATCCAAAGAATCGGGAGATCACTCCCTCGGATGTGATCCCGATTCTTAAACGATATGGCTGGAAGGGCCGTATTCAGAAATTTGACCTCTTTTCGCAGGCCTGCTGCCACAAATCCTATGTGGATCGCCCTGAGCTCTGGAAAGAGCAGGAAGAGCACGGAGATGAAATGACGATGGCTCCACGACCAGATGACTGTCTCCCCTTACGCCGGTGTGACAATGAAGAACTGGAATACCTGGGAGATCGCGTGCTGGGTCTCATTACGGCGTCCTATGTCTCCAAGCGCTATCCAGGACAGGGAGAGGGATTCTTGACTCGCATCCTGTCCCGCATCGTCAACAACAAGCAGCTCGGAATTCTGGCAAAGGATGTGGGCATGAGTCGTTGGATCATTCTGAGCCGCCACATGGAGGACGTGTGCGATGGACGCAACAACCTGCGCATCATGGGGTCGATGTTTGAGGCCTGGTTTGGGGCACTCTATCTCCAAGAGGAAGAAGCGGGCCGAGGACTTCAACAGTGCCACGACCTTCTGGTTCGCATCTTGGAAGAGCACATTGACTTTGTCCAGATCATTATTGAAGACACGAACTACAAAGATCAGCTCCTTCGCAAGTTTCAGACGCTGTATCATATCCCGCCGAGATACAAAGAAATCGAAGTGGTGGGTCCACCGCATGATCGGATGTTTACGATGGGCGTCCTGGATCCCATGGACCGCGTGGTAGCCGTCTCCACGGCGAGGAACAAGAAGGTGGCGGAACAAGAGGCGTCCCGTCTTGCTCTGGAGATTCTAGAGGCTACGTAAGTATCACACAGCAACACACAGCAACCCATCGGTCTTGTCCTATTTTTATTACATCCTAGTAGACCATGGACGCCAGTCAAATCACCAAGTTACTACAGCAACAGAACACTCGCACCCTGAGCCGAGCCCAGACAGTGGATTCTAGCACACTCACATGGCAGCAACAGATTCGCTCTTCTACCTATATCAAGGGCGCTTCATGCCAGGATAGGAATGTTCCGACACAGGGTTGTGCAAATCAGAACGGCGGCTGTTCCTATGGTGGTCAAGGAAAGCAGATGACCCTCATGACGGGATCCACCCAGATGGTTCCGAGTGTCTTCTCGGCCGCCACAGGTTCTGCCACTCGTGTGTATTCTTCAGAGGCCATCCTTCTCCAGAAAGCGGGGCAGAATGCGTGCTCGGTCGCCACGGATCGTGTCATCACTCTTCCCGCCTGTGACTGTACGGATACCAATGGTCCCACTGCCTCTCTTTCCGATCCACCGATCAACCATCAGGCCAACCCGTATTTGCCAGCGTTTGATACGTATCATGCGCTCAAGAATCCATGCTTCCCCACTCAGGACCAGAATCAGAAACACTATGTGTCTAACTGTTGCCCATAGGAGTTTCTCCCTCTTTCTTAGATGGCGGATCCTAAGCCAAAAGGTGTCCAACCAAAAGGTGTCCAACCAAAAGGTGTCCTGCCACGCGGCATTCAGCCAAGTAAGGTGGTTCAGCATTTGCCAGATGAGATTCGTGCGACACTTCCTGTCTCATCGATTGCCTCCCCATCGATTGCTCGTCGTGCCCCGTTTCAAGGAATTGCTGAAGCCGCTCAAGCGGCAGCAGCCACAGAAGCACCGCGCGTGAACCCCCTTGTCCGCCCCGATGTCTCTCTCAAAAAGGGTCAACCTGTCGCCGCCAAACCTGCCGCCAAACCTGCCGCCAAACCTGCTGCCGCCGCTGCCGCACAGAAAGCCGCTGCCACACCCGATATGGTCCCCCGTGTTCACGAACCTCAACGGGAAATTCTAGAGCGCATGGATCGCCTCGCTGTCAAAGGAAAAGAGACCGCTCTTCGGTATCCTGAAGAAGAGCAGAAGATCGAGTCGGCGTCCCCCTATCAGACCGACACCGTTCGGTATACCCCGCAAACTCGTAAGAGTTTCTATCGATTCATTCAAGAGCAGTATCGCTCCTTTCACATTCACCCTCAGGTGAAAGGGCCTCTGGATGAGAATGCTTGTGCGAAAATGAGTGGGTCTGAGATGGAATCCTTCCTGTATCAGAAATTCATCCGCGAATACATTCGGATGGCGTCTCCTTATCGTGGCATTCTAGTCTACCATGGTCTCGGATCAGGAAAAACATGTTCCGCCATTGCCGCAGCAGAAGCCATTTATGGCACCTCCAACCAAAAAATCATCGTCATGACCCCCTTCTCTCTGCGCGCCAATTTCATGTCCGAAATCTCGTTCTGTGGATTTCGCCATTTTCACATGAACAACCATTGGGTGAAGATGCCCCTTGTATCCGAAGGAGGCGTGACCTTTTTGTATGCACGATCCGTTCTATCCCTGTCGGAAGCGTTTCTGGGCCGTGTCTTGAAACGGCCCGAAGCACAACGGGTTGTCTGGATTCCCGATTTTACACTCGCGCCGAATCACATGACCCTGTCAGATCAAGAGCGCACCGATATTCGTCAGCAGTTGACCGAAATGATGGATCAGCGCATCACCTTTATCAGCTACAACGGTATCACCCTCAAAAAACTCATGTCCTATGCGTGCCAGACGGACGAATCAGGGACCCGCATGTTTGACAATGCCGTCATTGTGGTGGACGAGATTCACAATCTGATCCGTCTGATGCAGGGAAATCTGATGCAGTTTATGACCCCCTCCAAAAAAGGGAAGATGCCCTATGAACCCGTTACGCCTGGTCGTTGGGACCCTGTCGCATGCAAGGACCCGACCAAGAAATACAATCGCGGCTATTTGTTCTATAAATTGTTGACCGATGCGCGAAACAGTAAAATCATTGGTCTCTCAGGAACTCCTATCATTAACTTTCCAGAAGAACTCGGCATTCTTGCGAATGTGTTGGCGGGATACACGGAGTGTGTGGAGGTGCCCCTACAAACGACGGACAATACCATCATTGAGAAAATCAGGGGCATCGTAGAGAAAGATCCGCGAATTGATATCGTAGATGTGGATAAAAAGCATATGATGTCCACTCTTCTCATTTCCACGTTTCATGAAGGATATCGTCGGGTGGATACAGGTTCAGAGGAGGAGATTGCAGTGGAATATGATCCTACTGCACAAGAGGGAATTCGTGAACGGTATCCCGCGATCAAAGAGGCTCTCAAGGCTGCGGAAATCCCCATTGGGGAAGAGGTCTATGTGTCCTATCCCCGTCTTCCTGTGGACGATGTGGGATTCCGAACGGAATTCATTAAACCCGACCTCACGATCACAAACAAATTGGTCCTACAGAAACGGTTGGCGGGATTGATTTCCTACTATCGCGGATCCAAAGAAGAGTATATGCCCCGTGTGGCCCGCAATGAGGTGATCAAATGTCAAATGAGCGATTATGTTCTCTCGGCCTATACGGTGGAACGAAGTCAGGAGATGACGATAGAGAAGTCAAAAAAGAAGGATCAGGGAGACAGGGAGGATCCGTTTGCGATGAAGACTCCCTCAAGTTATCGTTTTCGCAGCCGTGCGATCTGTAATTTTACGTTTCCGAAGAGCATCACGCGCCCCTTTCCTACGTCAGCAGAGGAGGAAACGGAGGATGTGGGATCGGATGAATGGGACGATGCAGAGGCTGAATTTCTTGCCGAGGAAGACGATCTGGCGGATGATCTGTTAGACGACGATCTGTTGGATGACGAACTGTTTAACGAGGAGGACCTTCTGAGTGACAGTGAACTATTTGATGAAGATGATCTGTTGAGTAATAACGATCTATCGAATGATGAGCAACAGGGTGGTGCGGAGCCTGACGCAGCCATTGCTCTTGCGGAGCCTTCTGCGCCGATTGCAGCGCCTTCTGCTCCTGTGGCAAGAGCCCCCATCAAACGACCAAGCAAGGTCATTGTCCCTGCTGCACCTGTGGCTGCACCTGTGGCTGCATCTGTGGCTGCATCTGTGGCATCTGCTTCTAAGCCTGCGACCGAGCCTGTGGCCGAGCCTGTGGCATCTGTGGCCGAGCCTGTGGCATCTGTGGCCGAGCCTGTGGCATCTGTGGCCGAGCCTGTGGCCGAGCCTGTGGCACCTGTAGCCGCTCCACGACCCCCTATGAAACGCCCCACAAGTGTTGCCCCTGTCTCGGAGACTGTTTCACGGCCTGTGGCCGCTAAAGCATCCAATATGGCGCTTGATGATGAAAAAGAGCCAGAAGAGGAAGAAGAGGCCCAGAAGGACGCCGCGGTCGTTCAACGTGTTCGGACCTATCAGGAGCGCATCAAACGCGCAATGGACACATTGAATGCTCAGCGCGCCCTTTTCCTGAAAATGGATAACAAAGACCCCTCCTCACGCCTGTCTGAATTCTCTCCCAAGTTATACGAGATGATCAAGCGCATCAATGCCTCGAAAGGAAGCAACCTCGTGTATTCTCAATTCAAAACGGTAGAGGGTCTCGGTGTGCTCAGCATTGCCCTTCAAGCCAATGGATACGCCCCCATTACGATTCTGGGGGACAAGCCGCCCTTTTCGTTCTCCCCTGAGACGGTCGCCACTCTACAGAATCCTCAGTTCAACAAGAAGCGATTCCTCACTTTTACAGGAGAGGGTTCCAAGGAGCGCCGCCAATTAACATTGGATGTGTTTAATGGAAATCTGGAGAAGCTCCCCGCCTCCATGAAACGGCTCCTTCAACAGGCAGGATTTGAGAAGGATCGCAATCTCTATGGTGACATCTGTTGGGTGATCGGCATCACAGGAGCAGGCGCAGAAGGAATTTCTCTTAAATGTTGTCGTTCCGTCCATATCATGGAGCCTTATTGGAACAATGTGCGCCTGGATCAAGTCAAGGGTCGTGCTATTCGCATTTGTTCCCATAAGGATTTGCCTTTCAAGGATCGTGAAGTGGACATTTATACGTATTACACGGTGTTTTCCGAAGAGCAGCGCAGGACGTCTAAGGTGGCCGCCGTCTTCATGAGTTCTGACAAAGGCAAAACATCGGACGAAAACGTGTATGAAGTGAGCATGAAGAAGGACAAGGTGAATCAAGAGCTACTACAGGTGATGAAGGGTGCTGCAGTGGATTGCTTATTGAATGCTGCGGATAATGAGGACGTGGCGTGTCTGATGATCAAAGGCGCCGCGGATCAATATTTGTTTCATCCGAATCTGGATGTGGATGCTATTCGAACGAGCATGGAATACAAAGAGGTGCCTGTGGATCGTCCTGTGGGCCCGCAGGGTCCCGCGGCCAAAGTGAAAAAGGAGACGGCGTTGGAGGTAACGATCAAAAACGTGCCCTATGTGTTTCTACGAAATCCCAAAGGCGACGGATATCAATATCTGATTTATGCGAAAACGGATACGATGTTTCAGACGGCGGTGGGAGAGGTGCGCCGTGATCCGATTCAGGGACGATTTGTGGTCAAACCGACCTGGTATGTGGAGACGCGAGCGTAAAGCGTCCTTTCAGGCGAGGCTCTGCCGAGACTGAACCGCAGAACGCGAACTCTTTAGAGTCCCCACACCCCTCTCCATAGGAGACAGCACGTTATCCATCAACGTTATCCATCAAGAATGTTAGCCACGTCGTGAACTACATAACACCATAATAATGATAACAACAATGATACTACATAGAAAGAGGAGATATCGTCGAAGGGCAATATAATATCTCTCCTCCATCTCCATCTCAGGTATGTTTCTCATACACATGGGACATCGTTCACTCACACGCATCCATTTTTCAATACATGCTACATGATAGTAATGCTGACATCCAAGTGTTCTCCATTCTCCCTCTGTCTCTAAACAAATAGGGCACTCCCTCTCTGCTTCACTATTCATCTGATCCTATGAATGTGCCTTTGCTTAAGATCATGTTGTGGGGGCGCACAAAGCAGGCCCGCAGGGGCTGCGAGCCTTGTGAGCGCGTGCTTCACAAACACACCCCCCTCTGTAGGAGTGGACGCGAAGTCACACAACTCTATTGAGGGGTGTGGGTTACGCCTACTTCACGGGAGAGGGGTGTGGGTTACGCCTACTTCACGGGAGAGGGGTGTGGGTTACGCCTACTTCACGGGAGAGGGGTATGGGGACGCGAAGTGTCCCCATGGTCATACAAATGAATCCATGCCACATCGTATTGAAACGAGGTCGTAGACATCGCCTTCGTGCCCTGGGTGCCAAGAGACAGATTGCATAGTCTTTTGCCAAACAGGGAATCCTGACGGGTGACATAGACAGGCGGCAACGCAGGCTGTCCATAGGGCACGAGTTGAACTCGCATTCCCTCCGTCTGCTGAATCACCACGGTATACCAATGATTGACTCCCAGCCGATAGGGCGTAGGGATCACGCGTGTCTTTCCCTGTTTGCTCTCTTCTAGACGCATCTCTGCTGTGCTGCCATTGATTGTAGTTAACACAATGGAGAAAAAAGCGCCATCGGACATGATATGGAAGAGGGTCTCCTTGATCGGCATGCTGATCATACGAAAGGCAATCGTGAGGGTTCGCCAACTGCCCGCGTGAATGTTGGAAAGATGGATCCCTGACTGAGATGAATTCATTCGCGCAAACGCCTTTTGTCCAGGAACCGACATGCGCTCCTCCGTGCGAGTATACATTTCCAGGGAGCGCATCGAACAGAAGGAAAACAAGCCAGGATTCCGAAGTTCTTGGAAGGTGCGACTGACAGGATCCACTTCAAAGGCAAGAATCGGATCACGCGTGTCACATGCTAAGGAATAGACGACGTCATGGGACCCTACAAGAGAGCATGTATCCGCAGGTGATCCATAGAATTTCATAAGTTGGGGGGCCGTCCCGATCTGCATACGAGTCTCTGTCTCATGAAAGTCCAAAAGAAGTCCAGGGAGGTTCACAGGGATCCGATCGGTGAGATGGCGAGAGGCAGTATAATCCATGAGCGCGGGCTGGTTCAGGAAGAGCCAAAAGCCCTTAGAGGTTACACGACAGGTTACGGAAATAGGCTGTTTGACGCGAAGATCGGTCATATACAGAACGGCCTCTCCCTGTTCTGTGCCCCCTGCGTGATGCGATACCATATCTTTTTCAATCGTGCGCCCTAAGAATCCCACGATGCGCCCTGCATCTTTAACGAACCAAAAGGCTTCTACACCAGGATGATAGGGTGCTCGTTTGGCCTCAGGGACGGCGCCCAGCATACAGAGCATCGCCTCTTGTTGAATGGCGGGATCAGGATGCGTCATCTGGGACAGGGTATGTGTCCATCGCTGTCGGACCGCGCCCACTGTGCCCATCGTATGATACCATACCATGTTTTTCTCAGAAGGATACATGGATCCAGTGGTGTATCCTCCCATCTCTAGAAAGAGAGACTGTAAGCAACCCATGTCAAGAGTATGATCGGGCATATCGGAACACATCCGATAAGGGACACGAGTCAGTGGGATGTGAAGGGTCCGTCCTTGTTCCAACTGGTCAATGGGGCGATCGGTGACTGCTGCTTCTTGGAGGACCTGTTCCACTGTCGCAGGCCCTTGTCGTAAGAGGGATTTCTGAAAAGGAGGGCGAGTGGCACGCTGATACATTTTGATGACATCTCCGTCCCGATGACCTTCTTGATGCGTTTCAGAAAAGCCTGTGAGTGCCATGGACTGAGGGTCATACGTGGAACGAGGAAGGGAGGCACACGTTTCCCATAGGCGCGCGCGTTTTTCCTCTTCTTCTTTGATAAAGGACTTGCGCTGATCAGAAAAAGATACAGGTTCCATGGGAGCCATAGGGGCCATAGGGGCCATAGGGGCCATGGGAGCCATGGGAGCCATAGATGCTCGGCCTCTTGTTCCCACGGCAGGTCTTCGTTCTATCTCTTGAATAGGAACAGGGACAGGGACAGGAACCTGAAAGGCCTGTGCCAATCGTTGAAACATCTATCATGGTTGCATGTCTTATATCGGACAGCATTTCGCCAACCGCTCCCAGTTTCCAGGTGCCGCACTCGTTCCCCACGCAGGGACCGATCCCGCCACCTCGGTGTGCGTCTTACAATACCGATCCCCTGCCCGATTCAGGGTCAGCCATTCATTGTCCTTGTCTCCCACAGCGATCCAGTTGTCATTCGTGAAGGCAGAGGTCAATCCCGCCATTCCCACTTGACGACTCTTGTTGCAGATGTCGCTGGATCGGCACAATTTCTTTCCTTTATTTTCACAGACCTTTTTCATGTCTTGATAGGATTTGGAGGGCTGATTGGGGGCGACACGGACGTCAAAATTGGCCGCCGCCTCAGGGCATGCATCATAGGGCCAGTCGCCCAACTTGAATTGGGAACAGGGGCGACCATCGGTATAGGCAGGAGAGGCCTCGGTATATTTGGAGCAGTCTGCATCCTTCGTGCAGTCATTTGTTCCCCACATGCATCCCTCTTTTTTCCCGTAGCAGTGGGGAAGATTATTGCGCATGCCGACACAGAAGTTATTCGATCCACATTTGATGGGGGGAGCAGGAGCAGGAGCCACAGAAGCCACAGGAGCCATAGGGGCTATAGGGGCCACAGGAGCATCATCGCTTCCTACCACGGCCGTAGTGGACGGAAAATAAGTAAACTTATAAAAAGAGCGATCATTTGCACTATTATCCGTCTCATTCGAGGTCGTGCTTCCCACCTTGTTACGGATCGGATCGGCCGTGAAGAGAACCTGTTTCTGATCGTTCAGAATGGTCAGCACGGCGCCGTTCGCACGCTGGCGGCAACAATCCGTGCGGTTGGTCACTACAATTTGATAGATGGGAACCATCGAACCCAGATCCACCATGACCCATCCCTTGTCCGCACACGACGTATGAACAAATGTGTCAAGTTTCTGATCTACAACGTTCGCCCCTGGATAGGCGTTGCTTCCATATGCACTCGATGTTGTCACCACCATAGAAGGCCGAATGATATTCGGTCCGCCCTTCTCAGACATGACTTCTATCCCTGCAAGATTCAGACAACCCACTTGACCCATGTCGATACGAATGAATCGTCCCTGTAGCACATTGACAAACCCTTGTACTTGTGCTCCCTGTAACTGCTCACGCTCACGATAGAGAAGGGCACCCATGATAACAAGGAGAATAACCAGAAACAACACGTGATGAAGTATCACAATCTTCATTCTATTTGGTAGAGAGAAGGAAGATTCTGCAGAGCAAAACATAATTACGTAGAACACTAATAATTGTTATCAGGGCGCAATTGAGGCAACGAGTCCATCTCCCTCGTAATGATACGAAAGACGAGCTGAATCTGTCGGTTCAGATTGATTGCACGAATGGGCGTCTGGAGACTGACACCAAATGCCGCCAAGGTCGCCCCAAACTCGGTTCCAAACGGAAACAGAGAGACGCTCCCCGTCGTCGGATCATAATAGCGAGCCTGGATTACCACCATATTTGCATAGCCAACATCATTCACACCGTCGCGAATGCTCGTCACCGTATCCGTATATGCCGTAGCTAGCACCAGATGCCCCTCAGGACGATTGACCCACTGTGAGAAGGCACGAAGGCTCTGTCCATACGTCGGATCGTTCAGCGACTCTTCGGAATAGCCATATCCGCTGATCTGAATGCGATCTCCTGCGCACATCTCAAACTTGCTAAAGTATTTCGACATAGAGACATAAAAGTTGGCAGGGGATCCGCCCACCGCGGGCATCATCACGTTATACACCGACGGACTGACACCAAATTGGATGGGGATCGTAAAGGGAGAGCTCGTTCCTACCACCGTGCCCGTCTGAGGCGCAAGAATACCGTTGATATCAAACGTATCGGGGGTCGCGCTGATGAGCTCCCCATTCGGCCGACGAAGATCAATCGTCATCTTCTGAAGCGTAGACAGCGGCGTCGGATAATACTCTTTCTGGCACTTCATGAATTTGGGGATCATCGCAAGGAACCCACGCGCCTGTGTCGTATCCGACTGCCATTTCGCATCATATTGGAGAACACCAAAGCTGCGATCCATCTCGTTGTTTGTGCCGTAATTGTTATTCTCCAGTTCCTCCACGCGAACCGTAATAAACGGGAAATTGAGAATGTTGTCCTGATACGTCGTATCGGTCCCCTGTTCCGCCGTCGTGCGCTGAACGAGAACGGACAGACCCTCACCTGGAAGAATGGCCTTCACCAATTCAATGCGGACGATGTTCTTGAACTTCTGTTGAGAGGCCAGGGTCGGACCAAAACTCTGTCCATTCGCGGCGGGATCAAAGTTCACCGTAAAACGATAGCGATTCTCCTTGTTGTTTTGAAGCCAGTCACGATCCGCCGAATAGATAAAGAGATTATGCTCAATTTCACGGTAACTGACAACACGCTCTTCGCGCACCACCACGTTCTGAGGGAGATCCCGTTTCTCCACGGGCAGTAGCAGGGGCTGTGTGATCGTCGGATTTCCATTTCCAGACATGTTAGACATGGTATCAAAGGATCCTACCGCGCCGCGTAGCAGGTCACGACGATCAGGAAGGATGGCGAGAGGCAGATCCAAGGACGGCTGCGGCTGCTGTTGACGCTGAACGAGCGCGTATTCGGTGTTACGCTGGTATTCCCCTTGCTGAGAGCGAAAGGTGGAGTCGGCCGAGACACGAGCCTGGAGACCCGCTTCGGCCTTTCCTATGTCACTTGTGCGAATGTCACCTGCACGGAGCGCCTCGCGTTCCCGCTGTTTCTTCGCACGTTCAAACATTTCTGCAGCGGGCGGACCGTCTTCCGAGAGAGAAATCCGAAAATCAGGGAGCGACGAGGGGAGCGCCTTGACATCGTTGCGCTCCTGCGTCAACCGTTCGAATCGCTGAGAAGTCTCTTGGAACAATTGATCATTCATCACGGTCTGAACGGGCTCCACGTGTTTCACCGCCTCTTTTCGCTGAAGATACTGGGAGAAGTCCTTGGAGCAGGCGGTCAAGACCTCACGATTCAGGACGACGAGCGGTTTGTCTCCCTGTTTTTGATAGACCTGTTTGAGGTAATGATCCATCGTCTTGTCAAGGCGCTCCAAGTGCGCAGGAGTGAGGGTGATTCCATGGCGAGAAGGGAGATCCTGAACCAATACCGTGTGGAGGGTATGGTAATTGGATTCGCCAAAGAACGCCTCTTTGACGGATGTGCCCTTTCCGTCTTGTGTAACCGGACGATACATTACTACCTTTAGACCATAATTCTTTTAGATGCCATACGCACCTCCTAGTCGCAACCCCATTACGGATCCCTAGGAAAACTAGGAAAACTAGGAAGAGAACAAAATAGGCCGAAGCTGCAGCATCATCTGATCATCCACCGCGTCTTTACAGAATTGATCAAAGGGAATCCCGTGAATCATACAAATCAGAAAATACATACTGAACATTCCGCATTCTGTCCCGCCTCGCTGATAGCGTCGTGCGTTGTATGCCAGCCGACAGCCAGGAATCTGTAGGGTAAACGCTCGCATCAGTCTCGCAATCATGGGGGGCGTCTTGTATCCATAGGAGTCAAAGTAGCTGATCTGGGGAGCCACGATATCGTGGAGGTCAATGTATAACCCGACCCAATGACTCCCTCCTTTGTCGTGAGGATCCAAATTAAAGATCAATCCAATTCCCCGTATTCCCCGCTTTGTATACTCCTTTTTCAATTGAAGAGTGCAGATGTCTTTATGGAGGCATTGAACAACACCATCCGTGCGATAAGGGTCAGGGATGGAGAAGTCAATCGGAAGCACTCCCATAAAGCGAAACCATGGAAAGGGTATCTGGTATTGTTCCATGACGTTTGCGATGTTCACATTATCCAGCCATGTATCGGGTTTCTTTCGCCATGCAGCAGGGTAACGGGGGCGAAGATACTTATCACGAAGGTGTGTCTTCTCTTTGTCTCCTAGCCCACTCTTTTCTAGAAGGCAATGATCGGCTCCTGGTGCACAGGATGTTGCAGTCCACAGATCATGTAGGGTGCGAGCCTTCCAGGTCTTCAGCATATGGGAAGACACCGAATCCGGCAGACAGGTTCCTTGTGTCCCTTTGCCTTTGATACGCGGGTGACACCGAGTAAATTCGGAAAGGGCAAGTTTCCGCTTTTTTTGTTTCTGTTTACGCGTCGACATACAGGTTACTAGAGAATGATAATAAAAAAAGGAAGAGATAGAACGATGGCGTATGATATGACCATGTCGGACCTCATGATGAAAATCGGTAGTCAACTATGGATCGTGATCATGCTGATCCTTGTCTTGTGGTCAGGAGAAGAGGGGTCGTTTCCTGCGAATAACGTACGCAAACTTCTTACAGGCACTGCGACTGTCTCAAAATAATAGGGGGAATGGATAGACATGGACCCCGCCACACGTTATCAACTCTCTGTGGGAAGCGTGGTGATTGTTGTCGTTGGTATTTTTATTGCATCGTTTATTCACGTCACTACCTTCGTGGGATCAAATGATAATAGGGTGTGGTTAAAAAACAAACTCAACGATGTCACCTATCTATCGTTGGGAGGCACTGTGGCAGCCATCGCCGCCGCACTTGCATTCTATTACTTCAAGCCCGAATCCATCATGTATCTTCTTCTTTTTATGGCCTTCATGGGATTTGGCCTAGCCTGGGCGGCATGTGCCATTGCGTTGATCAAACGAAAATAAAGAGATGAAGTAGAATGTCTGCACCTGGTTCAGGCTCTACGGAAGAAAGTAAGTGGCCTATGGTCTTTATGGTCGGTCCAGGAATCGTTGGACTCGGCCTCTATATCTGGTCGGCCATCACGGTGGCCCAAGCGCATTCTGCTTCAGAGGACTATACGATCCTTAAAAACACGGTCCCCACGCTGATTGCTCAGACCCTCGTGGGCACACTGTTGTTGTATCTCGCCTTGCTCATGTATGTGATCCAGGACTTGAATGTGATGATTTATATTCTGGTGGCAATGGTATTTCTTACCTTTGGACTCTCTTACACGGCGGTGGCGATTGCTGCGATGTCTAGGTGAAATGCGCTTGCGCATTTCACTATTCATACCCGTGGCTTCGCCACGGCGATGTCACGGTAATCCGCAAAGCGGATTACATATCAGTGCATCGGCTTCGCCGATGCGATGTCTAGGTGAAATGCGCAAGCGCATTTCACTATTCATACCCGTGGCTTCGCCACGGCGATGTCACGCTAATCTGCTTACGCAGAGTAGCCTTTCATACCCGCGGCTTTGCCGCGGTGATGTCGCGGTGAAATGCGCCTTACGACGAAAGCTTCCACAAAGAAGGCAGAGTATGCTGAAACCGCAGATGCATCCCGTGCGAATGGGTCAATTTGGAAATTCCGTGAAAGCGAATGACGCACCGAATCTGATCCCCAGGCGCCAGTTCAGAGACGCGGCAGGTGGTTCCATTCTCGCATTTGACAAGGGACGTCGGATAAATATAGAGGGAGAGGAGTGAATCTTCCAGCAGAAAATGAAAGAGCTGACGAATGCGCTCATGAGATTCATGATGGATACCGAGAAGACTCGTCTGATGAACATAGAACATACTCACAATGTATTCGTGTAGGGTGTGGAGTTTGAGTTGAAAGTGAGGGTGGGCAGAGATATCCACGCGAAGGCGCGAATGTTCAGGTTGATATTCCATCACCACCATGGGAGGGGTGAGGATACTAACATCACGAAACTCCAAGGAGGGATCGTGATAACTCAGATAGGCGATGTTTTTTCCATAGGCCTGTGCCTGAAAGGGTGCTAATTGAATATGATGGATATCAAATACGGGATAGGGGATAGTAAGAATCATAGCTGACCATACGTAGGACGGGGTATTTAGGTTCATACGGTCCAGGGCTACCATTCGGGCCAATAAGCCCATTCGGGCCAATAAGCCCACTCGGGCCACACGTAGTATCCATAGGGCCAGTAGGGCCAATAGGGCCACCATGATCCTCCATATCCACCATATCCATACCCACTTCCATATCCATACCCACCTCCGTAGCCTCCATGAACACGACCACCACGATCATGATGGGCAATGCCATATCGCACACCACCGTGTCCACCACGACCTCCGTGTCCGCTGTGACCTCCGTGTCCGCTGTGACCTCCGTGTCCACTGTTTCCGCTGTGACCTCCGTGTCCACCACGACCTCCGTGTCCACTGTGACCTCCGTTGCCGCGTTGTCCGCGGAATCCCTCGCTCCAGACACGTGATACAAAGGCCCCCACCAAGATGAGAAAGATCGCCATGGCAAGCAATGCCAGTAAGGCTACGAATCGCTGATTCATCTATTAAGTATCCCCACTTGATAGATGAACCTAGTTCAGTGCCCCCATTGTCAACAATGGATTGACATCGTAGAATTAAATTGCCGCATTTTCCGCTGTGGGATCTTCAAACACAATGGACAGCAGATTCCCCCACACGCTAGCAAAGAGGAATGTGATCGGATACAAGGAGAGATTTATGGATGTGGAAGGCCGTTCCGCGTGGACCCCTGTGCCGATGGTTCTTATTGCGCAACGGTGTGTGGATACATCTAGGGGACCTAAAGAGCCCACAGGGGCACCTAAAGCATGCCATGATTCAGGGGGTGTATGTGAAGCATTCGCTTGCGTCTCCACGGGAGAGGGTGAATACGTCGTCCTCTCCACGGGAGAGGGGTGTGGGGACGCTTGCGTCTCCACTGGGGTATGGGGACGGAACGTCTCCACTGGGGTATGGGGGCAGAATGCCTCCATAGGGGTGTGGGGAAACGCCCGTCTGCGACGGGCAGTGTCCCCACTTAATACGCAAAGAGCAACCCCGCTCGCCCACCATACACGCGAAGCATATTATAGGTTTCCGCATACACATAGACGATGGACCGCGAATACGTAAATCCCGTCGTCGGGCTAGAATGAGCCCGAAACGTCAACACCAAATCACGAGACCCAATGTTGTCCAGATTGGCCTCCCCACGCGGCTGAGAGAAGGGAGTCAACCCATTCTGAACACCAAATGGAATGTTATAATAATAGCGATTTACCCATGGCGCCTTCCGTTGTTCACGAGAGGGAAGAATCGCCCGAAAGAGCGCACACCCTTCTGTTCGGAATCGCACAAGGGAGCCCTGATAGTTCAGTTCCATGCCCGAAATCGGTTCCGCATCCGACAAGAGAAACCCTGGACGAAGATACGCCGAGGGTCGATCCGCCAACAGCCCAATCGCATCAGGCCACCATGGCGTCTCCGCCCCATTCGGCAATGTATTCACGGTCCCTGTGAGATCACGAGTGGCCAAAAAGTGCGCATTGTAGGATGACGCCATATAGGGCTGACAGAAGAAGAAGAGATCGCGGGTCGGATTAGGGACATCTAACCGAATCCGTGCCACAGGGAGCCCCCGTGTATCATAGGCGGGTTGTGCATAATGCTGAACAACGGGATATTGAAGATCGCCCAACCGAAATCGATTGGCCTCATTTTGATCCAGATACACATATTCGGCCATAATGTAACAGTCTCCCAACAGCAAAGAGGGCATCGTGATGACACCGTTTTGATTGGACAGCGGGGTCTGGGACGGGTTCACCACGGGATCCGCGGCATAAAAAGAACTCCCTTGGAGGGGCCATAAGGACGCCCCATCTTCTGCGGAGGACTGCGCGACATGGGTCGGCGTGGAATACAACCCCCCCACGGGACGAAAGGTCAGGCCGACGCGGACATCATCAAATGAAATGGCGTCAATGGGAAGCGCGCAGCCTGGATCTCCTCGTGTAAACCAGAACGGAAGAGGGACCACCACCGACTCCTGATAGGGTTCCGTTCCTCCCAATGCTCCTGTGGCTTTGGGCCATCCAAATGACGTCGAGCTGAACCCATTGTCTTTTCGGCGAATCATCTCGTTCACCAAGGGCACTTTCTCAAGGGGTGTCTGGAATTCGTCCAGTATTTCCATGAGTCGCCCATCAACCGTTTCTACACGCGATCCACCAATGTCTAATGTCATGCGGCTCACGAGGGCGTGTCCTAGTGAATTCGTCCATCCAAAAGAGGGAAACGCGGGCGCCCCTGCTGCAAGAGCGGCAAGTCGTTGAGACGTATAGATATCAGGCATCTGCGCAACCAAATAGAGTCGCGTGACCAAATTCCCTTTTCGCAGAATCCGAAAGAATCCCGTTTGTCCAAACGAGGGCGTGTTTTCAAAATCGAGCCGCTCCCATCGCGTCGTGAAACGTCCCGCCTTGTTCCATACTTTTTGAAAGGGAAACAAGGTCGAACGAAAGGACAACCGTTCATCCTGAAGTCCTGAGGAGATCACTTTGAGGAGGCTGGCCACCATCTTCTTAGTAGAGATATTCAGAGCCTTAAGTGAATGTGCGATCCTACCACATAGCCTCCATACAAGGAATAGACAACGCATAGACAACGCATAGACAACGCATAGACAACGCATAGACAACGCATAGACACAAATGTTTATCACGAGCCTGTATGATCTCTATGGGAATCCCGATGCCATGCGGTCCTATCTGGAGCTCTTTCGGCCGTTGGCGGAATCGGGTCTTCCCTTTCTCATCTTTACCGATCCGTCTCTTGTGTCCCTTTGGGATGTGTATCCGAACCTCCGTATTATTCCTCTACCCCTTTCGGAATGCGAGCTCTATCAAATCGGAATGGCCTATACAGGCCCCCTGCCCACGCATCGTCATCCCACAAAGGACACGAAAGAATTCTTTTCCCTCATGAACACCAAGATCGAGTTCCTACAAAAAGGCGCGGCTCTGACAGAGGATCACACGCTGATCTGGCTGGACATGGGGCTCCTCAAGATCGCCAAGAACAAAGAACGATGCATCGAGCATCTTCGCGCCCTCCATGCTAGCACCTTTAAGAAGATCACGATTCCAGGATGCTGGTCCCATATGCCCGCCTGTGACGTTGACCGAGTCAATTGGCGATTTTGTGGGGGTCTCTTGATCATCCCTCGCCGATTTCTCTCATCATTCTACGATCATTCCAAGAATGTGCTAACGGATTTTTGCACGATGCCGATCTATAAATTGTCATGGGAGACGAATGTATGGAGTGTCATTGAATACTGTGCGGAGAGAGAGAACATTCTATGGTATCAGGCAGATCACAATGACAGTATGATCATGGGGGCGCCTGTCTCTCTACCGTCTGGTCTTCCATTCCCTTCCAGTATTCCGCTTTGCATTCCGCTCTGCATCCCGCCCATTAATCCGTAAACAGTCTCTGACAGATCCCCCTGTCAAATCGTATCCACTGGTAATGAATCGCAAAGACAAAGACCTCCCACCCTCCTACCACGGCGGGATCAAACACACACGGCGGTGACAGCGTCGTCAGATCGGTCGCAAGGGGGGTGCGAACGGTTAACTGGAGCTGAATGGACGTCGCACGACTCATGTTGGCACTTCCACTGGGCTGGTGGCTTTCAGGAGACGTCGAAAAGGAATAGCCATAGACCGAGGACGCATACGCATTCCAGCCGCCACGATGCGTCTTGGCGATGTGTTCACGGAACCAGTCTCCCTCTGCGGAAATGACTTCACTTCCTTGAATGCGAAGGGAGGCTGACACGAGCCATGCGGGGACGACGCGATCAGGGGTGGATTCTAGGCCAATAGACGGTGTAAAATTCGCCCATTCATTATTGACACGCACGGCCTTTCTGCGAAACACCCACACCAATTCGGAAACGGGATGATTGAGCTCCAGGGGCAACTGAATGGTCACCTGATCGGAAGAACCGCCCTTGCTCACCAGATATTTCAGGGGCTCCTCAAAAGAAAAGGGTTGAACGAGTTTCACGATCTGTTCAAAGGGTTGGCGCATCATCTTACTGCGAATGGATCCTGAGAGCAACGAGCATGTCGTAACCAGTCGCGCATCACGAAAGTCGGGGCATTGTGACAGTGTCTGGGTCGTCTGAGGAAGTCCAGTCGTGGTATTCACAAAGGTGACGGTCTTTCCAAGGGGCGTATCCGAAGCATTCGCACGATATCCGAGATAGGACCGTGCCATCTGTTCAAAGGGGCGGAGCGTCACATCAATCCGAACTTGTCCCTCATGGCACGCTAAGAGAGGAAAGGCCTGTTCCAAGGGGGTGCGAAAGAAGAAAAACGGGAGCAAACAAAAATACGTTCCGTCTTCCGTGGGAAAAGGGCGGACGGGATGAAAGGGCGTCTGGAGAACAGCCTGAGACGAGAGGAGGGAATAGGGGACGGACCCCACCGCATCATTAGTAATTCCCACAAGCGTATTTTGATCTGAATAGAGGGCGAGATAGGCCGCGATGAATTCCCCTGTGATGCGCTCGACCGTCTGATCGCCTACAATGAAATCGGCAGACTCGATGATACTGGCTCCCATGCGATTGATAAAGGTCCAGTAGTCGGCAGCGTGCCCCGCAAGATCAGTCGTCACCGATCCGTTTTCCAATGCAGCGAGAATGTCTCCCTTATACCAACTGCCAAGACGGAGCTGAAGCATCACGGACTGGAGCATGTCTCCCGCAGGAAGAGAGCCGATTTCAAAACTGAAGGTGTGTCCCCAACTCGCAGGGCCGCGCTGGGTGGCCTCTTGGATACTTGTGGTCGTCGGATAGATGGTGTTGGAATCACGATGAAACCAGGAGGCCTCAGAATCAATGGGAAAATAGGTATTGTCTTGTGCATCACGATTCGTGAGATCTAAGACAGTAGTGATGTCGCCGCGTGGGCGAAAATAATCCGCCATCTTACCTATTCAGTGTGTGAGAGGTTTAGATTCATCCTGTGTGGATCCAGCAAGAAGAAGAATGATTCCATAGGACCCCTGAGAGATCTGAAATTCGCGCGAGATCTGCAGGTCAGTCGGCTCATGTGATACGGTGGTAGGGATCGAATACCACTGCCGAGGGACAAGAGGGGTAGAGGACCATGATACAGAGAAGGGATCCGTGATAGAACCATTCCCGTCCACTGCGGCGAACATAAAGACCGTCCATGGCCCTGGAGGGATGGAAAAGGTAACACTCGTGTCCACCTGATCGGCTGTCAAGCGATGAATCACCCGATGGGGGTTAGGAACGGATAGACTGTAAGAAACGGGAGCACATGGGCGATGAAAAGGCATTCTAAAAAAACAACATAAGGACGAATTTAAGTAGAGTATAAATTTGACGGTCGCGGGACGGAAAAAGGAAAGTAACACATCATGTCTGTGATACGAAAAGGTTCACGGCCGAAAATATGCGTGCCTGCGCCTTCTGAGCCCTCTGAGCCTTCTGAGCCTTCTGAGCCTTCTGAGCCTTCTGCGGAGCCCATGGTAGAGGTAGCGCCTGTCGTAGCGTCTGTCGTAGCGCCTGTCCGAAAAAAGAGACCTACAAAGGTTGTGCCGAAAGAGCCTATGGAAGCATCGACAGAACCCGAGGTTCCCAAGGCCAAGGCCAAACCAAAGGCGCCCAAGGCCAAAGCAAAAGAACCAAAAGTCTCCAAGAAAGCCGCCGAACAAGAGATCCCCCTTCTTCACAAAGAAGTGACGCTTCCTACGCATCAAGAGATGGACATGGAAGAGTATTCGGCGGAGGGGTTTCATATTGAATATGTCCCCCTCTCCGTCTTCACCCACGATGGCACCACTTACTTTCGAGACAAGCGAAAGAACAAACTCTACCAGTATAGTGGACCTCGTCGTGTCGGGAGATACATTGGTAGATATCATCCAGGACGAGAGGAGATCTTTACGGATCTTCCTGATTCAGATGCGGAGGAGTCCTAATACGGTGTCATGCCACCAAAGATACTGAGGAGTCCTAACGTGACAAAGAATGCAGAAAAAAAGAAAGAGATCCATCAGAGAATGAGCACGCAGAGCTCCTTTTTATTGGCTCGTCAAATGCAACAGCAACAGGAACTTCAAGCCACCCGCACGGCCCAGATCCTTCAACAGATTCAAGCGAATGTCCCAGCCATCACATCCACCATACAAAGTGAATTGCGCATACTTCAAGAGGAGAGATATACCCCCTATCGTCCTCGTGCGGTAGAGGTGATGCCACAGTCGGTCATTGACTTGCAAATGCGAACGGCGAACGTGGGCGTCCCTGTTCCCACGATGACCATTGCCAACTGTAAGGGAATTCAATTTGTTACAAAGTAAGCGCCCTCCCAACAGACATAAAAAATAGATTCCTGTGGAATCCGTTTTTTAGTTCATATGCGAGCTGTTTCACTTGCGAGATTTACTTGCGAGCTGTTTCACTTGCGAGCAACGATCTTCTTCTTGATCACGGTTCGCTGCGGGGCGGGAATCGGCTCCACATCATCGCCATCGTCGTCCTGGACCGACGGCATCATGGAGGCAACCACGGACGAAGCAGCTGCAGACGGGCGGAACGCGGGGTCATCCTCCATCTCCTCGTCGTCCTCGGCACTAGCAGCACTGCCTGCGGCGACAGAGGGAGCCGTCTCCAGACCCTTGAAGGCGAAATCGCCAATCTTCTCAGGGAGCTTGTGAATGGCGATCTGCTTCGCGCGCCACGTCAGGCCAAACTTGGAGCCCGCAAACCACACGCTGCTGCAAGTGATGATGGCCGTCACTTGAACGCCCTTGGCGAGCATCTCCTCCACGGGAAGGCCCGTATACGGGCTGCCATGGACATCGTAGAACTTGGACTCAAAGTCATCGCCGTTCTTGCGAAGGGTCACCTTCAGATTCGGGGGATACGCAGCCGGTTTGCCATCCGCGCCCATGCTGTATTTGACGCACGGCGTGTAGAACGCCTTGACCACCTCACGGCTCATCTCGGCCTTGAACCACGCCTTGCTGTTCTTGACGCCCTCATCAATCATCTTCTCGTCCAGCGCCGTCAGAGCATCCAGGAACTGCTTGATGTCCTCGCGCTGCTCCTGACCGCGAAAGGAGATGTTGATGGAATACTTGGTCGGGCCGAACTTGTCATCCACGTTCAGGCCGAAGGGAAGAGACATGGACACGGCGGTCTGCATGGTCAGCGCCTCACGATTGTAGTTGAAGTAGGAGGACTTGGAGCCATTCTGGAGCGAGCGCGGGGCAGAGATGGTAACACGGGAGGCGTCGAACTGGGTGGGGTAGACAATGCTGGACATGGTAGATCTGTATCTTTGTGTATGACTTTCTTTTTAGTGTTTTGAACCCGTCAATTTTTATGTCCGATGCGATTTTTCGCGTGATCTTGCAACATTTATGCCTCTTATCCTACGAATACAATGAGTGACAGCCCTCCATCATTCAGATACCGTAGACTCGACTTTCTACCGATCGTATCCTACTGCATCTCATAGCGTATCCCGTTACAATATCCCATTACATCCTGTAAACCACTGTCTTACGATCATCTCCCATCAACAAGAGGGCCCTTCTCTATCATATCCTCTACGATTTGTCACGATCTATCGCTAGATGACGTGGTTTCAATAAAAAAAAGGGAGGAACGGTCTCACAAGGAGTCTACGGCGGCCTCCCCCCGTAAAAATTGATGCGAAAGTTTGCCAGAGAGAGAGGTATAACGCGTTTAAATATGTCAAATACTTCCACCGGTATTAATACAATGAGCAAGAGCACCTCCGCCGCCCCCGCTGTGAAGAAAGTTTCCAAGAAGTCCGACGCCGAGGCCCCCGTTGCCGTCGCCGCTGTTGCGGCCGTTGCGGCCGTTGCGGCCGTTGCGGCCCCCAAGAAGGCCAAGGCGGCCGCCCCCGCTGCTGCCACTGCTGCGCCGGTTGCGGCGGCTGCGCCGGCCCCCGTCGCGACCGCGGTCGCGGAGGTTGCCGCTGCCGAGGTCAAGACCATCGAGCAGGAGATTGCGGGCCTGATTGCGACCCACCAGAAGGTCCGCGATGAGTCCATTGCCGCCATCAAGACCCTCCAGCGCTTCCAGAAGCGCGTGGCCAAGGATCTGAAGGAGGCCGGTCGTCGCCGCCGTCGCGTCAAGAAGGAGGACGATGGCACTGTCAAGGAGAAGCGCCCGACCATCTTCACCACCCCAGTGACCATCAAGGATGAGCTGTGCGTCTTCCTGAACAAGCCGAAGGGCACTCAGATGACGCCGGCGGATGTCACTCGCGCGTTCTCGGCCTATGTGGAGACTCACAAGCTCAAGGATGCCGAGAAGGGCCACACCATTCACCCGGATGCGGCGATGCGTAAGGTTCTTGGCGTGAAAGAAGGCGAAAATTTGAGCTATAGGAACGTGCAGAGTTATTTGTATAAGCTTTACGTGCTACCGGAGAAGAAGGCGGCTAAGTCTTCGTAATACAAAAGAAACTGACGTGACCCCCACCCTCACCCTCGTTTCCTAAAACCGACTAAACAGCTTCCCTCCATGACCACTTTCTCTCAATATCAAAAAAAATAAAGTGCCTCCTCCATGAAAACATAGCAATCTATTTTTTCATGGATCACTCTTCTATCTCCTCTTCCACAGTGGCCACAGCAGCTTCCACCGCGGCCACAACAACCTCTTCTTCGTCTCCATGAAGCACATAGAGAACTCCCGTTTTTGAGCAAATCCAAAACTCAAAGGTGTATCCGTCCGCCATTACTTGATCCCGTTTCGCTCGATTTTTACCCAACTCGGTGCGATACGTATACGTCGATTTCACTTCAATAATACGCCGCTGACCCTCCACATACAAATCAGGATAATATCGATGGGTCTTCCCCTCCCATTCATAGATAAAGGTGGGGATGAGCTTGGGATCATTCGTGATCTCTGTTTCTTTCAGGGTGGAGAGGAGAATCTTCCAGGCCACATCCTCATATCCCTGATACATGATCACATCGCCAGAGGGAAGGATAAACTCTTTGCGTTTATAGCCACGATTCGCGACCTTTTCAAACATCTCCGTGTTTCGCATGATGTCTTTGTGACCATAACGCTCTTCACAGGTCTGATCCTTCTTCAGTTTGATGGATTCACAATGGAGAGGATTGGCGGCACCATAGGTATCGATCATGGTTTGTGCAATCCGATCACGGATCCCCTTATTTTGGAGAACTTCTTCGGTCTGATACCGCTCCATGTTGGTTTGTTTACGACGTTGGAGGACCTCTTTGTTCTGTAGAGGGCTATCTACCCCATACCGTTCGCGATAGGTTTGAACGCGTTTGTCTTTGAGCTCATCGCTCTGAGAGGCGTGCTCCACACCATAGAGCTCCACCATGGTCACAGTCCCTTTCGCTCGAATCTCCTCACTTTGAAGACTATACTCCACTCCATAGCGTAAGAGGTTGGTCTCTTTTATTTTTTGTTTCACTGTCTCGCTCGCAAAACTATGGGCTACTCCATATTTCTCTATGCTTGTTTTCTTTTTCTTCTCTTTGAACTGGTCCGTGTGTAGAGCGTTTTTAGCTCCATACCGCTCCATCATCGTCTTCTCTCGTTTCTCCACCGTGCACCGAGGGCATTTATGGGGAGTCTCTATTTCATGGCGTTCACAATAGGGCATCTTGATCATCTACTGTCTCCTCTATCATTGCATCCATCAATTTTTATAGACAGTGAGAGAATAAAGAGTAATCTTTTTATGGTATTTGTAATAGATATACAATGGCGTATTATGGCTACGCACCGCCAGTATGTCCCCCGCGACCCGTTCCTCCATGTTATCCAACGATCTACATGGCCACAGGTCCCACAGGAACCGAGGGTCCGCCAGGATTTTCCAGTAACACGGGAGCGTCCGGTTCTATGGGATCCACTGGTGTAACGGGTGTAACAGGTGTGACGGGTGCGACGGGTCCTACAGGAATGACAGGTGCAAAGGGAGATCCAGGTCTTGCCTCGAATACGGGAACGACGGGTGAGACGGGACCTACAGGCCTTATAGGCCCCACAGGCGAAACCGGTCCTACTGGTGAGACGGGTCCCACAGGTGAGACGGGACCTACTGGTGCAACGGGTGAAACAGGCCCTACTGGCGAAACGGGACCTACAGGTGAGACGGGTCCCACTGGCCCCACAGGCGACACAGGTCCCACTGGAGAGACTGGTCCCACAGGTGAAACAGGACCTACCGGTCAAACAGGCCCCACTGGTGAAACAGGCCCTACAGGTCCCACAGGTCCCACAGGCGACACGGGTCCCACGGGAGAAACGGGTCCCACAGGCGAAACAGGTCCCACTGGTCCCACGGGAGAGACAGGACCTACTGGCGCAACGGGCACCACGGGAGCACAGGGTCCAACAGGATTTTCGGATCGCTACCTCACTGCCACGACTACTGCTGTCCTTCTCAGCCCCGTCTTCGATGGATCGGAATCTCTCACGGTGTCCACAAATCTTGCCTATCTGCCAGGAAATAGTGTCATCATTGTGTCCTCTTCGGATCCCACAACGTCGTTTGAGGCCCGTGTCCAGTCGTATGATCTTGAAACAGGCGCTCTCGTTGTTGATACGATTCGTAACATCCAAGGCGATTTCAGTTCTACCGTGGTCTACAATGTGAACCTGGATGGCATTGATGGTCCAACGGGTGCGACAGGATCGACAGGCATGACGGGTGCCACGGGCTCGACAGGATATACTGGTGTGACAGGATATACAGGACCCACGGGTGAAACCGGTCCAACTGGCTCTACAGGATACACGGGAGCCACAGGCTACACGGGTCCTACTGGCGAGACAGGAGCGACAGGCTACACAGGAGCCACAGGCTACACAGGCCCTACTGGTGAAACTGGTCCTACTGGCCCCACGGGAGAGACGGGTCCCACTGGCGAAACGGGTCCCACTGGCCCTACTGGCGAAACGGGTCCCACAGGTGAGACAGGTCCTACTGGTGAAACGGGTCCCACGGGCCCTACTGGCGAGACAGGTCCCACGGGCGAAACGGGTCCCACTGGTGAAACAGGCCCAACTGGTGAAACAGGCCCTACTGGCCCTACTGGCGAAACGGGTCCGACTGGTGAGACGGGTCCTACTGGTGAAACAGGACCCACTGGTC
>Ga0247722_10000371_pt1 | contig 28361 bp, 42 predicted proteins | sample MSEWelMarce3H_FC_FD_189094 | JGI IMG/M metagenome (GOLD analysis project Ga0247722, IMG submission 189094) | Subsurface sediment microbial communities from gas well in West Virginia, United States - MSEEL Well Study Marcellus 3H_FC | ecosystem: Environmental > Terrestrial > Deep subsurface >... | reverse complement strand
ATGTGGGGCTTATCTCAGGATTGGTGCAACTCGCCGACCTTTGAACCCCCGACCAGTTTGGTTGGACCAGCCAGATGTAGACCTAAGCACAAGAGCAGCGTTCTTTCAGCAGGTCTTTTCAGCTTTGCTGGTGCATGGCAATTCTTACACTCGTGTCTTTAGAGATGCACAAGGTCAGGTTGTAAACCTAGTAAACCTTGACCCTGAAAAGGTAGAGGTTGAGCGTTCTCAGATTGGCCGCAAGGTTTACAAGATTGAGGGCGAAGGCCGCATCCTAAACAACGATGAGGTCATCCACATTGTTGACCTAATCTTGCCTGGACAGCTAAAAGGTTTGTCAAGGGTGGAAACACTAAAGCAAGCACTGGGACTAAACATTGCCCTTAGCGATTACGCTGCAAGATTCTTTGGAACCGGTGCAAGTGCATCTGGTGTTATCGAGTTCCCAGGCAACCTAACAAGCGAGCAAGCAAAACAACTTGCTGATGGTTTTGATGCCAGACACCGCAACGGCTCACGCAGAGCACACAAGACTGGTGTCCTATCTGGTGGGGCTAAGTTTGTTGCAACCCAGACAGACCCAGAGGCAAGCCAAGCACTAGAGTCACGCAAGTTTGCTGTTGAGGAAATTGCAAGAGCTTTCAATGTGCCACTGCACCTGCTAGGCATACCAGGTACAGCAAGCTATGCATCTGTTGAGCAGAATAACTTGCAGTTTATTTCCATGACCCTAAGACCCCTAGCTGAAAAGGTTGAGGCAGCGTTCTCTCGCCTATTGCCAGGCGATGCCTTCATCAAGTTTCAGTTCAATGACCTACTAAGAGCAGACCTAGCCTCAAGAGTGCAGTCTTACTCAGTTGGAACTCAGGCAGGTTTCTACTCAACAAACGACATCCGCAGACTTGAGGACATGGAGCCAGTTGAGCAAGGTGACCAGTACCGAGTGCCACTAGCTAACATCGCTCTGGCAGACACTGAGGTCATCACACTTGAGAAGCGTGTCAAGATGGTTCAGCAGTTGGTCATCTCAGGCTTTACACCTAGCGAGGCACTAACAGCTGTTGGCCTTGCAGACATTAGCCACACTGGATTGCCAAGCACACAGCTACAGCCTGTTGCTCAGATTGACCCAGAGGCACCACAGACTGTTTATGGAGCTGAGTAATGATAAACCCAGGCACTTACAACATTGTTTGCCCACAGGGTGCAACCTTTGACCGCACCTTTACTATAAATGTCAACAACGCACCTCTAAACCTAACCAGCTACACCGCTGCAATGCAGGTCCGAGAGTCTTACGATGCAAGCACAGCTCTAATCAGCTTGACTAACGGAACTGGCATCACTCTTGGCGGAACTGCCGGAACTATCGGCGTTGTTATCTCAAGCAGTGCCTCATCTGCTGTAGCTGCTGGTGCTTACTCTTATGACTTAGAAATCAGCTCAGGTGGAGTGGTGACTAGATTGCTTGAGGGCTCATTTGTAGTGACAGGCAATGTCACAAGATGACCCAAACAGTTGTTTCAGTAGTTGACTCGGTCACAAAGGTCACTGTTGCCGAGCAGGATGTCACTGTATCTATTACAGAGCAGCCTGTTGTAATCACAGCTGCTACAACTGGACTGCAAGGTATTCAGGGCGAGGTTGGCCCAGCTAACACACTAACTGTTGGCACAGTCGAAGCTGCCGAGGATGACACCGCTGAGGTGACAATTACAGGGACAGCCCCTGACCAGACAATCAACTTTGTAATGCCAAGAGGCTTGCAAGGAATACAGGGAATACAAGGAACTACTGGTGCCACAGGTGCTACTGGAGCAACTGGACCTACTGGACCCCAAGGTGCAAAGGGCGACAAGGGTGACACAGGCGACACAGGACCAACTGGTTCAACAGGTCCGACAGGGGCAACAGGTCCACAAGGTGAAACAGGACCCAAGGGCGATAAAGGCGATACCGGAAACACTGGCTCAACTGGACCGACTGGTGCCACAGGTCCGACAGGTCCTCAAGGCGATACCGGTCCTCAAGGTGCAACTGGCTCTACTGGTTCTCAGGGTGCTCAAGGTATTCAAGGCATCCAAGGCGAAACAGGCCCAACCGGACCTAAAGGCGATACAGGAAACACTGGTGCAACAGGAGCAACTGGACCGCAAGGCCCAACAGGTGCTACAGGTCCCACCGGACCAACAGGCGTAATCGCCGCAACTGCACCAGTTGCCTACAATTCTGAAACACAAACAGTTTCACTATCAGCCACAACCATTACAGTCAACGGCACCGCTGTTGCTTTGGGTGGCACTATCACAGTCAATGCGAGGCTTAGCTAATGACAGTGCAAACTTATGGCTATAACCTTTTAGCCAATGTTAGGACTTTAGTAGTTCCAGCAAGTGTTGGGGTGCAGCACGTCTGTATTCACAACCACGAGCACAATCAGAATCATGAGATTTTTGTTGGTGGCCCAGATGTCACTTTGACTAATGGTATGCACGCTGTCGCAACTGCAACTGGAACTGTGCAGCTACTTCCAATGGATGAACTGTATGCAATCGCAAATCAAGATTGCAATCTAAGAATACTGGTGGTCAAATAATGCCCTATTACATTACGCAGGAAAACTCAGAGTGCCCAAATTGGGCTGTTGAGAAGGAAAATGGCGAGCTAATTGCTTGTCACGATTCTAAAGAGTCAGCGATTGACCAGGCAGTAGCTATCAGCCTTGCTGAAAAGACAGAGTTTCTAGGCGAGCGAGCAGCCATTGGTTTACTCCAAGTTGGAGACTTTGTTTCTTGGGCCCCCTTAGACCCTAGAGTTGCAGCACAGGTTGTAGAGGTTCAAAATGACTATGCAGTAGTCAAGCTTTTTGAGTACGAGGATGGCATTTTTGAGCCAACCGACAAGCTGATGGTCATAAATGTATTCCAGCTGGAAAAGATACCAACCCCAAAGATGATTGCTGTTGAGGTTGAGCTGGATGAGGAAACTGACCCAAACTATGTTGAGGATGAGCCAGTTGCATTAGAGGAACCAAACGAGCGAGCCATCAACCAAGAGGCCCCTGCCTACATGAGGGCAGCAGCTCGCCGAGGACTTGAGTATTACGAGCAAGGTCTAGCTGGAGATGGTGTCACACCTGGCACTATTCGCGAAGCTAGAGCGATGGCAGAGGGCACAGTCAGCGATGACAAATGGGTCAGGATTGCTGCCTGGATTGCTCGCCATCTTGTTGACCTAGATGCCCCGGATGCAAACCCAGAATCAGATAACTACCCATCAGCCGGTGTTGTTGCACATTTGCTTTGGGGTTCAGGGCCAACAAAGCGAGCCGCACAACGCACAAAAGACTACGCTGACTCAGTGGTTGCTAGAATCAGAGCAGAGGAAACCAACAGGATGAATACAGAAAATAAGTGGCTAGATGTGGCAAGAGCTATTGCCCTAAAGATTGACGGCGTTCAGCCAGAATCAAGAGAGCCAGAGGTAAGAGTCAACAGCACTCAGTTTGAAGTAAGAGCTGAGGGTGATGGCATGAGCTTTACTGGTTATGCATCCGTTTTCAACTCTCCATCCGAGGACCTTGGTGGGTTTATTGAGTATGTTGCACCAGGTGCCTTCAAGCGTTCCCTACAGTCACGCAATGAAGTAAAGCTCCTTTGGAACCATGACGCAGGTGAGCCACTTGCATCTCTAAGAGGTGGCACCATGCAACTTGTTGAGGATGAGATTGGCCTAAAGGTCACAGCAAAGCTACCTAACACAACCAGAGGCCGCGATGTCGCAGAGCTTTTGAGGACCAATGTAATAAATGAAATGTCTTTTGGCTTCAATGTCATCAAAGACTCATGGTCACGAGACGGTCAGACAAGAACCCTAGAATCAGTAAGACTTTTCGAGGCAAGTATTGTAAGTTTTGGAGCATACAAGGCTACAACTGCATCAGTGAGGTCTGCACCCCCAACCATCAACGCCGATGACCTAGCTGAGGCTTTGCTAAAGCTTGAGTCCGGTGAGGAACTAGATGAGGCAAGTGCAGAGCTAATCACTGGTGTTGTAAATAAGCTCAAGTCCAACCCAGAGGTTGAGGAAGTTATTGACAACGGCCTTGACTTGCTAGACCTAAAGAAAAAGCAATTCGACCTATTACTCAAAGGAATCTAAAAATGGCAACCAAAGATGAAATCAAAGCAGCTCTACTAAAGGCAGCTGGCAACCCATCAACAGGCATCATCAAAGACCTAGCAGATGACTTTGCTCAGGCAGTCTGGGAGCTAGACAACAAAAACTCAGTCAACCCAGCCAAAGAGGTTAGGATTGTTGACAGTAAAGAAACTCGCTAACTAGTTTCTTTCGCCCCAGCTCGGTTCCCCTTCCTGAGCTGGGGTTTTTTTGTGCCTATAAACTTATGAGTAGCAGTTGAGTGTCAGCACCGCTGTATCTGTTGAGTGTCAGCACCGCAGAACCCCTCATTCAATCAAATTACAGGAGAATCATGTCAGACTTTATCAAGTCACAGATTGACGCTCGCAACAACCTCATTGCTCAGGCAAGAGAAGTCCTAGACTTCGCAGAGGCTGAAAAGCGTGGTCTATCAGCAGAAGAAAACCAAAAGATTGCTCGTATCGAGGCTGACATTGACTCAGCCGACACAGCTATCTCAACCGCTCGCTCAATCTCTGAGCGTGAGGCTCGTGCAGCTGAGGCAGCCGCTTCATTTGCACCATCAACAGCAGCAGTAAACACTGACGCTGACATCCTTCGCTCAATCGCTATGGGTGAAACTCGTGGACACGAATTTACTCGTGAACTACGCACACTAGTCCCATCTGCTAACACTGTTGGTCAGAGCTTCTACGACCAGGTATTTGCTATCGCACAGCTAGTTGGCCCAATGCTAACTACCTCTGAGGTATTCAACACCACCAGCGGAGAAAATTTGGTCATCCCGACTGTCACAGCGACTTCAACCTCTGGTTCAGTTGCAGCAGCAGGAACCATCTCTGAGTCAAACCCAACATTCTCATCCATCACTCTTGGTGCTGAGAAGTACGGTGCTCTAGTTCAGGTAGCTCAGGAACTTGTTTCTGACGCTGGATTCGACATCACCAGCTACATTGCACAGCAGCTTGGAACCTCACTTGGTCTAAAGGTTAACGATGTTCTAACCACAAAGCTATCAACCGCTGCTGGTTCAGTAGTGACTGGTGGAACCGGAGTTTCTGGTGCAGCTTCATACGAGAACCTAATTGACCTTGTTTACGGAATCGCTGACGGTGCTCGCGTACTGCCAGGTCTTGGTTTCATGATGAGCAAGACAGGTATCGCAGCAGCTCGCAAGCTAAAGGATGGTGCAGGAAACTACATCTGGACCAACTCTGCAGTCCCAGGACAGCCAGCAACCTTGCTTGGCTACAATGTCTACGAGAACCCAAATGTTGCTGCTGTTGGAACTGCTGCTAAGTCAGTATTGTTCGGACACTTGCCATCATTCAAGGTTCGCGTTGCAGGTGGTATGAGAGTTGACCAGTCAGCTGACTTCGCTTTCAACACTGACACTGTGACCTACCGAGGCCTAATGCGTGTTGACGGTGGACTAACCCACGCAACCCACATTGGCTACTTCAAGGGTGGAGCAAGCTAAACCCTTAGCACAAAAGCTGACAAGCCCCAAGCGTGTAGGTTCGCTTGGGGCTTGTCTTTTGCTAGGATTATCGCAAGAGAGAAAGAACCTACATGAGCAAGAAAAAACTAAAAGGCACTGTATCTGTCTTTAGCAACTCACCAGGACAGCCAACAGGATACGGCCAAGCCACAGAAGCCTTGGTCAAACTGCTAAAGCGTGATGGTGCCAATGTCGCAGCTCTGTCTAACTATGGGCATGAGGGCATCAACACCATTTATCACACCGAGTATGGCGAGATTCCAATTTATGCCAGAGGCTCTGAGTCGTACTCAAACGATGTCACACCAGCTCACCACAAGCACTGGAAAGCACTCAACCCTGACCAACCAGACCTGCTAATCACTCTTTACGACGTCTGGGTTCTAAACTCCAAGGGCTTTGACACAATCCCGATTGCAAGCTGGACACCGATTGACCACAACCCAATTCCACCAGCAGTATTGAAATGGCTACAAAAAGAAAATGTCACGCCTCTTGCCATGAGCAAGTTTGGCCTAGAGCAGATAAACAAGGCAGGTGTTGAGGGCCATTACATCCCCCACAGCATTGACACCAAGGTATTCAAGCAGACAGACAAGATTGACGGCCTGGCAGTTGATGAATACATGGGCTTTGAGGATGGCCGCTTTGTAGTCGGCATGAACGCTGCTAACAAGTCATCGGGCATCTTGCACCGCAAGGCTTACTCAGAGAACATGATGGCTTTTGCAATGTTTGCTCGTAAGCACCCAGATGCAATGCTTTACATTCATGCAGACCCAAGCTCACCTCATGGCTGGAACCTAATGGCTCTTGGTCAGTTGCTAGGTATCCCAGTAGATAACATGACTTTCCCAGACCCACTGGCTTACCGCTATGGGATGCCGCAATCTACCTTGGCTGGAATCTACTCAAGCTGGGATGTCATGCTTGCAACCAGCTATGGCGAAGGGTTTGGTATTCCGACAATCGAGGCTCAGGCCTGTGGTGTGCCAGTAATTGTGAGCAAGTTTGCTGCCTCACCTGAGCTAGTTGGAGATGGTTGGGCAGTATCTGGCCAGCCCCTTTATGACCCAGCACAGCACTCATTCTGGAACATCCCTTCTGTACCAGAGATAGTAGAGGCTTTAGAACAGGCTTACGCCAAGGGCAAAAACAAGTCTGCTAAGGCTGTTGAGTTTGCTAAAGCCTTTGACCATGAAAAGGTTTGGCAAGAAAACTGGATGCCGGTACTAAAGAAACTGCTCAAGTGATTCCTGTCCTAGGCTTTGCAACCCTCAAAAGGTTTGACCTAGCCCAGAGACTACTTGAGAGCATTGACTACCCGGTAGAGCACCTGGTGATTGTTGACAATTCTGGGACTCAGACCTGGAACCCTACAAAGCCAGACAAGGTAAAAAACCTCTGGCTTATTAGAGTGCCATTTGGCCTTGGCCTTGTCGGTGCTTGGAACCTGATTGTAAAGTCAACGCCCTATGCCCCTTACTGGGTACTGGTAAATGATGATGCCTGGTTTGCTGAGGGTGCCTTGGAGATTATCTGTGAGGATGCAGATGCAAATGCTTTGAGCTTTCCGCACATTGTGCCTGACTGGTCCTGCATTGTTTTGGGCCAAAAGGTAGTTGAGGAAGTGGGGCTTTACGATGAGAGACTTTACCCCCTCTACTTTGATGACAATGACTATGAACGCCGAATCAGAAACGCTGGGTTGCCGGTTAGAAGGATAGAGGCAATAGTCCACCATGAAAACAGCTCAACGCTAAAGTCCGGCTATGAGCACAAGAACGCTGTGAGCTACAGAAACAATAACGCTTTGTTTGACTCTAAGGTTGTCAACAACGATTACAGCGAGGGCAACTGGAGCCTAAAGATAAGGCGTGAAAACTCATGGGGCTAGTTTATACAGGGGGCACTTTTGACCTTTTTCACGCAGGTCACGCTAAGTTCCTGCAACGGTGTGCAGAGCTCGGTCCTGTTGTCGTATCCCTAAACACCGATGAGTTTATTGAGGAATACAAGGGCAAGCCACCAGTCCTAAGCTACTCAGACCGCGAGGCTGTGCTGTTATCTTGTCGTTATGTTGACAAGGTAGTGCCCAACCTAGGTGGACCAGACAGCAAGCCAACCATCGAGCAAGTATGGCCCGACATCATCGCCATTGGAACTGACTGGGCTAGGCGTGACTACCACGCTCAGATGCAGTTCGACCAGGACTGGCTTGATGAGAGACAAATAGCCCTAATCTACATCCCATACACTCAAGGCATCAGCTCAACAGCCATCAAAGAGCGTATGCTTTTTAGGCGTTAGACTAGGAGAATTATGGCAATCACAAATGGCTATGCCACACTTTCAGATGTCAAAGCTGCACTTCGGATAACCGACAGCATAGATGACACACTACTTGAGACAGCTATTGAGTCAGCATCAAGAATGATTGACGGCTTTACAGCTCGCACCTTTTCAAACGCCGGCACTGCTGTCAGAAACTTTGCTGCTACGGATGCAATCAACCTAATCATAGATGACGCAATCACTGTGACAAAGGTTGAGTCAACCGATGAGATTGGTGACACCTACACAGAGTGGACAGCAACCGACTACCAGCTTGAGCCAGTCAACGGCAGAGTTGACGGCCTCTACTACCCTTACACCGGCATCCGAGCTGTAAACACTTACTCTTGGCCAGTAGTTGACTACCAGGCACTTGTAAGAATTACCGCGACCTGGGGCTGGGCATCTGTGCCGACTGCTGTCAAGCAAGCAACCATAATCCAGGCATCAAGACTTTTCAAAAGACTCGACTCGCCCCTCGGCGTTCTTGGCATGGGTGACATGGGTCAAATCAGAGTAAGCCGCTACCTTGACCCAGATGTTGAGCAGCTAGTGATGCCTTACCGAATCATGAGAAACTTCGGCTAATGAGCATCAGCCTTATTAGGCAGGGCCTAGCTAAGAACCTTGGAACCATCCCTGGGCTAAGAACAGCAGCTGAGGTGCCTGACCTTCCAAACCCACCTATTGCTGTTGTCTCTCTAAACTCTGTGAACTACGACAGAGCCTATGCAAACGGCATGACCAGCTACTTGTTTACAATCACAGTTATTGTCGGCAGAGCTGCAGAGCGTGAGGCACAAAGACGGCTCGACTCCTACATTTCGACAGGGGATAGTAGTGTCAAGTATGCAGTAGAATCAGATAAGACTCTCGGCGGAAATGCCTACGACTGCCGAGTAGTGTCAATGGACTCAGTTGGGTCTGTGACAATAAGCGATACCACATACCTGGCTGCTGACTTCTCGGTCACAGTCATAGCAAACTAGGAGAAACAACATGGCAAAGTTTTACGCACAAGACTACAAGGTCACAGTAGGTACAACCGTACTAAGCACTTCAATCGCTTCTGTGACTCTTGACATCACTACCGATGAGGTAGAGACAACCGCTTTTGGCTCAACATACCGCACAAGAATCGGTGGACTAAAGGATGCATCTGTATCCCTAGACTTCCACCAGGACTTTGGAGCAGGTTCTGTTGACGCTCTACTATTCCCGCTTATGGGCTCAACCGTTGCTGTAAAGATTGCACCTACATCAGGCACAGTCACCGCAACCAACCCTGAGTACCGCTTCACTGCTCTAGTCACCCAGTACCAGCCATTCGCCGGTGCTGTTGGAGACCTTGCTACCCTGTCTGTGACTTGGCCTGTATCAGGCGAAGTTGAGCGTGGAACCGCCCCAGCTGCATAAGCTGATAAGGTAAAAGCATGAAAATAAACCTACAAGTAGAGTTCAACGACAAGCCTGGTGAACCTAAAGAGGTCACCTGCCTAGCATCTGACATGGTGAAGTTTGAAAGCAATTTCAACATCTCCATTGCAAACCTAGACAAAGACCTCAAAATAACACACCTGCTTTTCCTAGCTTGGGCAAGTGAAACACGCACCAAGGCAACTGCTAAAACATTTGATGAGTGGATTGACGGAGTAGTATCCGTATCGGCATCTGATGACCCAAAAGCATAAAGGGTCTAGGTGACCAATCAGCTCATTGGTTTATAGCATCTCTGGCAGTCGAAACTGGCATAAGCCCTAGAGAGTTGTTAGAACTTGATGAACGGATGCTCTGGACAATTAGCCGGTATTTGATTTTCAAAAACCAGCAAGGTTCAAAAAGATAAGCCCCCCAAAAGGGGGTTTTTCTTTTGGGTAGAATTAGATAAGTAATCCAATCTAGGAGTCTTTTTTGAACGCAATACGCAAGTCAGGTTTGACTGCACAGATTGAGGGCATAAAAGAAACCCTGAGATTGCTTGACGCTGTCGAGCCAGGCTCAATCAAAGAACTACGCAAAGACATCAAGACAATCATTGAACCCAGCCTGACCGCTATCAAGGCCAATGTCCCAGCATCGGCCCCATTGTCGGGAATGGCACATTATGGTCGCACTCGCTTTGAGAGGCCGCAAGTTAAATCCACACTGATTACATCTCAGTCAAAATACAGAGGCTCTAGCCCCCTTATTCGCATTGAGGTTGTTGCAGCACCTAACTCGGCAGGTTTTGAGATTGCTGACATGGCAGGTAGACGGACACTAAAGCAGGGCCCCAACTTGCCTTACCAATACAAAGGTCGAGGCCGCATTGGTGGCTCAGGTCGGCAAAACCCAACCAAGTCAAGGCCGGTTGTTAGGCGTGGAAACTCTAAGGAATTTTCTTATAGAATCAACGGCCAGGGCAAGGCCATGATTGAGAAGCTCAAGGGCATACCATCTCGGTATGTCTACCCACCAGTTGAAAACAAGCTTTACTCAATCCGCGATGACATGATAAAAACGCTTGACACCTATGTGGAAAAAATCAACCAAAAACTTAAGGTTCGCTAATGGCAATTAGAATCCCCATCCTCACAAGCTTTGACCCTAAAGGCCTAAGACAAGCTAATGCTAGTTTCGCGAAACTGCAAACATCGGTCAGCTCTCTTGGTAGAAACTTTGCTATAGCTGGTGGTGCCATAGTTGCTGGTACGGCCATACTGGGTAAAGCAGTTCAGTCTGCATCAAACTTTGAGGCCGAATTTGAGGGTGTCAACCAGGTCTTTGGAGACGCTGCCAAAAGCGTACAAAGGTTTGCCGAGCAAGCTGCACAGTCAGCCGGTCTAAGCTCTACCGAGGCCCTTCAAGCATCTAAGACCTTTGGACTGTTTGCAACAGGTGCTGGGCTTGGGGTACAAGAGGCTGCCAAGTTCTCAACCACAATGGTCCAACTTGCCGGTGACCTAGGTTCCTTCAACGATGTGCCAACCGCTGAGGCACTTGCTGCTATTCAGTCGGGTCTTATGGGACAGGCAGAGCCGCTTAGAAAGTTTGGTGTTTTCCTTGATGATGCCACTCTCAAAAATGCACTCTTTGAGGCAACTGGCGAAAAGGTCGAGGGCACCCTAAGCACTCAGCAAAAGATGATGGCTGCCTACAACGCAATTTTGGGTCAGACCACATTGCAACAGGGTGACTTTGTAAAGTACCAGGACACTCTTGGCAACCAACTAAAGACAATCAGCACCGAGTTTGACAACCTAACTAAAGACATCGGCCTCATGCTTATCCCAGCAATCACTGAGGCGTTGCCACAAATCAAAGAGATGGCTAGACAACTTGGCTCACAGCTAAAGAGTGCTATTGAGTCTGTTGACTGGAAAGCACTGACCAAAACAATAGTTGACTTGGCCACATTCTTTACTCAGAACGCTGGCACAATTATCCAGGTAGTCACTGCAATGTTTGCCCTAAACACCGCGTTTAAGTTATTCACTGTTGTCTCTGGTCTTGCCACAGTTGCAGCCGACTTATACAAATGGGCGATGGCTAAGGTTGCTGCTGGCATGACAGCTACAACTATTGCCGCTGGCTTGCTAAGAACCGCCATGCTGTTGTTGCCCTGGGGAATCGCAGCAGCAGGACTAGCACTTGTTGTTGCTGGCATGACCGAGGCAGACAGCTCTTACCGAACTACTACACCGGTTGTCACAAGCTTTGGCGAGGAAATGCTAAAGACTGGACACGATGCAGAGTGGGCGGCTGGGAAGTATGGCCTAGCCAAGGATGCAGTCAAGGACTTTAGTGCAGCAGTTAGCTCAATGCCCACAATCGGCAAAATCAGCATCCCAGATGTTGGTGGGGGCCGAGGGCTCGACCTGTCGGGTATTCCAAAAACAGTAGTTGACCCTAATGCCGATGCCGCTGCTGCCCTGGCTGCCGCCCTTGCTGCTGCCAATGGTGCCACTGGTAAAACAGGCGGAAGTCAAACAATGTCGCTGGGCGAAACCCTAAAGCGTGAGGCAACTGTTGTAAAGAAACAGGCTGCTCTTATTGGGGCTGGTGTTAGCGAAGGTTTAGCTGCTCGACTAACTTCTGGTGCCAAGCCAGTAAAGCGAGCTAACACAGCTCTAAAGGCGATTGCTAAAAATAACGGCAACCTGACTAAGAACCTACGCAAGATGGAAAAGAACCTCAAGGTTGTTGCAGATGCAGCAGTCGAGGCAGTCACTACTGCTGAGGAACCAATCAAGGACACCTCTGTTGAGGATGCTCTAGCAGCTAAAGAGCGAGCCTACGCCTCATTTGCAGATGCAGTCAAGAATACCTTTGGCTCAATCAAAGACTCAATCCTTGGAGCATTTGACCTGACTGAGCTCGGTGGCTCTACAAACTCAATCACTCGCAACATGGACAAGATGCTTGTCAAGCTAAGGTCTTTTGCTACCAATGTTGCCAAGCTTTCAGGCCTAGGCCTCAATTCTGCTTTGCTACAGCAGGTCATCTCTGCAGGACCTATGGGCGGAGCTCGACTAGCTGAGGCACTTGTTATGGGTGGTGCTGAGGGTCTTGCTGCCATCAACGCCGGATACTCAGAGTTTGGTAGCTTGGCTGGTCAGATTGCTACAACAGGTACAAACAGTCTTTTCAACAGAGAGGCACAGCAGACTGTTTACAACATAAATGTTGACGGTGGAGTTGGCTCAGGCTCAACTATCGGTAAAGCAATCGTTGACGCTATCAAGGCCTACGAGCGTACCTCTGGTGCTGTCTGGCAGGGTGCATAGTGGCAGCCCCAGCAGTAAAGATTGAGCTGGGTCTAAACCTTGGCCAGAGCGACCCCTTTTCTTTTCAGCTAGACAGTGCGACCAGGGGTGTCCTAGATGGCACAGAGTTTACTCTTGGTGGCGAGCGTTTCTTTGACATCACTGACAGACTTGTGACCGCCACAGTACGCCGAGGCAAGAACAACGCTCTTGACCGTATTGACGCTGGTATTACAACCATCACCGTTGACAACTCGGATAGAGAGTTTGACCCTCTGTACCCAAATGGACCTTACTTTGGACAGCTAATTCCTAGACGCTCAGTAAGGGTGTCTGCTAATGATGCCCCTGTGTTTAGAGGCTTTATAGATGACTTCGACATTCAGTATGAGCCTGGCAAACAGTCGGTAGTTCAGATACAGGTATCGGATGCCTTCTCTGTATTGGCTAACTCAGGGCTTGAGGAATTTACCCCAGACTCAGAGCTGTCCGGTGCTCGAATCAACACAGTCCTCGACAGGCCAGAAGTCAACTGGCCAGCAGACCAAAGAGAGATTGACCCTGGCAACTCAGTCATGCTTGACACAGATGTGGCTGAGGGCACTGGGACCCTTGAGTATCTACAGCTTGTTTCTGATTCTGAGTTTGGCACTTTGTTCCTGGCAAAAGACGGAAAGATTACCTTCCGTGAGCGAAACGCTGTGCCTAACACCCCAAACCTTGTATTCAGTGATGAGGTTGTTGCAGGGGTTTACACAGGCATCCAGTTTGCCGATGTCAACATTGTTTACGGCTCTGAAAACCTTTACAACCGAATCACCCTTGAGAACGCTGACATAATCGCTGAGCAAGCCTTTGCCGAGGATGCAGATTCACAGGCAGTATTTGGGCCAAGAGCTCTTAGCCAGACTGGACTGCTGATTCAGGACCCAGCTCAGCTACAGTTCTTAGCAGACTTCCTGCTTGCTAGGTACAAAGAGCCCCAGTATCGCTTTGAAACCGTCACTGTTGTAATGGACACACTTTCCGAGGCCAACCAGGATGCAGTCCTAGAGCTTGAAATTGGTGACATTGTGCTGGTCCGGTTTGAGCCCTCTGACATCCCACCAGCTATTGAGCAGTATTGCCGCATTATCGGTATCAACCATGACTGGAACCCAGCCAGTAAGAATATAAGCTTTGCCCTAGAACGCCTTGACTTTGCCATCTTTATCCTGAACGACCCTGTGCTCGGCGAGCTGGACAATGACCGCCTTGCCTACGAGTAGTAAACTAAAAACAACAACAAAGGAACCCTATGCCGAGAAAAACATTTACAGCCGGAGAAATTTTGGCGGCCTCAGATGTCAATACCTATCTTTCAAATGAGACCACACTTACCGTCTCTACTGCTACTACTTACACAGTTCAAACCTCTGACCGCTACAAGATTCTAGAGTTTGATTCTGGCTCAGCAGTCACAGTCACCATCGGTACAGCCACAGCTTTTCAAGCTGGCGAGCGTGTTGACATCCTTATGGATGGTGCCGGAACTGTCACAATTACCAGAGATGGCACAGCCACAAGCCTTGCAGGTCGAGGCACAGCGGGAACCGCTTACAAAATTGGTCAGCGTTATGACGCTGTGTCTGTTATCTGTGTTGCCGCAAATTCTTACAGAATCATCGGGAACGCGACTGCCGTCTGATGTCTGTTTCAGCGTTAGGTATTTTTAGTGCTGCTGGGGCTGGTGGCGGAGGATTTTCCGTTGAGTATCTAGTCATCGCTGGTGGAGCTGGTGCTCCTAACGCCCACGGTGGAGGTGGAGCTGGTGGTTATCGCTCATCTATTGTTGGTGAATCATCAGGTGGCGGAGGTTCTGCCGAAAGCGCTTTTACTGCTGCTGCTGGTACAAATTACACTGTCACCGTTGGAGCTGGTGGTTCAAGTTCTGGCGTCAATTCATCATTCTCCACAATAACTTCTGTCGGTGGAGGTGTAGGTGGTTATTTCTCCAATGGTACTTCGGGTGGTTCTGGTGGTGGTGCTGGTGTAGGAGGAACTTACAACGGTGGAGCAGGTACTACCAATCAGGGATACCGTGGTGGAAATCGTGATGGTAATAATGGTTTTTCCGCTGGTGGTGGTGGAGCTGGCTCAGCAGGTTCAGATGGTGGTACTGGTGGTGGCTCTGGTGTTTCTAGCAGCGTCACAGGTTCCGCAATCACAAGAGCAGTCGGTGGTAGTGGTATGGATAATGGTCAGGCGGGCTCTGGTGGTAATGGTGCTGCTAATACTGGAAACGGTGCTAGTGCGGCTCCACCACCGTTTAGCGGAGTAAACAGAACTGGTGGCTCAGGTGTTGTTTTCCTGAAATACGCTTCAACTCTTACAATTACAATCGGTGCTGGACTTACAGGTACAACAGCAACAGTAGGAGCAAATAAAGTGACAACTATTACTAACGGCACAGGAAATGTGAGCTGGGCATAATGGCACATTACGCATTTTTAGACTCAAACAATGTAGTGACAGAAGTAATACCTGGCATTGAAGAAACCGAACTAATTGAAGGTTTAGATACTGAAACTTGGTATGGCAACTTTAGAGGTCAAGTTTGTAAAAGAACAAGCTACAACGGAAACATCCGCAAAAACTACGCTGGTATCGGATTTACCTACGACCCAGAGCGTGATGCCTTTGTTCCACCAAAGCCATTCCCTAGCTGGCAACTCGTAGAAGAAACTTGCCAGTGGGAAGCTCCAACACCATACCCAAGTCAAGGCTTCAATCACCGCTGGAACGAAGAAACCTTAGCTTGGGACACTTACGAATAATGGCTGAGGAAACAACTGGGGTACGCATTACCCAGCAAGCAATTTACGCTAAGCAACTTGAGCATGGGGAAACCTTGGTCAAGATTCTTGAGAAGCTAGACCACCTAGATGAGGTTCCTGCTCGCTTGAGAGAGGTAGAGCTCACTCTCGCTCGCCTTGCCTGGATTGAAAAGATTGCCTACACCGGCCTAACAGCCTCAGTTGTATCCCTTATTGGACTAATTATTGGATTGGTAAACAGATGAAATCAAGACCACAGATGCCCCTTGACGGCAAGTTTGGAAAAGACTGGAAAGTCACCAGCCCATTCGGTTGGAGAATCCATCCCATCGAGAAATACAAAAAGCACCATAACGGTGTTGACCTTTGGGGTCCTAAAGCAAAGATTTGGAACGAGGCTTGGCATGACGGCACTGTAGTTGCTGCCGGCACTTCAAAGCTTAAGAACCCAGATGGCTCACTAGGTGGCGTTGGCTACTATGTTGACATTCGCTCAAAGATAAACGGCGAGTGGTACACAACACGCTATGCACACATGGTTGAGAACTCTCTGACTGTTGTCAAGGGTGAAAAGGTAAAGGCCGGAACTCGCTTAGGTATTATGGGCAACACCGGTGCATCTGCTGGCCGACACCTACACTTTGAGATTTGCAAGGGTAAATACCTAAAGTGGACCTCAGACGGCAAGGGCTATGTTGACCCTCTAAAGTTTGTCAAGGCAACTATTGCTAAGTGGGAACTAGATGCAGAGGTAAACCTGGCTACTCCAGACACAGGTGAGGTTCTACCTGCACCGGTCCACGAGCCAGAGCCAAAGCCCAAGGCTCCTAAGCCACCAGTGGTGAAACCCAAACTTGCTAAATAGATTAGCCAAAGACAAAAGCCTACGAGTCCTGCTTGTGGGCTTTTTTCTTTTCTTTATGGCCTGGCAACCTCAGCCGGCCTATGCTGCACAAGCCTGAGCCACAATTACCTGTGCCGACTCAACTGGCAATCAACAAAGCTATGCGACAGGATGGAACAATGAAAACAACTACTTCATGGATAAAGGCAACATTGCCCAACACTTTTGCGAGGGTGGCTGGGCTGGCCAGCTCACCATTTTTGTTGGTGTTGTATCTAGTGACGGCTCTGAGCTGGATTCTGCTTTGCTTTTCCATCCTGGCTACATTGGTCCTAGTCCTGTCAGTCCCACTCCTAGCCCTGAAACTGTACAAGAAACTGAAACGACAGTAAGGTCAGATGATGTTGAACGCACCGAAACAGTTGAACGCACAGAGGATGTGGCTCGCACTGAGGAAGTTGTCAGAGAGCCTGAGCCAGTGGTTCCGGTGGCTCCCATAGCCCCAGAGCCAACCCCTGAGCCTACCCCAGAACCAACTCCTACACCAGAACCTACTCCAGAAAGCCCTGTAAGGCCTGTAGAGCCGACAAAGGCCCCAGAGGTCATAACACCTAGCCCAGAGCCTACTGAGCCTCCTACGAGCCCTACAGAGCCTCAAATTCCAAGTGAGTCTAGCCCTGAGCCTGTTTTGCCAGAGGAAACAGTGAGCATGGAACTAGCGTTAGAAGCTGTCGGTAAACTTGTAAATAACCTACGCTCAATCGGGTCGGACCTCAGTCCAGAAGTACGAGAACAGGCACAGCAAGTAATTGTTGCGTCTGTAATCGTCACCCAAGTTGCATTAGCAGGTAGGAAACCTTGAAATTTCTCAAAGACCAACTAGACCAGGCTTGGACCATTGTCGGCCTGAGCATCGCTTGGGTCGTACTAGAGGGCACCGCTAAAGACTTTGCAGGTTGGGCAATCCTCATCACCATCGCACTTTGGGCAGCAACTTACCCCCTACGAAAGGACTGACCTATGTGGTTAGACATCGCAAGACGCACCCTGGCAGTAATCATTCTCAAGGTCACCGGTATATTTGTCGGTGGAGCAGTCATTGGGCTTGAGGTTATTCAGGCAGTTGCAATGGCAGCTTTCGCTGGCATCATAGATGTGGCTCAGGAATTGTCTCGCTCATACCTTGCCGATGGCGAGATTGACGCTGATGAAATCAACAAGTCTTTTGGCAAGATTGCCGACAAGACTAATAAAAAGCCCTAAGACCTCAGCTTCGAGCGTTCCTCGGCAGTAGTGCCACCCCAAATGCCTACCATCCCTGCTGATAGGGCATAGTCAAAGCACCTTAGCCTGACGGGGCAGTCGTTGCAGACTTCCTTGGCTACCGCAATCAGCTTTTTACGCAGGTACACATCTGGCTCATCCTCTGGGAAAAAGCACTCAGGCAACTGGCTACATTGAACACCCCCATTTTCAGTTATGGCGTGTTGCAGTTCAATGTATTTTCTTTCGAGCTGTCTTGTCATAGGGTCAGATTAGAGTAATGTCAACAGAAATAGCAAACCCACGCCGAGAGAGTTAGCGTGGGCTTGCCGACAAGGAAAGAGAGGGAACCTTGCCAGTATCCAAACTACCAACCGACATAAATGAGTTGCATGACGCAATCTTGCTTGGCAACTTTGCCAACGGTTCAGATGAGTGGCATGAGCTACGCAACGAGCCAGGTGCAGTAGGTGGCTCAGACATCGCCGCCATCGCCGGACTAAGCACTTGGGAATCAGCAATAACTAAGTGGGCAAAAAAGACTGGACAGATTCCAGATGCAGTCGAGCCAAACATGAGCATGAAGCTTGGCACAAAACTTGAGGCACCCATCTTGGAATTGTTTGCAGATGAGCACCCTGAGTTAGAGATTTTTGAAACAGGAACCTGGGCAAACAAAACTTACCCTTGGGCCAGAGCAAACCTTGACGGACTTTACAAAGATGCTGACGGCAACTGGGGAATTATCGAGGTCAAGTTCAGCAGAGATTACTGGAGTGCTGTGCCTCAGTCTTACCGAGCACAAGTTCTCTGGTACATGAAAGTCTTTGGAATCAGACAAGCAAAAGTTGTTGCACTTGCTGGCTCAAGCTTTATGGAGTTTGACATTGAGTGGGATGAGTTTGAGGCCAACACACTTTGGGATGCAGCTCTAAGATTCCGACAAGCTTGCCTAGACCTAAAGATGCCGGACTGGGATGGCTCTAACTCAACCCTGGAAACAATCAGAGCACTTAGCCCTGACATTCAGGATGGCGAGGCCGACCTAGATGAGCTTGGGGTGCATTATTTCAACGCTGTAAATGACGCGGAGAAGGCTAACAAGCTAATGACCGACCTAAAGGCTAGGGTTATCAAAGCAATGGCAGGAAACAAAAGAGGCTTGATTTATGGGGACCACATGGTTAGTCTCAGGTCAAGAGCAGGTGGGGCACCTTACCTGCATCACGAGAAGGGAAAATAATGAAGGGCAAAGAACCGCTTTACTCAACAAAAGAGCTAATTCACTTGTTTAAGACTATGCAAGCTGACGGCTACGAGGGCATGAGCATGGGGCTAATCAAAGACATGATTGAGCTTGGTTGTCAAGACATTACAGAAGGGAAAGAAATCGAATGGCAGCAAGCTACAGAGGTCCACTAGATTACATAGATGTTGCAACACGCATAGTAGAGTTCCGCGAGAAGTTTCCACAAGGCTCACTGCAACAAGTCAAGTATGAGTTTGTAGTGGTCAACAACAAGAGCTGGATTGTTTACACAGCAGCTGCTTACCGCACACCCGATGATGAGCGACCAGGCATCGGCACAGCTTGGGAACCTATCCCAGGACCGACAAACTTTACTCGTGACAGTGAGGTGCAAAATGCCGAGACTGCTGCTTGGGGTAGAGCGATGGTTGCTGCACTAGCTGTTGACACCAAAAAGGGAATTGCCTCATCTGAGGAAGTACGCAACCGACAAGTCAAGAGCTCTGCAACTGCTAAAGACTGGCTTGCGATGTCTGCAGAATTAGGCAATGACCTTGATGGTTTACGCTTGCTATACAGCGAGGCCAAGACTGGTGGGGCTGATTCAGCAACGCTAGACAAGATAAAGGCAATCGCAAATGGATTATCAGGCACAAAGGATTCTGCTTAGTTCCATCCTTGAAGTGCAAGAGTGTTTGCATGAGCAGTATGACCGAGGCGAGTACGACATACTCACCGACCTATGGCGATTACAAAGAGAGAAAGCGAAAAGGCTAAGAGATGGAGATTATTACACCGGGCCACATAGTTCAGGAACTACAACGCCTGACAAGCGAGATGGACAAGGGGGCTAACGCTCTCTATGACGCTGAGTGCAAGATGGCAGATGCTGAGGCTGCTTATGACAAGGCAGTATCTCTAGCCTTTATCAACAACGCTGGGACTGTGGCAGACCGCCAAGCTGTCGCTAAATTGCAAGCAGTAGAGGAAAAGCTAAAGGCTGACCTAGCCAAAGCTGAATACAACAGGGTCCGAACCAAGCTAAAAACCCTGTCAGACCAAGCCACAATCATGGCTGTAATCAGCAAAAATGTCGAAATACAGTGGAAACACGCCTAGCTGGTAGCCTACTTGGGTGATTGCCGAGACCTGCTCATGTGGAGCCAAGTTCAAAACAGATGAGCCTGAGCCTATAAAGCTGATTCGGGATTGGCGTAGAAATCACACCTGCCAGGAAGCTGCACCAGACTTGCGTGACATAGAAACTACAAGCACCATTGGATTCAGTGCAGATTACAAAGGCACAGGCCTAGACATTCCTGCAAAAGAGTATGACCCTTGGGGTGATGATGAATAAAAAGACTTTTGACAAGTTCCTGGCAAGGGATGTTTGTTGCTCACACTGTGGCACAACAGATGACACACTTATCCCACAGCACCGCAAGAATCGTGGCATGGGTGGCAGTAAAGACCTGGACAGAGCAAGCAACATCATTGTGCTTTGCTCAGAGGCTAATGGTTTACTTGAGTCAAACAGCAAGTTTGCCGAGCTAGGGCGTAAGTTTGGCTGGAAGCTGGAACGCTGGCAAGAGCCTGAGTCCACACCTGTTTACATGGGCAATGGCTGGTTTCTACTTGACAATGATTTCAACACACGCAGCGTACAGCATGACATTGAATACTTTTAAAGTGCTAAGGTAAAAACATAACTAAATAAAAAGTGCCCCCTAGAAGCCTAAACTCCTAGAGGGCGTGACACCAACAAATCACCTGTTGGCATCGCTACAATTCTAGTGTGCCAACCTTTTATAGGAAGGCACATTTTGCTTAACTGGGACAATAAAACACTTGCCGAGATTCTTGAATACTACGGCGGCAACATCTTTATGGCCGAGATGGATTACAAGGCTATGGGCCTTGATGATGGCCAGTGGGTAATGCTCATCAAAAACGCTTATGATAGGCGTGAGGTCAGCCCAACAGTAATGATGCTGATGGCCGAGAGAGCAGCCGCAAAGTGAGCATTGAAGCAGTTTCACTAGTTCTAAATAAATCACGAGCAACCGGTAGAGCCAAGCTTGTCTTGCTTGGTATTGCAAACCATCTAGGTGACCAGGGTGCGTGGCCCTCAATTTCAACTCTGGCAAGATACGCAAACGCCTCAGAGAGGTCTGTAAAGCGAGACATTCAAGAACTCATGGAGCTGGGTGAGCTAAAAGTTGAGCTACAAAGTGCACCGACAAATCACCAATACAAGACCAACCTCTATTGGATAACGATTAGCTCAGGGGTGACAGATTCAGCACCAGGGGTGACAGACTGGGTAAGCAGGGGTGACAGCTCAGGTAAATCAGGGGTGACACCTGTTGGCACGCAAAACATCATTAGAACCATCAAAGAAACATCAAAGAAAACCCTCAATGATGAGTTTGAAACATTTTGGAATTTGTATCCAAAAAAGATAGCTAAAGCTGATGCCCTAAAAGCTTGGAACAAAGCACTCAAAACAAAAACCGCTGATGAGTTGATTGGCCTCACCAAGGCTTACTCGGAAAGCAAGCTACCTGAGATGACTTATATCCCCTACCCAGCCTCTTGGCTCAACAAGGGACTTTACGAGTCAGTCGAAAGCAACAAACCTAAACCACCGAGCAAACCTATCTTTGGGAGAATCAAGTGAGCCACTTTGAAATGTCAGTGATTGGCTCAGTGCTGCTTACCAACGGCAAAGCACTTGATGACCTGACTCTCTTACCGGCTGACTTTTACGACCTAAACCATGCCAAAATCTACGAGGCCATGCTCGAACTCAAGCGAGATAGACAACCATTAGATGTTGTCACTCTGTCTGCAAAGTTGCCTCGATTCGCAAGCTTCCTACATGACTGTATGACAGCTACTCCAACTGCTGTCAGTGTCGGCTACTACGCCACAAAGGTTGTTGAGGAATCAACCAGGCGAAAGCTTGCACAGGCCGGCACAATGATTAACCTAAAGGCTCAGAGCGATGACTTGCCGGCTGCAATGAATCTAGCCAAGCAAGAGATTGACAACCTAATTGACCGCAACCAGGCAACTAAGCCAAGCTATGTTAGCCAGGAACTTATCCCTTACCTGGATGAGATTGACAAGCCAAAAGATTACCCACTGAGCCCCTGGCCATCTCTAAATGAAATTCTTGCAGGATTCCGACCAGGTGCCCTTTACATCATTGGTGCCCGACCTGGCATCGGTAAAACGATTGTTGGCTTGCAGATTGCCTGGGAGCTTTCCAAGACAGGACCGGTGAGCTTTCACTCACTAGAGATGGGCAAGGCAGAGCTCTACAACAGAATCATCAGCATGGAAGCTGAGGTTTACATCGGCAACATTGAAAAGGGAACACTCAAAGACATTGACTGGACCAAGATTGCAAAGGCAAGAGAGGAACTGACTAAACACCAGCTTGCCATCCATGACAAGTCAGGCCAGAATCTGATGCAGATTAGAGCCCTAGCAAACAGCGTCAAGGGCAACGGCAAACTTAGAGCAATAGTTGTTGACTACCTTGGCTTGATTCAGGACACAGAAAAGGGCCGAAAGCGATACGAGATGATTACCGACATCTCCATCGGGCTCAAGAACCTCGCTAGAGACTTAGATGTGCCTCTTATTGCCTTGGCTCAGTTGAACCGAGGCCCAGAGCAACGCAAAGATTCTAAACCAGACCTTGCTGACCTAAGAGACTCAGGTGGAATCGAGCAGGATGCAGATGCTGTAATCCTGTTGCACCGCGAGTCAATCGCCGAGGACCAGTTTGAGTGGCAGAAGTCTTGGATGATTATGAAGGTTGCAAAGAACCGACAGGGTGGACTTGGAGAAGTAGGACTCAGGTTTGAGGGTCACTTATCCAGAGTTGTCGAGGGCTAAGATTATGGCGTGGATGACAATGTGGCCTTGTGTTGCCGATGTGGAGCAACTTGGAAGGTCAACACGCATAAGCGTAAGAGGAAAGACCTCAAGTGCCAGTCTTGTCGTATGCACCGAGCCTTGGTCATCAAGTACGGCTCTGAAAAGTGCATCCCCTGGCAGGGTGAGTTTGACAAGGAAACCTTGTCTGTGCCACTCTTTGATGGCAAGCCAGTTTTGCCTGGCATTAGGTCTTGTGGACACAGTGACTGCACCAATCCGAACCATGTCATAGGTGACCATTAGAGTAAGCAAAACAACAAGAGATAAGGAAAAAAGAGATGGCAAGCATCAAAGTAAAGGGAACAGTCACCAAGGTATTTTGGGAAGGCAAGGGCCTAAGCGTCACTGAGTCTTACAAAGCCAAGTCCGGTGAAACGATTGAAAAGCAATACACAGTCTGGCTAAAGGCACCGGGCACTTATGACATTGGCGATGAGCTAGTTGTCGAGGGTCTTTACTCAGCTGAGATTGAGCTGTGGACCAACCAGGATGGCACTCCAAAGCTAAACCGCAACGGTGAGCCTGGGCAGTCAATCAAGGTGAGCATCAACAACCCTTACATCACCCCCGCTGACCCAGCATTGGTAATCAAGTCGTTGTTTGAGCCGACCCACGAACCAAGCCCTTTTTGAAAAATCTCCGATGGCTAGTCCCTGCCCTCACCGCCGGCATACTAATAAACCTATCCTTGAACACGACTAGCGTTCTTGGGGGTTGGGGACTAGCCCTCGGTCTGCTTTACAGCATCGCTGCCATAATGGGAGCATGGGACTTGTATGGCAGAGGTAAGCTTTAGCATTACCGGTGACCCAGCCAGTCAAGGCTCACACGCCATAATGCAAGGCCGCATAGTTCAGGTCAACAGCAAAAAACATAAGGCATGGCGTACAGCCATAGTCAATGAAGTCATTGCGACCTTGCCAGCCGACTGGGAGCCTATAGACGGCCCCTGCGAGCTACTAGTCAACTTTTATATGCCAAGAGGTAAATCTGTGAGTCGGGGGTTGCCTACCGTAGCCCCCGACCTCTGACCGGCTTGACAAGCTAGTTAGAGCTGTGGGCGATGCACTTGCCATTGCAGGGGTTTACACCGATGACAGCCGAATTACCCGGATTTCAGCCCGAAAGCTCTACGCCCAAGGCATCGAGCCAGGGGCCACAATCACTGTCAAAACCCTAGAATAACGACACGCCGAAAAAGGCAAAAAAACACAAAAATCTCCTAAAAAACTCAAAAAAAGGGTATAGAGTTTAGGCATGGCCCAAGGGGGGCCGGTTAGGAGATTCAAATGAAAGGTTGGCTACTTACAGTCAGCGTGTTTCTATCCTTTGGCATGACACTTGCCATTCAGGAATACAGCGTCACACTTGGCTACCTGATTGGCTATGTGCTACTTGCAATTCACTTCCTAGTTATCGCACTTTGGTTTACTCGCAAGGGTGCCAGATGAATAAGAAACATCTTGCACAAGTCCTAGAGGAAGCAAGGCTCTGGACTAACGCTGAGTACGAGGCTAAAGGGGGCAACCCTGAAACTGACAAGTATCACATCCAGAAACAACTTGCCAGGCTAACCCTGCTACAACACATCGCCGACACCTACATAGAACAGAGAGAAAATGGCCAACTATAACCCTGAACCAATCGAGTTTGCAGTCATGGACTACAACCCGAACCAATACAACTTTGGTGTGGCTAAGTCTGACGGCATCTACATGGGCCGAAAACTTATGAAGGATGAAGTCCTAAGACTTATCAAGGCTGCCTATCCTCAGCCAACCAAAGCAATCACAATCATCATTGACCTAATCGAAGGGGTGCCAGTTGATACAAATAGCAGTTTCTCAGATTCCAGCAGATAAGCTCGCTGCCTACATCAAGGGCAGGAGAGATGAGCAGAAGGCAGTTGAGTCGCTTATCCAGGCGATGCAGATTGACCGGACTCTTGACATTGCAACAGGCCACATGATTTTGGGCTACCTAGCAACCATTGACAGAAGGCCAAAGGTAGAGGCATGAGCGAGCTACAGGACATCATCGCAACCAGCTCCATCAAAGCTTTCAATCATGGCATGAAAGCCGAGCGTGAGCACATCCTTAGAGTGCTGGCAGAAACAAAAGACCAGACCCTTTGCACCTGTCATGGCTGTGAGGAATGGATGAACGCCTTGGACTTTGTTATTGCAAGAATCGAGAACAAAATCCATGACTGACACCGATTACACATCAGGTTTCAACAATGGCAAACGCTATGAGCGTGAGGCCATCCTTGAATACATCGCCTATCACCCAAACGCTACAGCCGAGGACATTGCTGCCGAGATAGAGGGCAGATACAACTCTGACATGAGAATCAAGTTGAGTGGCAACAAATGAACCTGGCAGAGATAGAGATGAGGCTTGAGCTACTAAGCATTGAGCTAAAAGAGCTGGCCAAGATTCTGCAAGAGATTGACGCACGAGCACAGGAATTGCAGGATGGCAATGTTTAGGCTTGCATGGCGTGAGTGGCTACAACGCAGAGCTAACGACATCTGGTACCGAGGCTTTGCTGCCGGATACAAAGAGGGTCACACTGACGGCATTGACTACTTCACAGACAGGGTAGTCAACGAGATTATCAACGATGCAGTTTTGAGCATGACTGCTGATACCGACACCATTGAGCGTGTTGTAGAGATTGTTGAGGCGGTGAAATACATTGGCAAAACACCGAATGATTAGAGCCAAGACTAACTGGCCTTTTGTAATACGCTGGTATAGATACCGCATCGAGTTTTACCTTGGCAGACTTGTCAGGGCTTACATAACTAGAGGTACAAAGTAAAAGGGGGCAGAAATGCTTGAAGGGCTTACACCACCAAAAAGACAGCCGGCTTGTAAAGTTAGGTCTGTGATTGAATCGCTAGAACCAAAAGACCAAGAGATACTAAAAAATGCATTGGCCGATGCAGAGTGGCCACACTCCACACTGACACATGAGCTAAACAAGCGAGGCATCACAATCAGCGAGCAACCAGTTCGCACCCACAGAATCGGAAGGTGCAGCTGTGTTAGAAAATCTTGAGCCAACTCCTAGGATTACGGCCCCTAAGGATTGGCGGCCAGCTGTTGAGTTTGACGGTACCAACGGCCAGGCTACAACCCCACCGACAACCGGCAACCAGCCAGACTTCACCCAGTTTCTAATAGACCAAGGCTTTGACCCTGAGAGAGTAGAGATTTTTGGTCCTGTTAGAACTTCACGCTGGCAACAGCGAGAGGGTGGGGACTGGCTGGTTAGCTGGCGGTTCAACTTTAGAACCAAGGCAGAGCTAGAGATTGACCTGCCAACACTTTATGCTCAGGCCAAAAAGACTAAGTTGCCAGCAAGGAAAGAAACAAAGGAGGGCAAGGCATTTGTTATTGTGCCGGCAGATTATCAAGTAGGCAAGGTCGCTAGTAGGGGAAACAGCGAGGACCTTATCGCTAGAGTCTTTGCAAGCTACGAACGCATTGAGCAAAAGCTAAAGCAGGGCAAATACGAGAAGGTCATCATCCTTGATGCAGGGGACATGATTGAGTCAGTTTCCAACAAGGCAAGCATGGCTCAGCTTGAATCGAACGACCTCTCGCCTTTCCAGCAACAGGACCTTGCCGCTGCTTTACTATGGGACCTAATCAAACTTGCTCACAAGTATGCACCGGTGACCTATGCCTCAGTCGGCTCTAACCACTGCCAGTGGAGAGTCAACGGCCAAACAGTAGGTAAGCCTGGGCTCGATGATGTTGGCATCGTTATCCTGCAACAGCTACGCAGACTAAGCACCGAGCTGGGTATGGATGTCAACTACCTTATTCCTGACCCTTACGATGAATCACTTGCCTTCGATGTCTTTCAGGATGGCTTTCACATTCTTGCTTTAGCTCATGGGCACCAGGCTGCAAGACCCAACTCATTACCTGATTGGCTTATCAAGCAGACATACTCTCAAGGTCCCATTGCAGCATTTACTACATTTGTGTCCGGGCATTTTCATCATGTCCGAGTTGAGGAATTAGCACCAGCAAGCAATGGTGGGTCTAGGTATTGGGTCCAAGCCAGCACTAGCGACTCAGGTTCAGATTGGTTCAGGTTGAAGGCAGGAACCGAAAGCACAACCGGCATTGTTTGCTTTGAGCTAGAGCGTGATGTGCATTACCAGGGCACCATCTATAAACTCTAAGTTGCAAGCGATAAGAGAGAAATGACCTACAAAATACTGCATGGCAACAACCTGGAAATCTTGCCAACCCTGCCTGACAACAGCGTTGACTCAATAGTCACAGACCCACCTTATGAGCTCGGCTTCATGGGTAAAAAGTGGGACAGCACAGGAATCGCTTACTCTGTCGAATTATGGGAGCAGTGCATCAGAGTCCTAAAGCCAGGCGGTCACTTGCTTGCCTTTAGCGGCTCACGCACCTATCACCGGATGGTTGTTGCAATCGAGGATGCTGGCTTTGAGATTAGGGACATGATTAGCTGGATAAGCAACAAGACCTTTCCTAAGTCACTAAACATCGGCAAAGCAATAGACAAGGCTGCCGGAGCTGAAAGAGAAGTCATTGGCCAAAGAACTGATGGCATGAGCGAAACAGCTATGAAACCCGATAAAGGCTGGAACGCAAACTCAATGACAAATGTGATTGACATCACAAAGCCAGCTACCGATGAAGCTAAACAATGGGATGGTTGGGGCACAGGACTAAAGCCCACAGTTGAGCCAATAGTTATGGCTCGCAAACCAGTCGAGGGAACAATCGCAAACAATGTGCTGACCTATGGGACAGGTGGCCTAAACATAGATGCAAGCAGGATTGCGGGCGAGATTCAGAGTGTTCCTCAACCTAATACAAAAGGTGGGCTTTTTAGCGGAGAACTTGGTCGAAGTGGCAACATGAGTAACAACACCCAAGGCAGATGGCCAGCAAACCTAATACTTGATGAGCTCACAGCAGAGCTACTAGATGAGCAGACAAGTCACTTACACGCAGCAGGAAACAAAAAAGACACAGCAGATGGTTTAGACAAAGGCTATGAGTCATCGAGTTTTGAGATGAGCTATAAGGGGCGAGCTAACAGAACACACAATGACTCAGGTGGAGCATCTAGATTCTTTTATGTAGCTAAAGCATCAAAGCGTGATAGGAACGAGGGACTTGAGGAACTAGAGGAATCTCTCGCTGGTTCTTATGCTGGCAATGTTGCAAACAACGGAAATAAGATAGGTGCTCAACCCGATAAGCCAAACCAACCAGCTAAAAACTTTCACCCAACAGTCAAGCCAACAAGCCTTATGGAGTACCTAATCAAACTAGTCACGCCACCTAACGGCACAGTGCTAGACCCATTTACAGGCTCAGGCTCAACAGGCAAGGCAGCAATCTTGCAGGGCTTTCACTTCATCGGGATAGAGATGACAGAGGAATACTTGCCAATCATCGAGGGCAGACTAAAACACGCAGAGGCTATGGT
>Ga0247722_10000370_pt1 | contig 28444 bp, 14 predicted proteins | sample MSEWelMarce3H_FC_FD_189094 | JGI IMG/M metagenome (GOLD analysis project Ga0247722, IMG submission 189094) | Subsurface sediment microbial communities from gas well in West Virginia, United States - MSEEL Well Study Marcellus 3H_FC | ecosystem: Environmental > Terrestrial > Deep subsurface >... | reverse complement strand
TGATTGAAGGAGCCTTAGAATCTCTAGATATAGAGAAAATACCAAATGCTGCCACAGCAGCCGCTGCTACTAAGAGAGCGAATGAGCTAATAGATGGATGGTTAGCCATGCCTGCTAAGGGTGGCTATATGGAAGTCAATACAAGAAAAGCTACAAGGCGTCTACGTAATAATAATGTTCCTGTCAAGGTAAATCTTACGAGAAAACGTATACGCAATGTTCCTGTAAAAGTAACGTCTAAATATGTGACTATACATGAGGCAATTAAGGGTCTAGATGCTTCTAAGATACCCTTCAAACTAAGTCCTCAAGACTATGCGGATATGATTGTATACCGTCTCATAATTAATGATACAATTCTGGAACTCACACCTGAGGAACCTAGTACACCTGAAAATTCCATTGTAGAGATGAATGATCCTACAGAACTACAGGAAGGTGGAGCTGCCATGAGCGCAGATATGTTAAGTTACTGTATGGATCTTTTTAATAATCATATTGAATTATTCTTCAGAAAACACTTAGAGGACAAAGGAACCGCGGCAGACATGTTGGCCTCTGTACTTAGATCTATTGTAGGAGGATCGTTCATTCAAGATATTGAACAATTACTCATGGAAATTGCTGGTTCTCCTGAATTCCCTGGTGACGCAAATGCCGCGCTATATGAAGGTATGAAAACGAATGCGGCAGCAGTATTAAATGGTATTTTTGATAAGTTAGTAACTTCTTATAATGATCCTAAAGCGGTACTCAAAGTCAATGAGCACCACGTAGATGGAGCAGCATTTGCCGACATTAGTAGAGTATTAACATATTATTCAACTACTCCTATAGTAAAAGATGCCTTTTTTCCTGATATAAATGTTATACTTACATATCTTAATAATCTCTTTATAGTGCCTGCTGGTGTGGCTGTAGATAGAGCAGTCGCAGAACCGGCTATGCTTGCTGTACCCGATGAAGGTGTTATTGGCGATACTAGTGCCTTACAGAATTATGTGAAGTACGCATTGAATGATTATCTTGAGGTTGAAATTCTTGGTGTACCTGTAGCAGCTAAAAAGGGTGGATCACGTTCTCGTGAACGTAAACTGAAGCACAAGCGTGGGTCACCTCGCAGAAGATCTCTAAGACGTAAGTAGAATGTCATTTCCTCTCGGTAAAATGAAAGGACTCACCTTCATGCAATACAATGATTATAGTAATGCCATCAATATATTCAGAACAGTAGAGGCATTTAATTCAAATGTCTCTACTATGCGATCTGCTGGTGCGACAGGCTTGTCTTACTACACATTTAAGAGCAGTACAGAAGAGACAAACTATACACGTGGTCTTTACTTACTCTTTCAAAATGATCCTACAAATGCCGCCTTGTATACACCAGTTCAAAAAAACTAATCTATAGTAGATGTCAGAGAATACAAGAACATGTGGCTGTACAACACAGCAATTTAGTCAAATCATCTTTAATAACGTAGCCTACCAGAATGCGGCAAATACCATATATCAAGCAAAAAACGTGGATTTAGCAGCTTTAACGAGTGGGACTCGTGTAGCTCCGAATGGTAATCCTGTCTTTAAAAGCAATGCTGAGCGCATGCAGTACTTATTGGGGCGGCAGAACCAAGCTTCCTGCGGCGTCCCTCGCAAGACCTTTGCTCTCGGATAAATGTAATTCACTGAATCTATTCAAGCGCATCTGCGGTGACATTGCTTGTCTTCGCAAACGCTCTTTTGTGTCCTTCTGCCACTGCGCCCACCAGAGTCCCCATGCCTCAATGATGTGCTGCTCAAGTACGATTGTCCGGTCCATTGTACAACATACTGTGGACTGGAAAAAGTCAATTTTTATCATTCCCGGGTTATTATACCATGCCTGTTCTCGGCAGCCCAGTTTCAGGAACGGTTATTACCCAATCCACTGCGCCTCTGTTTTCAGGTTTCTTAAAACAGCAGAGTTTTTTACAGTGTAACACCGCTAAAATCGCCGACGATCCACATACCAAAATAGATGACATTACAACTAAGGTAATAGATGATATATCCATCTTGCTATTTACATCATATAATTATTTACGCGATCTCGGAACCAAGCTCTCCTTGTACGAACACATCCAGGCTTTCGCATCCTCCTTCAAGTCCCATACTGCCTTCTTGGTCGTAGCAGAATACGATCCAAGCTTTACATTCAGAGTCTGACCCGGCTGAAAGGCGTACATCAAACCATCCTTTAGAAGAACAGGAATTCCATCAATAATATCAACTCCGTGACTGGGCATACCTAAAACAAAAGGGTACGCACATTCATTTTTATGGGTCGCGGTTATATATTAGAAAAAACTCTTTGATCTCCTTCCACGCTTGGATAATACATATATATCAAGAAATACATAAAACACCCAGAGAAATACAATTATACTAAAAATCCAAGAAATCACCTGGAAAATACGAGATGCCTGACAGAACATAGACTTATCTTCAGATGAACATGTATTCATGGCAACCGCACCAACACCTGCGCCGAGACCAAGACCGGGTGAACTAGATCTTCTTGCCATTTCTATTATAATATCTTATTTTCAGAAGTCGGCCTCAGTGCTGAAACTCATCTCCGCCTGTGTCTTCCCCACTGCCGCCTTCGCGTAATTTGAGACACGCTTCTCAAAGAAGTTATCCTTCCCCTCCAAGGAGATCCGCTCCATGAAGTCAAAGGGGTTCGCCGCATCATATATCTTCGGGTAGCCAAGCTGGCTTACAAGGCGATCCGCAACAAACTCAATGTACTGTGACATCAGCTCAGCATTCATCCCAATTAGCTCACAAGGTAGCGCCTTGGTAATGAAATTCTTCTCAATCTTCACAGCCTCCTTGATAATCTTGTTCACTGCGCCCTTCTTCAGGCGATTCTTGATCTTCCCATACAGGAGGCATGCGAAATCCGTGTGCATTCCCTCATCACGCGCAATGAACTCATTGCTGGTCGTAAGTCCAGGCATTAGCCCACGCTTCTTCAGCCAGAAGATTGAGCAGAAGGCGCCACTGAAGAAGATACCCTCAACAACCGCAAAGGCAATTAGACGCGTGGCAAAGTTCGCATTCTTAGGGTTGAGCCACTGTAAGGCCCACTCAGCCTTCTTCTGGATCGCAGGGATGGTAGACGCGGCTTCCAAGAGCTTCTGCTTCTCAGCCTTGTCATCAATGTACGTATCAATCAACAGCGAATAGGTCTCTGAGTGAATCGCCTCCATGAAATTCTGGTTCGCATAGAAGTACTTCGCCTCAGGCCATTGGACCTCGTTCTGGAAATTTGCGGCCAAGTTCTCCATCAAGATTCCATCACTCGCGGCGAAGAATCCTAGAACATGCTTGATGAAATGCTGGGTATTCGCATCCAACTTCTCCCAATCCCGCATGTCCTTCGTTAAATCAAGCTCCTCCGCTGTCCAGAAAACAGCAATCGCCTTCTTTGTCATCGCCATAATGTCAGGGTGCTCAATTGGAAAGAGAACAAAACGCCGAGGATTCGCAATTAACAGGGGCTCATCGGTCTCTGTCGTATCAGCGACGGGGACAGAGTTTGTTTCGGCCAAATTTAACGCAGGAGGCTCAACCTTCGCAGCCCGGGGTTTGCGAACCGGAGACCCCTTATGAGCCATTTCTACAATTTTCGCACTATTAGTAATATCCGACGTCATTATATGTTCCTCCATTCTGGACTTGGACAAGATATTCATTCCAGAGAAAGTCTCCATTGTAAGGTACCAAATGGAAACTTTTATGACCACCCAATTTTTAGCCTAGTGCAAGGTAGATGGAAGGTGGAAGAATCTTAGGAGAAGGTGTTGACGGCTGTGTCTTAGCAGAACCCATGTGGCCATGTGCCCCAGGTACCACAGTAGGTACAGATGTCGTACCGAATCCCAAAGATTCACACTATGTCTCAAAAATAGTTCCAAAAGGCGACGAAGAATCTACCTTTTTACGCGCTGCGAATCGTATCCTGGGACCCCAACTCGCAGACAAATTCCTTGCCGCCATGAAAAGCGAGTGCTCACCCGCCGATTCATCTCATCCGCCTATTACAAGCCAAGCTAGCGACTATGAATCCAACAAGGCAGCTCTTCTTCAGGCTGCGAACAGTCGTGAGGCGTGCGGGCAACTCAAGAAGGTCTTCAAGCAGGGTAAGGGTATTACTAATGCCCTGAAAGTCCTACATATATCTCGCTACCCTATGACATGTGTAGAGTGGGTGAATAAATTGGATGATTCAAAACAATCTATAAAGTCTGCTCTTCAAGTCACGGTTGCTGCCATTCCACAGTTTTTGACAGTTCTACAGAAACTAGTTAGCGGCCCTGAACAGCTCGTACATATAGATCTCCATACAAATAACATATTCGTCAGACCTTTTTCAAACGGGTCAGTACAATTTGGTATCGCAGACTTCGGTCACTGTTTTCTCCGGCAGCATAATGTCGTCAGTCCTAACTTCTTTGGTAAATATCTGTGTGAATACATACCTCGCTACGAGTTCTACGTGGGCTTCAGCCAAGTTCCATTGGAAGCCCGTCTCCTAAACTTCTGTTATCAGAAGCGCCTGGATAATGCTCCACCTTCCAACCTATCAAAAGGCTGGGCAATAGAAGTCATTGAAAGCTCTGATAAAACGAATGACACAATTATTGATAATCTGAAGGCTCTTATTGATTATCTTCATACAAAGCCCCTATTTATTGCCATGCTTGAACAAATTCAGTCCTTATCAAAAAAGATACGTACAGCACCTACTGATCCAGTTAAATTAACAAGGCTGCTTACACCTCAAGATTTAATTACCGTTGAATATATCCTCACACGCTACACAGTTCTTGCGCCTATCAACACAATTACACAGACTGTCTTTGCCCTCTCTTCTTCATATCCCATGTTTGATACCAGCTCTAGCAAGCCAAAAGGCCACACCATATTGAATGAGTTCATAATTCGCTGTATCTGTGCTCCTTACGAGCATGGATCCTCACTATCCGCAGGCATTTCCTCAGTCATGGCGGCGGATCTTAATATAGCCTGGACAGATGTTGTACGCGAATTCTCATGAGCCTCGGGATCAGGAACTGGCGCGGTTGTCTCCAGTTGGTAAACTACATCTAAGAAGGCCTTCACCTTCGGATGTACCATGAAGGCACTTGGCTTCAAATCCCAGATGTATAGACAATCTAAGCTGCGAACACGCGAGAGAGCAACATATGCCTGACCATACTCAAATGTATTATCGCCAATATCAATCAACGCGCAATCCAGAGTGGCTCCCTGAGCCTTGTGGATTGTGATTGCGTAGGCTAAGCGCAGAGGAATCTGCTGACGCTCAAGACCCTCTACATCCTCACTAGCCCATGTAGTCGGCTCAATGATAATCACTTCACCATTGCGGAATTTCACCATGGGAAGTGGCTCAGGACCATCACAGAATCGCTCTATGATACCGCGTGATCCATTCACAAGCCCATGCTCCACATCCTTATTCGTCAATAACATAACCTGGGCACCCTTCCTTAGAACTAGATCAGGTACGTAGGAACCATTCTTGTCCATCTTCTCAACTGCCCACTTGATATCATTCTCCTTATCGGGTCCACCGCTCATTGATACTACTGGTGACTTCACAGTCTTAGCCTTGAATGTAATATCGGGTCCCTCGCACTTCAGCAGCTGAGTCATGTTGATCTGCTCAACATCCGCCCGGCGCGTAAATAACAGTGTCGGCTTGATTTCCAGCTTCTTCCACTCAGTGTTGCGACGTGTTTCCAGAATCGCAACAGATTCATCTGTCAAACGACCGGCGCGAGCCTCATCCAGGATCTTTAAGAATACTGGATCAGACTGGCGATGGACAGTGCGTAAAACCACAGAGTCCTGAATACATTTCTTCCATGTTGCTGCCTCAAAGACAAAGTGGTGTTCCCGCTCAGAATCTTTATTCACAGGTGGAAGCTGGTACATATCTCCTACGAGAATAATCTGAAGTCCACCGAAGGGTAGCTGTGACCTCTTAATTCCACGACCCAGCTCCTCTAGTTTATCTAAGAGATCGGGCATCATCATTGACACCTCATCAATAATGAGTGTATCAGCCGTGAGCCAATTCTTCTTGGCTTTGAATGACTTCCGCAGCTTAACAATCAGGGTCTGTACTGAGTCTTTTCCGAGGCCAATGCCTGCCCAAGAATGAAGCGTCTTGGCACCGCGACCAAGTAGAAGCGCAGCACAACCCGTCATGGCAGTAAGAGCAACATCCTTTCCTGCTTTCTTAAGTGCTTCTACAATGCCGCGTATTACATAGGATTTACCGGTGCCGCCTGCCCCAGTTAAGAAGAATGATTTGCCACTACAAGCTAAATCAATAGCTCTTCGTTGATCATTGTCCATTAGGTATACAGAGTTATAAACATGAGCATGAAGCAATTTTTGGACTACGATCATTAGATGGGAAATGCTCCCAGCAACCCAGATCCACCGCCACCCTCTGGCAGTGATACTCCAACACAAACTGGTACACCGACCTCCACTGGCACACGAACTCCTACAGGAACAGGAACGGCAAGTATAACACCGAATATATCTGCGGTAGAATCGTATTCTGCTTCAGCGTCTAATTCTTTTTCTCCCTCTGTTTCAATGAGTTCATCCGCCAGCGATTCTAGTAGTTCGTCAGCAAGTTCTTCAGACTCGCCTCGTATTTCACAGTCGTCAAGACTTACACCCAGTAGCTCTTCTACAACAACAGGTACACCTCTTCCAATTATTGTCTGTGGTACATCATCACAATCTGAAAGTATATGGAAAACACATGTAACGGCTGGTTCAGGTATATATGCGAATGATATGAACTGCGTAACAGTATATACAGCACATCCGGATAAAATAGTACAATTTACAGTTACATATCAAGATACTGAAGCATGTTGCGACTTTGTAGATTTATATAACGGTCCTAGCACATCATCTGCGCGGATTGTTAGAATCATTGGATCAGTTCTACAAGCGCCAGGTGTCTGGGTATCAACTGGAAATACGATGACTGTGAATTTTATCACTGATAATTCCGTCGTACAACGCGGAGTAATTGGCAAGGTGCTATTTTTAGATGGGCCCTCGCGTTCTCCTACATCGTCATTAAGTGTCAGCGCGATGAATAGCCGCTCTCTGATTGGCTCCCCCTCCGCCACGGGTAGTTTTACACTTTCACGGGCCCCTATCATTACTTTCACTCCATCCGCCTCAGCGGCTCCATCTGCTAATCCTTCAGACAGCCCATCCCCATCGCTTTCTAGCGCAATGTCCGATGCCTCCACACCGAGCCAAGCAGAAACACCATCGTCTTTGATCTCCTATTCAGAAACTGTACCCTATACTGCCTCAAGTCAGTATTCAATCTCGCAGTGCGAGTCTGATTCACCCAATGTAAGTCGTAGTAACACTGTATCCGCATCTCATTCACATTCTTATAGGGCCACCCAGTCTACTTCGCAATCACTCACATATAGTAATTCTAGAACAGCAAGTATAAGCAGATCTCTGAGATCTACTCTTACTATAACTCCTTCATCAAGGGTGTCTGATCGTCCTAGAGGTCCTCCTCCACCCCTTCCATCTGATCTGAAAAATGTAAGTCTAGGAGAGCTCAATCGTCTTTTTGACGACATTGCCTTCTATGATCCCATCTTAATTCAAGGCAACCTACAAAAAATGGGAGTAGCCGGCCTGGCAAAATCAGGTGGTGAGTTCGGTGTCAGCACCAGCGCGTTTGATCTTAAGATGAAAGCCATTGACACATCTGCGCCTGCCTCTATCAGTCTCGGATCTACAAACATGGATCTACCTCCACTTAGTTCTCTAGGGACTGGCCTAGCTGCGTCCATGATTCAATGGACAAGCAACCCCTATGCCACTTCCAGTACAGTAACAATAGATACACCAACACTGTCACTAAATATCTTAGATAATACTGGTTCTCAGCTCTCAGTGAAAAATCTCTCGGCGCCTATCTCATTTAGCTGGGCGTTAAATCAGACTGATCCTAAATTTCAGACACCTCCCTTCTACATGGCTCGGTGTGATATTGATGAGCTATATATTAAGTCAGGCACGAGCTATACAACACCCCTAAATTCTATACACAGTGGTCGTGGCAAATGGTTCGTGCCCTGTCTACTTGACACCTGGAAGCCACTCAATTGTACAGATTTCACACCCAATTCATTTAAAACAGTAGAATGCCCCAAGCTGAATCTAACACCTGAATGTCTCTATTGGAATACAAATATGAGTCAATGGAGATCTGATGGATGCATTCCAACCGTCTCAAACTCTACAATGACATGTCACTGTACGCATCTAACAGATTTCACATCACGTGTTAATGCGGTAGCGGAAGCGAATATTGCCATTTTCAATAATGCTGCGAATGTTTACTCGGCAAGTGGTCTCGTAAAATACGCTCAATGGTTTGGAATTTTCGGAGGTATTGCTGCTATGACAGTATTACTCGGTATCCTATCTATGCGCATAGACAATGTTACAACTAAACGGTATGTAAAAGAATTGTGCCACGATACCACAATACAACGTGTATTTGAAAATGCTCCTAATTCAGCCGTCTATGTATATGACAAGGGTTCCACACGTAGATGTACTAAGAAGCGCCCACCAGTAAACAAGCCTAGCAATGATACTCAACTAAACCTCTGCCAGCGAATCCTTCAGCAACACGGTCGTCTACAATTCTTGTTCCGCTATGATCCCCGTCTCGCTCGCATTTTCAGACTTCTATCACTCTTTGTGATTCAGTACCACTCACTCTTCGTAACAGCCCTCCTCTATGGCTTTACTTATGGTGGAAGTGGCAAATCATCCATGGCATGGTATGAAATTGTTATACTCTCTATAATAACAAGCTCTCTCAATATTCCTGTAATCAAAATGGTAGTTGACTCTCTTGATGTAATTGGTCTCAAGGAATATCAATACAAGTTTCCTTTATTATGTGAGGAATATGAACGTAGAGCTGAATTTGAGAAACTTGCTCTAATATATATTCAAAAGGATCCAAAGGCGGTTGACAGTGAGGCAGATATAAATGGTGCCATAAATACAGCAACTAATTTTAATGATGACGATGAAGATAATTTGCTTAATACAATTCTAATTTATCTATGCTGTCGTAAATCAAGTGATGAAGATGACGACGAAAAGAAAGAGAAACTTCAAGAACTTACTCGTAAAGAACTTTTAATAAAAATGATTAAACTCTTAAAACGCAAATATCAAGGAATTCTCTTACGCGACCCATTCTGGAGCATGTTACCCTGTCATACACCTCAAGGCTGGACATTTATACTTGTATGTTGTGGATGGATAACATGGTGTCTCAATTATCTTCTCATATTCGCCTCAAATTATGATCAATCAGTTGGAGAGGGCGTCTTAATAAGTTACGCAGTATCTGAGATAAGCACTGTAGTAATATCACAGCCAATTATTATTGCTGTCACATATTTTATATATAAGTTAATTCATCGTTATGGTAATCGTTTACCTCCATGGCTACAACAGTATATCATGGTTATAACAAAACATAAGATACCCGCCCTCTATTATTTCAGCAATCCTTGGAAGAATACCGCCTTTTCTCCCTTCACATCACAATTCGCATATAGTCTATTTGTACGCTGCCCAGCCGCGGCTTCTAAGATTAATGAATCATCATATGCTCCCACAAAGGCTATTCTAGATGATCATGATAATGATATCCCACCATGCGAGGTAGAGATTCTCTACAATACACTACAAGCCCATAAAAAAGAATATGATGCGGCAAAGCTAATAATAAGATCTGTCTAAATGAAGAATCTCGGTAACCTTCCGAGAATCTTCCAGACACCATGTGCCTCATCAATAGGCAGATCCAAGATTTCTGATTCGGCTACTGTCAAATTCACACCAGCCACTGTAATCCGCCCACCCTTTTTTGCGGATTCCAGTAAAGTTTCATGAACCTGCCATAAAGAACACTTGCTGGCCACCATATTCTTCTTTGCCCATGAGCGCGCCCGCTCATGAAGTTTGAATGGCTGTACCCAAATATCCATTTCAGGATGCTCAACAAGCTGATGCACCTTTAATGCCCGTGAATATATGTGTTTACTCACATGAGCTAGATGTTCCACATGTTGGTGAATTATTTGTAAAGATTCACCAATATCTGTAAGACTTACCACTGAATCGCTATCTGACATACTCTTCTTCTACTGAAAGTCCAAAGCAATTTTTTACCCCTTCTCATTCCACCTCTGCGCCCATGAGCTAATAGGATGATGTACATCACTACGTACCCACCAGATTGGCTTAGATGAATCAAGTGGCTCTATCGCTACGATCCAATGCGGCGGCACGATGAGTACTGTCCCCGGTCTCAAGATCACTTCAATATACTGTACTTGTGTCCATAGAGGATGGTGTGCAACAGTGGCATCTACCCATCGCAAACCTAACCATCCGGGTGGTAAACGCGCCTTCTGAGCGCTATGAATCATAACACATCTCGCCTCACCATCTGTACAAGAAATGGATGTTGCCCATCCATATGTCTGACGCAAACCCTCCGGGCCAATGTGAGCTTCCGTCCTTACCGAGAATACAATGGATGAAAGATTGAACCACTTCAACAAAGTATCGGAATCAATCTGACTAATTCCGAGAATTTCGGCCCATGTCAACTGTTGCGCCCGATCTGTGATGGGAAGCTTATTAGGATTATTCACATAATCATTCCAAATTGGCTGAGCTCCCCAGAATCTCGTCTGTCTCAAACCTTCAGCAACCCATATTCCTCGGCTCTTGTTTTCGGAAACAACTACTGGCTTCCTTTCTTCCCAGACCTGTGCCAACTGAGTTGAAATCTGAGACTCCTTTATTTGTGACAAACTATATTCAGCCACACTTTGTGAATAATACCAAACGATGATACAAAAGATTATTAACAATATAACAATCCATTCAATCATTTCCTTCTTAACGCATCTTCCTAAATTAGCTCATTCATGCTTAGCGCACCTTAACGTAATTCACCCTTTGAAACCTCATTCTTGCGTGCTAGACTTTCAACTACATCGCGAGAGGGATTCCATGTACATCCAGAGGCCTCATTCATCTCCTTTGTCCCAACGGTCAAATCAGGGCAGCGTCTCGCATCTCCCCAAATATTTTGCCGGGGTGGCTCAACCGCCGGCGGTGCCTTATACCTATCCTGTTTCGTGGCATTGTTGAAGAGGCGAGTTGAGCGATCCCAATTCCGCTGGTCCGCCTCCGCTCTACAGTGATAGGGGCCACTACGTAATAGAGCCTGGGGCTGTGATATCTCCTCTACAAATCGTGAAGGAGGCCGGGTAGATGCCGGTACAAGTAGACGATCAACATACATGTTACCCTCGCGATTTGGTGTATATTGCTTACCATCACATGTTCCAAGGGGTCGGTCTAGCCGACGAAGAAGGCTTTCATTATCAATGTTATTTATGTAGCGTGTTGGAGGATAGACATCGCCTCCACCAGGGAATACAACATCATCTGGTACTTCGGGTGCCTTCTGCTCAGGTGCCGTTGTCCGATATTCAAGACATATCTTCGCATATGGGCGGAAGTCAACGGGGAGGGCTACAAGACTTGTCGGCACCGTGCGAGCATAAATTTTCGTCGGGTCCCAGTGACTTCTCAAGCAGACGGGAGGGAAGAATGGTTCTGTCCCAGACGATGTAATAGGATACGATTCTACGGGACTTCCTTTCTCAAATGGAGTTCCCATAGGATTTACTGGACGTACTGCCGAGGACATTCTTTCTGACATTCACTAGATTTTCAGTGTGGTGAGTTAAGCGGAGTACGTAAGTACTCCTAGGTATAACAACTACTGGTAAAATACTTACACATAATAGTCATTGTCGCATGCGAAGCAGCGACAATGTACAATTAAGAGTACATATTTAGCAGTTGGTGTTACGCGGCCTTTGTCACGGTGGAATCATCCGTCGCGATATCCATCTTCTCAACAATCTGAACTGCGCCGCTCCACTCGCATTCAGTATTATCTATGATCTGACCTGTGATATCATACCATGTAAATTTCAATTTATCAAGCTTGCCAACTATAGGATTAAATGTTACTGGATTCTGTACAAATGTCGTCGCAAATGTACCGAAGTTATTCAATATGAGCTTACAATTATATAGATTTGGTTGAGCAGTAGAATCCTGTGTAGCCTGTAAATCCTCCTTTGTCGTGATATCCAAGCGATTCATATCAAACTCTTCATTCATCTTCAAGTAAATGTAATCATCTAAAATTTTGAAGAAAGATCCAGCCCGCTGAACCGTATTAAACGCTGTATCCTGTTGCTCAAAACCCAAGTTATATCCAAGTCCGTATTCGTCTATGAGGCGGTTTGAATCTGCCACAACAGTTGATAGAGGTAACATGAATTCAATGGGGTCTGTTACGCGTTCTCTAGATGCGATATAAGGTGGAAGAATAAAGCGCAGATCACCAGTAACCAGGTTAGATGTTCCTGCGAGTACACGACCATTTACTGTACTAGCAATCGTACCAGCTAATTCAATAGTATTATAGATGTTAATATATTGATTTAAGAAATCTCCAAATCCAACCGATGAGATATTAGATCCAGAAAACCCTGGTAATCCAGTTGCTCCAAATACACGATTCACCGCAAATGACGATGTATAGAGTCCAAGTGTCGTCTTATATTCTGGATTCACCGTAGGTTCGGCCTGTACTGTCACAATTTCATTACTCAGATCCCTCAAAGAAATATAGCCGAAATCATAGCGACCAGGTAGGTAAAACCGAACAAGAGCCTTAAATGTCTCTGATGGAGAATACGCACGAATAGCCAAGTAATTGAATGAATTAGGATGATTATTATTGTAATTATCAGACTTTGTCAAGTTAATATTATTAATATACGAATTGAAGAAATATCCGCTTGTCATATCACTGTAAGCAAAATTGCTTGTTTTCTCCATGGCAAACTGTCCACTTATGTCTCTTATCATAGTAGAATAATTCTTGTAGAAGAACATCTCAGTGCGTGGATAGGAAGGATAGTTACTTAGATCAAATGCGTCAATCATAGGATTGAGAGATGAACCCTTCTTTGTTAATATAATTTTGTGTGTTGGGTAGAATACTTGATTTATAAAATTTGTTGTGATATTAAAGTCAAAAGGAGATGTGAGACGCGCTCCGTATATTGTTGATAAATTTCTGGTTCCCTGTACATGCCAGATATTCGTATACTTTGAAATTAAGTAATCGTATGAGGGGTTTGAATTATTATTTAGATACTCAGATAAGATAAAACTTGGACTTTTATAGTCAAATGATTGCTTTGTGAAAGGTTCCTGATAGACTTTGAATGTACAGATATTTTGATATAGATTGCTTCCACCAAGACGGTCGGCGGCGTAGAAATTACCGTTATAGTCATTAATACCCTTACCAAGTGTTTCAGGCGTCAGAGGCGAGTCATCGGTGTAATTGTTATAATATCCATTTCCAGTATTAAATTGAAAGGTCGGCGTGTAATCTCTTGTTGTCATATTAGCCAAACCAAATTTAGTTACAACATTTGTGAGTGTTGATGCTGGATATTCAGATAAAACAGTTCCTATAATATTGCTTGCCGCATTTGATAGGCTTGTTATATTCGTCTGATTTATATGTATAAGTGTTGACGTCATATTCCTTGTTGTCAATGAGATACTACTTACATTATCTAAGCTTATGTTCTGAAAGCTGTAGAAAAAAGAAGTTGTGCCCTGAAAGTCATTAATCATATGGATTGGCACATTTATTGTTGTATTAGAATCCAAGATATTTGGTGTAGTATAGACCTTGTAGTTAAACAAGGGTAGCTGACCCTGAATAGCACTTTTCATTGTATAGGGTTGTACTGGCACGTTACTTGTAACGTTGAAGTTGATCATAGAACGCGTTACATATGACTCAGGGAACTGACTGGCAATTAGCCAATTAGAACTTGTTGCCTCTGCCAAAGTGGGTTTATATGCCATTAGATCCTTCACCTCATATTTTCCACTGCTTAGCGACTGCTCAAGGACAAGACCATACATAGCAGTGACTGGCTTTGAAACGCCAACAATATTAGAAAGTGCCGACGTAGGATATTGACTCGCTGCTACGTCAAAGCCAATATAGCTTGTATTTGTTAAGAATGGATTCGCCCAGTATCCGAAGCGTGGAACACCTCCAAATATACGATCAAGCTGAGGGTTTCGGGGGTCCAAGTGAGGTCTTAGAAGGTTCGTTGGGTTTCGTAGATAATCAAGTAGTCCATAGATCTCAGTGAGCTCATAGTACTGAGGGTCACTGCGTAGAGTCTGTGTTAAGAAAGCAGTATGTAAACCTAATGATAACCCTACTGCGTTTGTAATTGTTGAGATATTAGCAGATGTTCTATTTCCTCTAAAAAAGGTGCTTACGTTATTGTACTGATCTGCCAACACGCTATATACAACACCTGCTAAATTGGGGAAATTCGCAGTAGGTAGAGATGGTATAGAGCCACTTGGCCGCATTGATGTCTGGAGTGTTTGGCCAACAAGTGATAGATAAGATCTGTACCAGACCCAGTTGTATCCTGCGTGGCTGCTAGTCTCAATTACATCTGAATAGTTTGTAAAATTCAATCTGCGATTTTCAGTGTCATATGTAAGTGGCGCCTTGAACAAGGCCATTCTTGATCCATCAACAAACTTAGGAAATGCCTCTGTAGTAGTATTGAGAGGTTGTACTGTCTGGGGCGCAATATAAGTAAACACAGCAAGACCATGTGCTCCTAACTGGCTTCCATATGCCCCCTGACCATATTTCGCAAGTCTGCTGCTAGGCGGAATAAAAGAATTACTCAAGAGTATATTTTGTTCATCAAATCCAGGCGGAATGTAGTTGACTGGTAGTCCATTTGACGCCGGTACTGCTACGCCATAATCAATGAGATTGAATAATGACGCACTGTATAAGTAACCAGCACCGCCACCACCCGCGCCATCACGACTTCCACCTCCACCGCCATAGTAGCCGCCGCCGCCGCCTCCACCACCCACGTTAGGAAGGATACCATAATCTGGGAATACTGTAATGACTCCTGGGCTACCACCCTTCAAGTATGTACCATTGAGGCCTGCTGTCATAGTATTAGCTGGTACAGTAACAGGAGCCTGTGCCGAAGAAATTGCTGACGTTATAGCTTGAACAGACCCATTTATCGTATTATATACATTGCTGTAATACGATGAATCTGCTGTATAATATGGATCATAAGAGAAATATATACCATATTGCATATAATCATATAAATCAATTGATTGTAATTGACTATTTAGTGTATTAACGCTGCCATTATAGGAATTTATGGCAGATATTAGACTTGGTAGATTGGGTAATAAATTATTAGGTATTTCATAATAACCACTGTAATTAAGCCCTTGTACAAGTGAATTTATATCAGAATAATAGTTTATATCATAGTTTATAAAATAGTATAAATTATTTATGCTGAATGCGGCATAATATACAGAGTTACCATAATTATTAATGTTATTTATATGATTCTGAATTGGTCCGAAATTAATGGCATTTAGTTGATTGATTTTTGTTTGAATAGTAGCAGGGTCTCCATATTGATTATAGAAATCATTGATCGCATTCTGTGCGTTACTAATTTCAGTGTCTAGATTTGGATACATAGCCTGATTATAATATAGTGTTTGATTTGTGTTATTCATAGTTTGTATTATAGAATCAAATGAACTACTTGAATTAATTCCATTAATAGTCTTAGTTGGAGAAGCTATACCATTAATAGTAAGTTGTAAAATGGCTATATTAGTCCCAAAACCTTGATTCCCATAATAGTTTACATAATCCAAACCACCGCCAGCATTTAGAACATCAGCATATCCAGAATAAGTAACTAAATCGGCATTAATAGTGGAAATCAAGGTGATTATATCTGGATTATCTCTTAAATTCGTCGTGGTAGTCGTATCTGAATCATAAACTGTTGCATTATTTATTAGATTCTTTATAGCATTCCAGTTATTAGTCAAACCAGTAACATTAAAATCATTTGGTGCATTGACCTTTTGAGCTTGGGCAATTGCTAAGTTTTGATTTAGTGTATTTAATCCAGTTATATTTTGATATATTTGATAACTAAATCCCCCAAAAATTAATAGGTTATATAGATCTCCTAATTGCTGTACTGCACTCTGAACATAGGTTTGACTATTATTATAATAATAATTGAAAGAATATCCAATTGATACTCCTGGAATATTATTTAAAGAATTAAAGTCAATATATGCGTAATTTGTAATATTATTCAGCTGAGATCCTATTGTTCCCTTTGCATTATTAAAATTTTGAATTACAATTTCTTGGATATATTCATTCCTAGCCTGTACATACAAGGCGTCTAAGGCGTCACCCAATCCTGTAGCCGCACTTCCACCTACGCCACCTGTAGTATTGCTGCCACCACCTCCATCATACTTATACGTCGGCGCCACTGACTTTTTCATCGTTGTCAGAGTTCCACCCGTATATCCAGCAGGAGTATCTGTTCCACTGCCCACTTTGAAAAAGTTAATTTCATTGATATGCGGTGTTCCAGCTGAACTCTTAGCAAGTTCTATATAGATCGCGCTAGCATTTGACAGAGGACTAATACTGAGATCAAACCGATTGTAATTAGAGTACGTATTATAAGGTGCCGAATCGTTTGAATATAGTATATTAGCCTTTGTTGAATCTGCGTAGATGTAGACACCATTTACAACCCGTGTAGTATCATTTGATAGACCGCTATATATCTGTACCCGATTTAGATTATCTACTGCTGTGCTAAATGTAAATTTCAAGCGCAATCTATCATTTGTCTGATATGTAGTCGGTGTCCAGAATGTAGAGATATTTCTATCAATCACATTGCTTAGGATTCCACCGCGAGTATTCAGATCTTCAATTAACGTTGGATTATAGCTGGTGATATTGAGATTCAAATCGTATAATGCCCTCGCCTCAATTAACTGTATACTGTTCGCAGTATTCTTCCTTACATTCATAAACAGCGTAGAAATATTCATCAGTGGGGGTACAATAAGTGTTTCATAATACGAGTAATTAGAAGCATTAATAAAGCTATTAGCTTGAATTGAAGTATCCTGGAAAATCACATTCCTTGTTAAATCGGTTTGTACTGTTAAACCAGTGAAATATGCGCTTGTTAGACCGCTGGGAGCATAGAACTGAAGCTTATTTATGGTACTTACTGCTGTAGAGAAATTCACAACTATAGGGTATGAATTTATTCCAACAGTCTGCGTCTCAGACGGATAAAATCTTGTTGTGATATTATTATCAATTAGACTTGATATAGAATTGTTTGGACCTTGAGGATCAATTGGCCTCTCAGTTGTAAATGCTTGAATATCATAAATATATGGCTGATTATTAGTGGTCTTCTGAATCTCAAGATACATAGTTGACACGTTTGGTATTATACTAATAGGACCATAGTCTACACCAAACCCTTGTGAACTACTATTTCTATCAGAATTGTGTCCACCAGATAGTGTAAACGTCCAGGATATACCATCCCTACTTGACACTGCTGACAGCTGATTCGGTGCGCGACCTGTTCCAGGCTGACCATAACCTACTGACATGAAGATACCATTCGCAAATTTAATCTGTCTTCTAAAAACATTGCCTGGTGTAGGAAAGTTGGCATTGAACCAATTAATGCCATTCAAGCTGTATTTTAGATAAGAAGATCCATCTGTTACTGATGCAGCGCCTGCTACAAAGGTATTATTTCCAAACGCAATTGAATACGCATATATTCCAGGTATATTTACAGGACTAGCAGCTGTCCATGTAATACCATCTGAACTCCAGATTAGACCAATATTGTACGGTGGGCTTGGCACTGCGGCGACTACATAACGTCCTAGACCAAATGCTATATCAATTATATTAGAACTTGCGATTAGCACTGTAGTCCAGGTGATACCATCAGTGGACTTCTTCAATCCAGAACCACTACCATCATCATATGATCCAGCTGCCCAGAAGGCACCATTCAAATACTTAATATTTGCTACACCACCACTTGACGGTGAGAAGACACCTGATATTCCAGAATATGTCCATCTAATACCATCTGTACTGACCATGATACATCCAGCAGATCCTCTCATACCACCAGCAAGTAGAAGGCCATTCGCATACGATAGCGTTCTAATTTCATCATTATCACACTCTATAACGAGACATGCCGTCCAGTTGAGTCCATCTGTAGATCTGAGAATTGGACTTGACGTAAATGACGGATCAGCCGCAACTGATCTGTATACTGCTGGTGTTAGAGCCCCTCCATTAGTAGTAAGACCAAGTTGGTACTTTCCATCACCAGACATTGATACAGATCCCCATGAACCGGTGGATAAACTTGTTCTTTCAGTCCAGGTTACACCAAAATTGCTAGAGACCCATATACTCCCACTATTTAATACACCAAGACTCATATATCTTCCTGAGGAAGACATTGCCGCACCATACCACGCCCTAGTTGGAGCCGAAATTACTGATATCCACGAGGCTCCATAATTAGATGATATACGTATCATACCATTCCAGTTGGCAATCAGCATATAGTTACCATTCGCGCTTATAGCCGATGCGTACGCAAAGAGTGATCCTAGGGCGTTAATATTTGAGAATGTTAGACCATAGTTAGATGATATCTGCGGTACGTCAACAGTTGTTGCTATGATATACTTACCACTTGCCGACATAGATACACCTGTCCACTGTTTCTGTGTAAGAGATACAGTCCATGTTACACCGTAATTTGAAGATACATATAACTTTGAAGTATCATACGCATTCGCGACCATATATTGCCCATTTGCCGACATAGCGAGTCCAACCCAGCCAGTAGTGACCTGTAGTGTAGTTATAGGTGTAAATGTGGTACCATAGTTAGAAGATACATTAATCACATTATTAATACTTAGTGCCATGTACTGGCCGCTGGCAGAAATTGCGCAGATCTGAGCACCTGACGTTGTAGATGTCGCAGACCAAGATTCTCCATAGTTAGATGATATCCAGAATCCACCTACCGCAGCAATCTGATATTGGCCCGCGGCTGCCACTGCCACCGATGAGGAATTGCCACTAGCAGTTACAGTTGGCATACTATTTGATGACCAAGTCAAACCAGCAGATGCTCCATAATTTACACCAGCTCCTGATCCACAAGTGAACCACGCATTTAATGAAGCCACATAGAGTACCGAATTCGCCAAATTACCAGGTAAGGTGGGGCCGACACTTGTAACACGAGCCCAATTAGATCCATCCAAGCTGTACTGTAGCATATTCTCAACATAGTCGCTAGCTATTCCACCCATAATCCACGCATTCGCATTAATAGTCGTATTACCTATAGTAGATAGTGATGTAATATCATAGGCATACAGACTGTTTATAATTTGCATATTACTTGTTTGTATATTTGTATTTGAAAAGAGAAGCTGCGACTTGTTGCTATTATTATAGGCAACAATACCCGTTGCTATGTTAGCAGTATTACCTTCGCTGGCAAGATATAGCCGCAGTCTACTAATCGTACTCACATTTGATCCGAAACTCATATTTACCCTGTATGTATTAGGAGTTGGATTGAAATTCCCTGGATTCATATAAGGCGACCCTGTAGGATTCCATAATGTTGTAAGGTTTCCATCAATAGCATTTGATATTGGCCCACCAGGATCTGAATAATTGAAATCAATATCTTGTATACTTGTAAATGGAATGGTTGGTGAATATGTTCCACTGAATGTCGCAGATGAAAAATACAATACTGTATCTGGTATTAATTCAATAAGTCTACCAAAGCCACCAGGGCCTCCAAGATTAGATAGGGCATTTCCACCACCCCCACCACCACCAACAATGATCAGTGGCAATGTATCTGGATCTGATAGATTGGAATTCGTGAAAAGCCCAGTAAATCCTCCACCGCGCGTCTGATAATACACCGATCCTTGGTCAGGATCCTTATAGATTGAAGTACCGCCTCCACCATATTTCAGCTGCTCAAAGCCCTGTCCACCATTGCTTGTTCCAGCAGAAGTTTGCATTGAAGAGTCCCCCCCTCTACCAACAACTATATAGACAGTTGATACGCCTAATGGGGCATTTGGAGGCTTAATCTGTAGAAGCTGTTGAATATCAATCTGCGCTTTTACATATGCTCCAGCTCCACCAATACCAGCATTTGCTCCTCCTCCTGCTCCCCACAGCCACAGAGTGGCAAACTGCGTAGTTACATCAAACTGATATGATCTTAGTGTAATATTATCGGGGGTGATAGTATCCTGGTATGTAATTGTACTATAGAAATTTGATGAACCAGAAAAGCTAAAATTCTGGATAGTGGATGGTGTATTAATCAGATATTCTATACAGTCAGTAGACCCCCCATGAATACCAATTACTGTGCTTATAGAGCTAGCATATCTAGCTCCCGTAAAACTCAGGTTTGCGTTTGATATATTCGCATTATTACTCAATGTATTCACAAGATATAAAGTGTCATTGTATTCTGTGAACGCGGTCGTCAAGCCAACATAGCCAGTAGAAATCATTCCAGCCGAGTTTGAAAGACTGGTATTAAAGGTGAACATTGCATTTGTATTACGCACTAGATAACCATATTCTCTGAATCCGATTGAGGTTGTTGTAATTGCTTGAGACTGTTCATACTGAGACTGTGTGTATGCGACTGTACCCTGTGGTCCATATCCTGAATTTGCGCCAGGTGTATTTACAGGGATAACATAACTGGCCTGAGGGTTCACACCAGGTGTTGCCTTGGTTTGCTGACCAAAATAAGTTGGTCCAGTTGATATTGTTTGAAATAGTGGATATGGCAAAACACTACCAGCAAGACGACTATAAGTAATATTAGACCCATTTGAATTAAAGGGTACCATGTAATACATAGAATCGTAACTCAAAAGCTCACTCGGTCCCTGAGTGTATCCACTAATCTTTACATTGCTTGCTACTACAAAAGAAGGATCATATCCATACTCGTACCATGTACCATATTGAACACCGAAGTTGGGTGTATTTGATAAAGTGCTTGGATTATATACAACTGAATTCGCATATTTTAGAACTGTCAAGGCAGATGAGATTGCGATCGTCTTACTAGCAAGATAAGACCCACTGAACACGCCAATATACTTAATCTGCGTATTAGGATCCTCAGTAGTGGTTGATATGTTATTTGTAGGATACAGAACAGACTTATAAGTAAATGAACTAATCTCATAGAGACCATCGGTCGGTAGAAATCCAATAGCGTTAATTCCCTGACCAAACTTAATTTCACCGTTTGAATTAGTTGGATAACCCTGTAATATAGTATTGGTTGTACCAGGCACAAGGTCTAGAAGGGACGCAGTTATCCCAGAACTAATCGCATTAGAAGTTATAAACCCATCTTGGATTTGCTGGGGGATTGAATAGCCATCATACCAATGCACAATCTTAATCTGAGAAGAAGATGTACCCTTGAAAGTATATGGCTGATTTGTAACAGGCTGTAAGATTCTATTCTGAGATCCGGTCCCAAAATATGATGTGGTATTTGAATCAACAGGTGTAAGAGACTGAAAGGTATATTTTGATAAAGGATCAATGCGAAAGGTTGTATTAGGCACAAATCCTACTTGTCCAGGAATATATCCTTGATAGTCAGTTAGATCATTACTGATACCCGAAATATCATAGCCAATTGGTTTTCCTTGTACTACAACTGAATTAGTAAATTGGGGATTTGCGGGATCAATGCCCTGTAGAGAGGATGCGACAGGGAGTCTGAGGAAATCAGTATTGTAGTTCGTGACAAAAGGATAATTTGTTATATTGGAGTTATCGTATGGATTTCCCAAAGGATCAAAATCAACATAATCTGTCCTGACCTGAACATATGACGTGGTTGGATAATAGATGACCGGATTAAATAACATGTTGGGAAATCCCAAATCACTACTTCTTAAAATCGCATAATACTTATGACCAGCAAAGGTACTAATATTAAATGTAATATCAGACTGATCTACTGTTGCTGCATTTGACTGGATATAATGATTAGTGTTTTCTTTTCTTGTAAATTCAATATCCGCCATGAATGCCGCGCGATCGTGATATATATATGCTTCTACGTTATCCGCCCATAGAGTACTTATCGCATTTGAATCAACCGACACAAAACTTAGACATGTGTTATACGCAGTTAAACCGGTTGATACTGCTAGAAAGTCTGGATATGGAGCAGTAAACTCAAATTGGGCATAATTACTCTGTACATTAAGAGGGAGCGATTCAGACTGAAAAAATGCCGTATCAAAATTATCTCCAAAGGTCGGACTCAATGTAAGGGTTGAATATTTTGAACTGTCCATTAAGTCATTTCTATATTTCATTCCATTCGTGCTGTTATAAACAAAGGCGTATGAAATATCAAAATATCGCTGTGGTACATTATTATTACTGGGATCTAAGATACCCTTATAATTACCCAGCTTATTGTAATCACCAAACCGGTAGTAATAAGGTAGTGGCAATGTCTCAACCTGTAAAGTCTGACGAGCTGGAGAGCGGAATTTAAAAACAGTATACTTGGCAGGGTTTATTGTAATGACTGAATTAACACTTCGTGATGACTTGTCCGTCTGTATATGATAATTACTAGAATCAATAACTTGACCGCCAAAGATAAAGTTGCTACCAATCATATTGTAAGGAATCATAGAGGTACTCACGTTGATTCCAGATAAATCTATGCCACCTCCTAGTCCACCAATTGTTAATGTAGAGTTAAATCTTGGCCAATATACTGGTGCATTGCTATACGTGACGTTTGTTGATGCGATAGGTACTTCTCCAGAAGTTAAATAAGCAGCAGTATATCCAGTACGAATACCTGAGGCATTTAGACCATTCTGAATAAATATAACATTGCTAGTGTTGATAAAATACTGTGAAGAATATGTCGCGAATCCGATAGCGAAATATTTAGTCATATTATTTTGAATGTAATTGTACATGTCCGTGTAAATAACCTTTGCTCTCGCCAATGTGTTACTGACATTGGAATACGAGGCAGGGGTAAATCCATTATCAGATAGAGCAGAGGCAAATGAGCGCGCAGATGTTAGATTGAATAAGTTAATCAGTGATGTATTCAGTGTTAATGACACGATATTTACACGCAGACTATTTGTATCATAGGCTACCTGATAGCGGTTTACCAAGTACTTACGGAAGGTATTCTCTCTTCTATATTGATTCAGTACACCAAGGTTATTATTAATTAGGTGGAGAACTACCGCATCATTCAAGCCAGATGAATTATATACAATGCGAGATCTAACCGATTCACCTGAACCAAGTAATGCCGCTGGAACTTCCTGATTGAAAAATGGATAGATTGTCTTGTGACCCTCATCAAGAATTAGCTCATAGATAACAGGGTAATAGTACGCAGACTTCACCTGATCAAGAGAATATTCGGTTAATCCAGGGTAACGATTTCCCCAGTAATATGATACAATCTGGTCCATTGTAGGATTATTAACGTACTTGTCACTGAGCGTGTCATAGTATGTATCTCCAGGTTGATTGAAATTTACAGATAAGTCACCATTGGTAGTAAACGCAGTAACAAAGTCTGAGAATTCATTCGGAAAGTCGTAGAAGATAGGTGTATAATTCATTCGCGTCTGAAGATTGCTCAACAGGTCATTCACATTATAGGTGCCCTCTGGGATAGTTACTGCGGCTGTTAGAAAATAGCCAAGATAGATATTAATATCCTCACGACCCCGCTCAATAACTGGTAGTACAGTGTTAGCCTTTGATGTGCGGAAATAGAAGAAGCTGCTCAGAAGCTTAATTTGAGTAACCTGAATGCTCACGACATTCTTATAGACGCGTGGAGGCTTCAGCGTGAAGTTTGTAGGTTGTGGATATGACTTCTTATCGCGATTTTTGCTGTCAATCAAAAACATGCTCGTAACATCTTTACGCGCAGATTCAAATTTAGATTTTCCATAAAGTTTATGAGCATCCGCCGGAAGAGGCTCATCCAGTTGTACTAATTTATTAGCCGCAGGGCTGCGGATTGTGCTGGTAAAAGGATGATAATAGTCTCTATTTGATGTAAAATTGGATTTGTCATATACAAGAGATCGCGCAAAATCCGCGAAATTGGGGCCAGATGTCACGTCAAGAGACTCAGCAGAACCTAAACTGGTGGCCTCGGAATCGGAATCAGATTCCGAATCAAAGGCCTTATATTTTGGATCATTGCTTCTCTCCATGTCTACGGTATGGAGGGATTTGACTGTAGTCTAGGAATCCGGGTTTAGACAGCCCATTCTTAAAGGTCTGTCTAAACATCTATTCGGTCTAGATGTAGATGGCTACAAACGCAAGCCCCTTTGTAGTGAATATCGTAGAACTCCAAAATATAGCAACTTCCATCACTGGAGCAGCTGGTGGAAGTGCCGGTCTCTCTCAAGTACAGCAAGACGTAGCAAATATTCAACAGATGGTTAATTATGATACTAAAACTATTGCGGCAGATGTTCTCAGTAATTTCACAAATTCGTTTGATATTCAAGTACTAGCGAACCTGAATTTGAGTAATTCTGTTATTTATTCAAATAGTAACGTTGTGTCATTTGGTACAGCCGCGAGTAGCCAGACAACAAGTTCCCTCAACACATTAATTAACACATCTATCAGTTCTATTAGTTTCAAGATCGCCGGGGCAACCCCTCTTGAATTAACCTCTACCGGGAACCTACAGTTCACAAGCTCAGCTACTTATTTTAGCACCGGCGTTAATATAGCTGGGTGGCTATATGTTAGTGAGAGCGCATTTGTAAAAAATCTATATCAGACTTCTGATAAGAATAAGAAAACACGCGTTGAACCATTCTTTACAACAGTGAATGATGTTCTTAAGTTAGAGTCTCGCCAATTCAATTGGAAGAGTTCTGGAGAACCCGATATTGGATTTATTGCCCAAGAAGTCCAAGAAGTCTGGCCGCAACTTGTTGAAACCGATCCAAATGGTTCTCTTGGTCTTGCCTATTCGCGCTTTATTCCGCTACTCCTGGAGAGCATCCGTGAGTTGAATACGCGTTTAACGAAGCTGGAAAACAAGGCCTAAGAACTAACAGATCACCTTAGGTAAATGGACTCCCTTCCAGGAATGAATGTATGTGAAAAGGGACCCGCTGATAAATGTCGTGCGTTACCCCTACAATTAACACCTCTCGTTAACAGAAAAGTTATATTACTAGCGACCTCTACAATTCACAATGACAGTCTATTTGTCAATGGACTCTTTCAGAATGTTTTCATCCTCTATAAGCTTTTTGATTCTATGGGCTATGCGCCAATTCTTCTTGTAAATGATAAACCCACTGATATCAATCGTGTACCAAGTATTCTCAAGCATGTGCGAATGATAACAGTTGATGAGATTGTCAAGGCACCGATGCGTATACACATATACCTTGAGATCGGTATGAGTATTTCTCCCAATTTAAGGCATTTTTTCCGAATGGCCGGCGCAAAGGTTGCGAAATTATATCTCGGAAATATCTTGAATATTGACACGGAAACACCTATGTTCTATCCTGGCATGCATTTCGCCCACCATGTTATCGGTGAAATAGATGAGATCTGGGTCTCACCTCATTACAAGCAACACGATGAATATGCCGCAGTACTCAACCATGTTGAGCCAGTGCCGAAGTCAATGAAGATTGCGCCCTATGTCTGGGACCCCTGTATCTTAACATTGGATGATACGCGTCGTCTGAAATGGCGCCCTAGACAGGCGGGTGAGACCGAGACCTTCGTGATCTTAGAGCCCAATATTAGCTTTCAGAAGTCGTCCCTTGTACCTATTCTAATTGCTGAGCGCAGTTATCGGGAAAATAAACGGCCTCTACATGTCTTGGTTGGAAATTCAGATCGCCTTATGAAAAATCCATTCTTCCTACAGTCTATTCTGCCAACACTTGAATTGATGAAGGATGGTAAGATTAAGTTCAGTGGACGTCATGACATTCCTAGCATAATGACTGAATACCCTCATGCCACTGGAATATGTCATCAGTGGAATAATCAGTACAATTACATGACACTTGAGTACTTAGTAGCAGGATTTCCTGTTGTACATAATGCTCCTGACTGGTCAGATGTGGGCTATTACTATAAGGGACATGATCTCACAGAAGGAGAGGCCGCATTGAAAAGAGCCATAACATTTCACGCCTCAACTCTTGAACGTTATAAATCTGGTGCGGAAGTTTTGCGCTGGCGTCACAGTCCATACAATCCAGATGTTCAAAAGGGGTGGCAGGAACTTCTGAATTAGGTCTAAACACTATGGAATATGTGAATTCAAGGAATGCGAGTAGGAATAACGACGGATCTCCGACACTCTATGTTTAGTGCTGGACATGCGAATACAACCCTATCACTCGCACTGATGTTACAGACACTGGGCCACGAAGTTTGTTTCTTACACAAACAGGAGGATCAGGACTGGTGGGATGACTGTAAAGAGCTTGCTGCTACCGCTCCTAAGAGACACTATCTGGACAAATTTATCCAGGCCGGTAAGCCGCTTGATTTGGTTATTGAGTCATCCTTCTTTCTGTCACCGCTTCAAAGGCCAAAGGTAGCTAAACGATCTGTCTGGTACAATCGCAAGCCCAGTCTATTCACGGATATTGAGTCAACTGTATACGGATGTCGCCCCGATGGTCGTAATTTGGAGGGTCTCTCTGCGGTTCTAGTCGCAGATATTTTCACATCTCGTGATGATCTCATATATTTTCAGACCCTCTACCCTAGAATACCCATCTACACTGTTCCCTGGATATGGACACCTGAAATTATAGAGTCTCACAGAAAGGTAACACAAAGTCCAGTATGGCTACAAGTGTTTAATGCGATTGAGTCAGATCTTAAATGGTCATTTCATATTGCTGAGACAAATATGTCAAGCACGTCTTCGTGTACGCTGCCCCTTGTTATCATGCGCAGCCTCTCAGTAAATAGTAAAAGAAAGGTTCCAATTACTCGTATAACAGTTCATAATACTGAGCTTCTTCGTGATAATAGGTTCTTCAAAGAAAATGTGTTATCCCACTGTTCTATACCTGATCTTAGCTATAACATGTTTGGAAGACAACGGGTTATAGACTGGGTTCATGATCCGAAGTCAATTATTATCAGTCATAACAGATTTGTATCATTGAAAATGGCAAATATTGAGGCTGCTTGGGTTGGCATTCCTATTATTCACAATAGTGAAGTTCTGAAATCATTCGGATCTGGACTTGAAAGGCTATACTATGAAGGTAATTCAGTCACAGGTGCTTGTGCCGCGATTCATACAGCTGTGTTCAATACATCTGATCTAGCATATTTACAGAGTCTAGATGGTTTGACTGAGGTACGTAAGCAGATTCTTGGCAGATTTTACCCAGCTGTAAAGGCGGATAGCTGGGGTAAGGTCTTTCAGATAATCTTTGATGAGCCACTTGTTTCACAAGCCCAGCTACAGCTAGCTCCGCTTGTACCTGTGGTCCCCTTGGTACCTGTGGTCCCCTTGGTACCTGTGGTAGCTCCGCTTGTACCTGTAGCTGCGCCCGAAACAGAATTCTCAGTCGTCTTCTGCGACATGTGGGATCAATTTAATGAGACACATAACATGTTTATTCTAGCACTAGAGGCCGCCCTCAAGAATATTACAGTGAAGGGGTTTTCTAGAGAGACTCTTGGAGATAAGAAGCCTGATCTAGTAATATTTGGACCATTCGGTGAGGCTTGGCGTACACTGCCATCATCTTGGCCAAAGGTACACTTTTCAGGCGAGAATTCTCCACCAGTTAACGATCCCTCTGTCAAACTAAATATCGGCTATCGTCTACCAGATATCTCAGACAATGCATATTTGAGAATGCCTCTCTGGCAGCTTGAGATTGACTGGTTCGGCGCAGATCCAGAGAAAATCAGGAACCCTATCCCTCTACCAATTGATACATGTACTACATCACAGGTTACAGAGCGTAATAAGTTCTGCGCCTTCGTCGTAACAAACCCTATGAACCCCGTGCGCAATCAAGCCTTTCAGACACTCAATGGTTACAAACCTGTAGACAG